>JACCED010069652.1_pt1 | contig 17737 bp, 15 predicted proteins | sample 7455021 | NCBI WGS metagenome assembly JACCED01 (sample SAMN15323456, study PRJNA562643) | freshwater metagenome | isolation source: river surface water | place: USA:Blue River Watershed | collected 2017-08-19 | reverse complement strand
TCACCGAACCATCCTTTGAATCCGGCGAAGCCTGGTTCACCCGGCTCCGCGCCCTTGAAGGGGATTACAAGAAGCTCTGGCAGACCACCCCCTGGTCCCAGAAGTAACAATGGCGCCGTCGCGGCGCGGCAAGGCGGGGTGTGGTTGACCATGCCCCGCAGGGATGCGATGCGAAAGGTGATGTTTCGCAAGCATTTCTAGGCCGCCATGCGGCGCTTCCTGTTCCTGCAAGGCCCGATATCGCCCTTTTTCGCTGAAGTGGCAGCCGGTTTGCGCGCGCTTGGGCACCAGGTCCATCGCGTCAACCTGAATTTGGGCGACAAGCTATTCTGGCGCGGTCCGGGCGCCGTTGATTTCCCGGGCACGCTTGCCGCCTGGCCCGCATGGATTGATCGCTTCCTGGCAGAGCAGGCCATTACGGATGTGTTTCTGTCGGGTGAGCAGCGCCCCTATCACAAGATTGCCATCGCAGCCGCCAAGGCGCGGGGTATTTCCGTGGTGGTGACGGATTTCGGCTATTTGCGCCCGGATTGGATTACGCTGGAACGCGATGGCATGGGCGGCAATAGTCTGGTGCCGCGTGATCCCGCTGTGATCCGGGAAATGGCGCTGGGTCTGCCTCTGCCGGATCCGGCGCGGCAATTCGAGGATGATTTTGCCCGCCGCGCATGTTGGGACATCGCCTATCACACCGCGCGGCTTTGGCCCTTCGGCTTTCGCCATTATCAGAACCATCAATTGCTGAAGCCCATTTGGCTTTATGCCGCGCTTGGCCTTCGGCTATTGCGGCGGGGCACTGAAACACGACGTTCACTCATGCGGTTGCGTCAGCAACGCGCCACGGGTGCACCATTTTGGCTTTTCGCCATGCAGCTTGAGACGGATTTTTCCATCCGCGCCTATTCACCCTATCCCGATATGGATACCCCGCTGAGGGAGACGATGGCTTCCTTCGCGCGTCATGCGCCGGAGCGTTCTGGCTTGCTGGTGAAGCTGCACCCGCTTGATCCTTGCGTGAAGAATTGGCCGGCGCGCATTGCCGCCATGGCGCGCGGCTTTGGCCTTGAAGGGCGGGTGCAGGTGCTCCCCGCGGGTGATCTGGATGAGATTCTGGCCGAGGCGCGCGGCCTGATTACCGTCAATAGCACGGCGGCGAGCCGCGCCCTGATTCTGGGCAAACCCATCAAGCTTTTGGGGCAATCGGTGTTTGACCTACCGGGCTTGGCCTTCCAGGGGCCGCTTGATGATTACTGGCGCGGGGCCTCTCCGCCCGATCATGCGTTGCGCGATGCGCTGCTTAAGGTTTTGGCGCATGGCTTCATGCTGCGTGGTGTGTTTTTCGCGCATACCGGTCGTCAGGTTGCCGTTGCCGCGACAGTCGCGCGCTTGCACCACAACACGATCAATCAGGTGCTGGCGCCGCCGCGGGCGTGATCCCTTGTGCAGCAAGGTGTCGCGCATCACTGCCAGCGCAGCAGCCGCGCCATCCCGCGCATCAACCAGCCCTGCAGGGCGCGCAGCCGGGCATGGCGGCCAAGCGGCCATAATTCCGGCTGCGCCAATCTTTCCAACAGCACTTCCGGCGGGCAGGGCAGTTGCGTCACAGGATCAAGACAGCGCGGATAGAGGATCAGGCAGGCAGCGACCAAGCCATCAATGCTGAGTTGCCTGAGCCGCCTTTCCGGCGGGAAGGGCGGGCCGCGATCCGCCGTCAGCCCCCAGCCGGCATAGAAGGGGCTGCCCCAAACCGTCACTGGCAGGCCGCGCAACAGCGCTTCAAAACCCGTCAGCGATGTCAGGCAATGCACCTGATCCACCATGCCAAGCAGCGCATGCATGGACCCTGTGCTGATCACCTGATCCGAAAGCCGGGCGAGTGCCGCCGCTGGGACATGGCCCGGCCGAAAACCAGCCGCGACATCAGGGTGCGGTTTGTAGATGATGAAGGCATCCGGCGCTGCCTGCCGCACCGCCATCAGCAAATCCCGATTGCGCCTTATCCCGGCCGTGCCGCGGCGGATGGAGGCGTCATTTTCCACCTGTCCAGGCACCAGAATGCGCAACTGGCCTGGCTTGGCGCGCAAGGCAGGTGGCGCCCCGGCCAAATTATATTTGGTGAAGCCCTGCGTGGTGATGGTGTGGCGCAGCGTCGCGGCACGCGCCAGCAAATCAGGCGACAGGGGCGCGTGATTGAGCAAGGCTTCCAGATCAGACGCCTGGGCTGCGTCGTAATAGGCAGCACGCTGGTCCAGCACGAAGGAACCGCCCGGGCGGAAGGCGGCCCCCAACCCGACCGAGCGTAAGAACCCATCTTCCAGGAACACCACCCGCGTCCCTTGCGTGGCGGCGCGGCGTGTCAGGCTTGGGGCGGCCTTGGGTGCCCATACCAGCAGCGCGCCGCCCTGGCGTTTGGCGATGCTGAGCGCTTGGCCCGCATGCTTGGCGAAGCGCGGCGGCGGCCCGGAGGAGGCGAGCAGCGCGCTGACCCTTTCCCGCTTCCATCCCTGCACGCCGAGGCAAACCGTAATGCGGCGGTTTTCACCTTCCCGCTGCCGCCAGAGCGCCAGGATTTCGAGCGCTGTCATAAGGCTGCAAGGCTTCAGCCGAAACGGGTCCACGCAGCGGGTGGCGGCGATCAGCGGGCCAAACACGGCTGGCGCGCTTGCTCCTGCAAAGGGGCCATCGGCAAGCTCAACCCCGGCGGCGAGCGCCAAAAGCGCCATGGCGCGCGATGCGCCATGAAGACGCGCCGCGCCATCCAGTAGCGTCCAGGGATCAAATCGCCCCGCCGTTTCTGGCCATAGGGGGGGCGCCGCTGCCGGGGCGAAAGGATCCCGAAAAATGCGGAGTGCGAGGCCGCTGGCGACCGCGTTGCGGCGACACCGTTCGGCGGCGTCACGCTGCCCTGGGTCACAGGGGTCAAGCAGCACGGCAAAGGCCGCTTGCGCCATGCCGAGTGCCGCGCCCCCGGGATCCGGCAGGCCTGATGGGCCGCCGAGCCGGGCTTCCGCCAGCAATGCCAGATGGGCGGTGTGATCCTGCGCCGGTACTGCCACCGTCAGGGCCGTTGCAATGGGGTCGCTGCCTTGCGCGCAGATCAGGGCGACTGGGGTTTCACGCGCGCCAAACCGGGGCGGGCGCCAGGGGCCCGGCGTGAAGGACCATAATTCCCGCACGCCTGGTGGCGCGGCCATGCCCATGGGGAGCGCCAGCCGATCGGGCGCGCCGCGGCCATCCCATGGCGTCAGCCTGCATTCTGGCCAGAAGGCGGCCATCGCCGGGGTGGCGCGGAGCAGCGCTTCGGGCAGGGCGAGCGGCATTGGCGTATTCATGGGGGCGGTGGGGGCAGGAACCTGGTCCGACATGCGGCTTGGCCGGGAAGGTCTCTCTCGCGATGGGGTTCAGGGTAGGGCGAAAACACCAGGGATCCCGGCCCCTGGGCGCAACATTTTGCCGAGGAGCATGCCGAATCCAAAAAATTAGCCTATAAGAAAAGAAAGCATAAACCAATAGTTGTGTAAAAAGGAATAATACTATTAAGAATGCAAATCGCTGACCTGCGATGGCAGGGTCTGAGTCTTGGCAAGAGGGGCTGCTTATGGCGTCGGGGCTGACATTTCTCTGCTGGCGTCCGCTTGTGCCCTGCATCTTCCTTGCGCTTGCCGCCTGCGGGGGCGGGCAGGGTTCCGTCCCTGAGACGCCTCAGCCAGCTGGTCGCATCTTGGACCCGGTGGCCGCCTTCGCGGCGGATTCCGGCGGCCAGGCGGAACGCCAGATTCTGCTGCCCGATACCGGGGAAAGCGCCAAATTGCGCATGCTGCGCCAATACACCGCGGCGAGCGGGCGCGAATGCCGCGAAGTGCGCGTGACGGCACGCAACCTCGATAACACGCGACTGTTTTGCCAAGCCGGCACAGGTTGGATTGAGGCACGACCCCTGCTCGCCGCCGGGAAGACGCAGCCTTGAATGCTGCTGGTGAAATATCCTTGATCCTGCGCGGTGGTCGCATGCAGCTGCGTGTCATCGGCGCCCTGATCATCCGCGAATTGCATACGCGCTTCGGGCGCCATTATTTCGGGTATATCTGGTTGTTTTTTGAACCACTCCTGCTTGGGACCTGCATCGGTCTGTTGCATTTGTGGCGTGACATGCCGACGGCATTCGGGCCCTTCGAATTCTACGCGGTCGGCTACGTGATGTATTTTATTTTCCGCGGTGTGGTGAACAGGGCCTCATCCGCGATCCCGTCAAACCGTGGCCTGCTCTATCATCGCAACGTGACGCTGCCGGATATCTTCTTCGCCCGGCACATTATCGAATTCATTTCCTGTACCGGCGTTCTGGTGCTGATGCTGTTCGGGCTTTTTGCCGTGACTGGCGATTTTCCGGAAAGCCCGGTCAAGATCATCCTCGCCATGATTTTCATGACCTTGTTGAGCCAAGGTTTGGCGCTGGTCTTTGCCGCCCTTACGGAGGCGATTGAAGGCATTGAGCGCGGCATTCATGCCATGACCTATTTGGTCTTGCCGGTCTGCGGCATGTTCTTTCTGGTCAATGGGTTGCCGGAATGGGCGCAGGAAATTGTCCTGTGGATTCCGATGGTCCATATTTTTGAATTGCTGCGCGATGGTCAATTCGGGTCGCGTTTCCGCGCCGTCTACGATCCGGCCTATATCGGTGCCTGGATATTGGGGACGCATCTTCTGGGTCTGGCGGCGCTGCGCATCACGCGCGATCGCCTGGGGCTGGAATAGCCCGCCATGAGTCTTGAACTCATCAATGTCCATAAATCCTATCCGATGCGGGGCGGGCGCAAGGTCATTCTTCGCGGGGCCAATGGGCGTTTCGCGCGCGGCGAAAGGGTCGGCGTATTGGGGCGCAACGGCTCTGGCAAATCCACCCTGGTGCGCATTCTGGGTGGGGTGGAAGCGCCGAGTAGCGGGCGCATTCGCCGTTCCATGACGCTGTCCTGGCCCATTGGCATGATGGCTGGATTTCAATCGCAACTTTCGGGTGCGGATAATGCGCGCTTCATCGCCCGCATCTACGGCAAGCCGCCGCAGAAAACGGTCGATTTCGTCGAAGAATTCGCCGAATTGGGCGATTATTTGCGCATGCCGATGATGACCTATTCATCGGGCATGCGCTCACGCCTCGCCTTGGCGATTTCACTCTCGGTCGATTTCGATTGCTATCTGGTGGATGAAGCGCTGGCGGTCGGCGATACGCGGTTTGGACGCGCTTTTGCCGAAAGGATTGAAAAATCCGGCCTCATTCTGGTTTCCCATTCACCTGCCCTGGTGCGGCGGCTCTGCACCCGCGCGGCGGTGCTCGATCAAGGCATTCTCACTTTTTATGACGATCTCGATGAAGCTCTCGCCACCTATAACGCGCTCTGAACCGGTCGAAGCACCGTTCATTCTGGAGCATGAAACGCCCGCGCCACGCCGCCCGTGGCTGCGGCGGTTCCTGTTGCGGCCCTTCACGCTGCTGGTGCTTTTGCCGGCCCTGCTTGCGGGCTTTTACTATTACGTGGTCGCGGCCGATCAATATGTTTCTGAAGCACGCTTTGTCGTCAGTTCCCGCGGGGATGGAGGCGGGCAGGCGGCGGCCTTGCGTGGTCTGGCCGGGATGGCGATGGGCGGGCTTGGCGGCATCGCCTCCAGCGAAACCAATAGTGTGCGCAATTTCTTGTCGTCGCTGGATGCGGTCATGCAGGCGCATGGCAAGCTTGACCTTGTTGGCATTTGGCGACGCCCTGAAGCGGATCTGCTGGCGCGGCTTTGGGATGATGAACCGGAATTGCTGACGCGTTATTACAACAGGATGGTCACGATCGATTTTGATCCGACCACGAGTGTGACCACCTTGCGGGTGCGCAGCTTCCGGCCTGCAGATTCCAAGGCCATTGCGGAAACCTTGTTAGAATCGGCGGAATCCTTGGTCAACCGCCTATCCGAACGGGCCAGGAATGACACCTTGCAGGTGGCGCATCAGGAAATGGCAATTGCCGAACGCCGCGTACAGGCAAGCCGCGATGCGCTGGTGCGCTTCCGCGAACAGGAAAAGGATTTGGATAGCGCGGGCACGGCGCAGGCAGCCATGGTGCTGATTGGTCAATTGGAAGGCGCCTTGGCGCAATCCAGGGCGGAATTGCGCGAACGTTTGAGTTTCATGCGCCCCGATAACCCCGCCTTGCAGGCGACCCGCAACCGCATTGAAGCGCTGGAACGTCAGATCGCCGCAGAAAGATCACGCCATACCGATGGCGTGGCGGGGGCCGGGGGCGCGGTATTGGCGCGCCAATTGGCCGCCTATGAAAGGCTGATGCTGGAACGTGAATTTGCCGATAAGCAAATCGCCTCCGCCACCGCAAGCCTGGAAGTGGCGCGTGTCGAAGCGCAGCGCCAGCAACTTTATCTGTCGCGTATCGTGGAGCCGAACCTAGCCGTTTATCCGCTTTACCCAAGGAAGCTCACGAGTGTCGCCAGTATTTTACTCGGTCTTGCGATTGCCTATGGCATCGGTTGGCTTTTGATTGTTGGGATGCGCGAACATGCGGCATGATATTTTTCGCCTGCGCGGCCTTGCCGTGGCGCTGCTGGGTGCGGGCCTTTGCAGCGCTGCCCTGCCAGCATCCGCACAAGCCCAGGCGGGGGGGCAGGGGTTGATCCAGGCCATCCCCATGCTGCAACGCCCGAATATCCCCATGCTGCCCGGCTTGCCGCCCGGGGGCGATCAGCTGCAACCGCCGCCGGTATTTGATCAGCGCAGCCTTGCCGATCTGCCAGGGCAGGCGCGCGGTACCGAACGCGCCGGCAGCGCCACCCAGGCGGAAGGTGGCCCAACGCTGGTCACACCACTTGGCGATTTGCAGCGTGCGGCCGGCCCCGCCACGGCGGTTTTTGGCGCGAGCCTTTTCACCGGCCAGGCGCAATCATCTTCCGATGCGCCGAACCCGAATTATGTGCTGGCGCCGGGGGATCGGATCAGTGTGCGCGCCTGGGGGGCGGTGGATGCCGAACAGGTCGCGCAGATCGACCCAACCGGAAATCTGTTCCTGCCCAATATTGGCCCCATCCGTGTGGCGGGCACGCGGGTTGGCGATTTGCAGCGCGTGGTGGAAGGCGAAATCCGCCGCGTCTATACCCAACAGGTCCAGGTTTATGCGACAGTTCTATCGACGCAGCGCATTGGCGTATTCGTCACTGGTTTTGTGAAATCGCCGGGTCGTTACGCCGGTGTAGCTTCTGACAGTATCCTCGATTTCTTGCTGCGCGCCGGTGGCGTTGACCCCGCGCGCGGTTCCTTCCGGGAAATCAGCATCACGCGTGGTGGCGCGCCAGTAGTTAGCCTTGATTTGTACCGCTTCCTGATTGAAGGGCAGATTCCGCAACCGCGTTTGCAGGAAGGCGATACGATTGTGGTGGGCCGGCAGCGGCCCTTGATCGGCGCGGATGGCGCGGTGCGCAACAATTATCTGTTCGAAAGTGGCCAGCGTGGGCCGATGCGCGGGCAGGATTTGATCAATTACGCCCGCCCGCTGCCATCCGCTACCAATGCGGTGGTGCGCGGTGTGCGCAATGCGCAGCCCTTTTCGCGCTATGTCACCCTTGCTGAATTGGCGCGGCAAAGCCTGCAGGATCAGGATACAGTCACCTTCGTCGCCGATGTCTCGCTACGCAGCATTCGCGTGACCATTGAAGGCAGCCGGCTTTATCCTTCAGTGCTGGTGGCGGATCGGGATTTTTCGCTGTGTCAGATCCTTGATCATGTCGCGGTCGATCCTTCGCTTGCCAATACCTCGGCGGTGTTTCTCCTGCGGCCCCGTCTGGCCCTGCAACAGAAACGCTCCATCGATGAAGCGCTGGACCGTCTGGAACGACAGTTATTCCTCTCCCCCGCCATGACACCTGGCGTGGCCCAGGCACGTTCGGCGGAAGCGAATCTGGTGCTGTCCTATATCAGCCGCGCACGCCGCACCCAGCCGGAAGGGCGCTTGGTGGTGGTGAATGAAAACGGTACCTGCGCCCCGGTGCGGCTTGAAGATGGCGATGTCATTGTCATTCCCGAAAAATCCCAGACGGTGCTGGTGCAGGGTGAAGTGACCATGCCGCAGGCTGTGCTGTGGCGTGATGGCATGAGTATCCAGCAATTCCTTGATGCCGCGGGTGGCCTGACGGCGCGTGGCGCGCGGTCCACGCTGATGCTGCGTCGGCCGAGCGGCCAGGTCATTCTGGATCCGCAAATGGCGCCGCAGCCGGGCGATGAATTGATCGCCTTGCCTTATCTTGATCCCAAGCTATTCATCATGGGGCAGGAATTGATCGGCGCGATCTATCAGGTGGCACTCTCGGCGCGGGTTTTCACGAATTTCTGACCCAAGGCCCGCTTTGCTGGCGCGGGGGGATTGATCCCAGCGTCGCAGCGGGTTCCCCTGTGGGGATGAACGATTCACCGCCCGCCCCGCCGCCCAGCCTTACGGCGCTTTTCCTGACCTATGGGAAAATTGGCCTGATCGGCTTTGGCGGCATCAATGCCTGGGCGCGGCGCGTGCTGGTGGAAGAAAAGCGCTGGCTGACGGATCAGGAATATGCCGAAACGCTCGGCCTTGGTCAGGTTTTGCCGGGACCGAATGCACTGAATGCCGCAATCATGGTGGGCGATCGTTTCCATGGCTGGGCCGGGGCCTTGTTGGCGCCCAGCGCCATGTTTGGCGGCCCGCTGATCATCCTGATGGGCCTCGCGGTGCTCTATGATGCCTATGGCGAAGTCCCGCTGGTGCGGGCGGTGCTGGCAGGTGTTGCGGCCGCAGCAGCGGGCATGGTGCTGGGGACTGCGGTGAAGATGGCGCAGAAGCTGAAGCCGACTTGGGGGCTCTGGGCTGTGGGGTTGAGTGCCTTGGCGGCGGCCGGTTTCCTCCGCGTGCCATTGCCCATTGTGGTGCTGGGGCTGGCACCTTTCGGCATTCTGGCCGCTTGGCATGCAGGGCGCGCGAAATGACCGCCGCGATTTTCTGGCAATTGCTGTTGGGGTTTGGGGCGATATCCCTGGTTTCCGTGGGTGGTGGCATTGCCGTCTTGCCGGAAATGCACCGGCTGGTGGTGGATGTGCATGGCTGGATGAGTGATGCGGATTTCGCGCGCCGCTTCGCCCTGGCGCAGGCAGCGCCCGGCCCCAACGTGCTGGTGGTGGGGCTGTTTGGCTGGCATGTGGGGGGCATCCTGGGCATGCTCACGGCCAGCGCCGCAATGACAGTCCCCACCAGCCTGATGGCCTTTGGCTTTTCCAGGCTGCGGGCGCGGCTCGCGGGGCAGGCTTGGCTGCGTGTGGTGGAACGTGGCCTGGTGCCCATTGCCGTCGGCCTTATTGCGGCTTCGGGTCTGATCCTGGCGCAGGGTTCGGCGGAAAGCCTTGTCACCATGGCTTTGACCATTTGCTCAACCTTCTTTGTCTGGCGCAGTGATGCCAGCCCGCTTTGGGTATTGGGGACCGGCGCCCTGATTGGTGCGTTGTTCTTGTGACTGGCCCCGGCCTGGTCGCGCCACCATTCCAGCCGGCGGCGCCGCGCGGCCTATGCACTGATTGCGGCGTTTCGCGCATGGCGGATGCCAAGGCCTGCGGCCAAGCCTGCCAATTCATCAAGCCTGATTATGCCGGGCTTGAAGCTGCGGTGCATGGCCGCGCACGCGATCCGGCGCGGCCTGATGAACTGCATTTCGGCCCGTTTCAGGCCATGTATCGCGCGCAATTGGCCGCGCCGCGCCCCGGGGCGCAATGGACTGGCATTACCACGCGGCTTGCGGAGAAACTGCTTGAAAGCGGTGCGGTCACGGCGGTTTTGACCATGGCGCCCGATCCTGAGGATCAGTGGAAGCCCGTGCCCGTCCTGGTTACCAAGCCAGAGGCCATGAAAGCCTGCCGGGGCATGCGCATGGGCTATGCGCCTTTGCTGGCCTTGTTGGAACCAGCCTTGGCGGCGGGGCATCGGCGCCTCGCGGTTATTGGCATTCCCTGCCAGGTCTATGCCTTGCGGGCGCTGGAACGGCGCCTTGGCCTGGAAGCGCTTTATGTCATTGGAACACCGTGTTCGGATAATACCACCACGGAAAACTTTCACCGCTTTCTGGCGCTTTTGTCGGAGGCGCCAGAGACCATCAGCTACCTGGAATTCCGCGCGGATTTTCACGTGGAATTGCGTTTTACCGATGGCCGGAAGCGGGAAATTCCCTTTCTGCAATTGCCAATCAGCCAATTGCCGGCGGATTTCTTTCCGCTGACCTGCCGCAGCTGTGTCGATTACACCAATGTGCTGGCTGATATTACCGTGGGCTATATGGGCGGCAGCGGGGCGCAATGGCTGCTGGTGCGCAATGAACGCGGCGCCGCGCTATGCGCGCTGTTGGGTGATGAAGTACGGCTTGAAGCGCCACAGAGCGCTGGCAAGCGCGCCAGTGCGGTGAAGGGGTTTTTGGAAAACACGCGTCGCGCCGCGGGCGGCTTGCCGCTGCGCCGCATGCCGAATTGGCTTCGGCCCATCATTGGTTGGCTGATGCCGCGCATCGGCCCGCGCGGCCTGGAATTCGCGCGCGCGCGGGTTGAAATGAAAGCCGTTGAAAGCGTGCTGCATCTTGAAAGGGCGGCGCCCGCCAAGATGCGCAATATGGTGCCCGATCATGTCTGGGCGCTGGTCGCGCCCTATGGCCTCAAGCGGGAAAAAGAGACGGGCGGTGGCCCGTCTCAGCCATCCGCCCGGTAATTCGGTGCCTCACGCGTCACGGCCACGTCATGCACATGGCTTTCGCGCAAGCCTGCCCCGGTGATGCGCCGGAACTGCGCCTTGGTTTGCAATTCCGGAATGGTGGCGCAGCCCGTATAGCCCATGGCCGCCCGCAAGCCGCCGACCATCTGATGGATAACGGCGCCCACCGGGCCCTTATACCCCACGCGCCCTTCGACACCTTCCGGCACAAGCTTCAGCGAATCCTGCACTTCCGCCTGGAAGTAGCGATCCGCCGAACCGCGCGCCATGGCGCCGAGTGAGCCCATGCCGCGATAGGATTTGTAGGAACGGCCCTGATAGAGAAACACCTCGCCCGGGGCTTCATCAGTGCCAGCGAAAATACTGCCCATCATGGCGCAATCGGCGCCAGCGGCCAGCGCCTTCGCCAAATCGCCGGAAGACCGGATGCCGCCATCGGCAATCACCGGCACATCCTTTTCGCGCGCCGCGGCGGCACTTTCCAGAATGGCGGTAAGCTGCGGCACGCCGACGCCCGCCACAATGCGCGTAGTGCAAATGGACCCAGGGCCAATGCCGATTTTCACCGCATCCGCGCCCGCTTCAATCAGCGCCAAGGCACCTTCCGGGGTGGCCACATTGCCAGCGATCACCTGCACGGAATTGGACAGGCGCTTGATGCGTTCCACCGCCTGCATCACGCCACCGGAATGGCCATGCGCGGTATCCACCACTACGACATCCACCCCCGCCGCAACCAGCAATTCTGCGCGGTGCAGGCCATCTTCGCCAACACCGGTCGCTGCCGCGGCGCGCAAGCGACCCATGCCGTCCTTGGAGGCATGCGGATTGGCCTGCGCCTTGTCCATGTCCTTGACAGTGACCAAGCCAACGCAACGCTGCGCTTCATCCACAATCAGCAGCTTTTCAATGCGGTGCTTGTGCAGCAAATCCCGCGCTTCGGCCGGCGTCACCTCTGGCGAGGCGGTGACAAGGTTTTCCCGTGTCATCAATTCATAGACGCGCAGATTGGGGTCATTGGCGAAGCGCACATCACGATTGGTGATAATGCCCACCAGGCGGCCAGAGCCGCGTTCCACCACCGGAATGCCGCTGATGCGATGCCGATCCTGCAGCGCGCGCACCTCCGCCAGCGTCTGGTCGGGGTGCACCGTCAGCGGGTTCACCACCATGCCGGATTCGAATTTCTTAACCTGCCGCACCTGCGCGGCCTGATCTTCCGGGGAGAAATTCTTGTGGATCACGCCAATACCACCGGATTGCGCCATGGCGATCGCCATGGGCGCTTCCGTCACCGTATCCATCGCCGCCGAGATCAGCGGGATATTGAGCCGGATGTCCTTGGTCAGGCGCGTATGGGTTTGCGTCTGATTGGGCAGCACGGTCGAATAGGCGGGCACGAGCAGCACATCATCAAAGGCGTAAGCCTCAGCGATGGCGGCGGGCCGCCGACCGGCGGTGGAGGGTTCAGAAGTTTTATCGAATGCCATGGTGGACCTTTCGCGATCCGCGACCTTGGCGATCCCCCATAGACAGATGCGCGCCCCGGGGCAAGCGTGCCGGGGGCAAGAAAACCACCTTCAGCCGCGAAATCCCTGCGCGACGACGTAAAGCTCCGCCGAATCCTTGCGGCTGGCTGGCGGCTTGAGGTGCCGCACCGTGGCGAAATATTGCTTCAGCGTGGCCAGCATTTCCTTTTCGGATCCCCCCTGGAACACTTTGGCGATGAAGCCACCGCCCGGGGTCAGCACCTTGCAGGCGAATTCCAGGGCGAGTTCCGCCAAGGCCATGATGCGCAAGTGATCGGTGGCCGCGTGCCCGGTGGTATTGGGCGCCATGTCAGAGATCACCAGATCCGCCTTGCCCCCCAGGGCTTCGATGATGCGGGCTTCCGCTTCGGCTTCCTGAAAATCCCCCTGCAGGGTTGTGGCGCCTGCCACCGGGTCCATGGGCAGGATATCCAGCGCCACCACCTGGCCCCGCGCGCCCACGGCCTGCACCGCCACTTGTGTCCAACCACCCGGCGCGGCGCCCAGATCCACCACCCGGGCACCCGGGCGGAGCAGCTTCGCCTTATCGTTCATTTCAAGCAGCTTGAAGGCTGCGCGGGAACGAAAGCCGCGTTCCTTCGCCGCCCGCACATAGGGGTCGTTCAACTGGCGATTGAGCCAGCGCTGGCTGGCGGTGCTGCGGCCTTCGGCCGTGCGCAGGCGGGTGGAAACGCCCCGGCTGCTGCCCGGGGGTTTGGGCTTTTTCATCGGTTTTATCTCAGCGTTTCGCCGGTTCGCGGCGGCGTGATGCGGCGCGGTCGGCGCGCATCATGCGTACCAGCATCCCTTCCCGAAGGCCACGATCCGCAACCGTGAGGCAGGAGGTGCGCCAAATCCGCCTTATGGCCGCGTAAATGGCGCAGCCCGGCAGGACAAAATCCACCCGATCCGGTCCAACACAGGGATGGGCCGATAATTCGGCGCGGCCCATGGCGAAAAGATCACCAAGCGCCGCATCGGCGGCATCGCAATCCAGGGTGCAGCCATCAACCAATGGGCGCCGGTAACGGGGCAGGGCCATCACCACCCCGGCCAGGGTGGTGACCGTGCCTGAGGTGCCCATCAGGCGCACCCCGCCGGCGCGGATTTCCTGGCCGATGCAATGCAGGCGATCAAAGGCTTCAAGCTGGGCCGCCACTTCATCGACCACGGCAAAAAAACCCGCCTGGGTGAAGCAGGCATGCCCGACGCGTTCCGAGAGCGTGACGACCCCAACGGGCAGCGAGATATAGCCGATCAATTCCGGCATGCCGCCGGCCTGGTCCGGGGCGCGAATCCAGGCGATTTCCGTGCTGCCGCCGCCAATATCAAACAACAAGGCGCGGCGGTCCCCAGCTTCCAGCAGGGGGGCGCAGGATTCCATGGCGAGTTCCGCTTCCTCGCGCCCGCTGATGATGCGCAGCCGAATGCCGGTTTCCGCTTCCACCCGGGCGATGAAGGCCGCGCCATTGGCGGCCTGGCGGCAGGCTTCAGTGGCCACCGCTTCAAAACGCCGCGGTGGACGACGGGAGAGCTTTTCCGCGCAGGCCCGGAGCGCAAGCACCGCCCGATCCATGGAGGCTTCGGAAAGCACACCGCTGCCATTGAGCCCTTCGCCCAGGCGCACCACGCGGCTGAAGCTATCCAGCACCCGAAAGCCATGATTTGTTGGGCTTGCGATCAGAAGCCGGCAGTTATTGGTGCCGAGATCCAGCGCCGCATAGCCCGCAGATGTCCCTTCCGCCCGCGCGCATTCGGGGGCGGTTGGGGCCTCACGCGTCATGGGGCGGGCGGATCCGGTCATTATTCCTTTCGGCCTGTCAGCGAAGGGGCAGGGCCCCTATGATCCGGTGATGTGGCCCCTTGGGCAAGCAGTTTCGAGGGGTGAGTTGAACCAGAGCCCCTGCAATGCTACAGCGCCCGCTCCATCAGGCCTTGGGGCCTCTTGGGGGATAGTTTAGCGGTAGAACTCCCGGCTCTGACCCGGGCAGCCTTGGTTCGAATCCAGGTCCCCCAGCCAATTTCCCATGCCACACGCCAACAAGACCAACCTGACTGGCCCGCGCAATGTGTTTCAGCCCTGCGCGGCCTTGGCGATATTTTCCGGCGTGAATGGCATTTGCCTTGGGCGCACGCCAAGGGCCGCGTGAATACCCCCCGCAATGGCGGCAATGGTCGGCGCAAGGCTTGCTTCGCCCGCGCCAAGAAAGGGGGCCTCTGGCCGATGGATCAAGGCCTGTTCCACCTTGGGCACCTCGGAAAAGCGCAGGATTGGGAAGCTTTCCCAGGAATCGCTGGTGATGCGCTTGTCATCGAAGCGCACCTCCTCAACCAAGGCGATGGAAGCGCCATGGATGGCGCCCCCTTCAAGCTGGTTCATTGTGCCATCGGGATTGACCACTTCGCCACAATCCCCCGCGATCCATAAGCGACGGCAGAAGACACGTTCGCGCGCCTCAACCTTGGCGATGACGGCGGCATAGGCGCCGGTATTCTTGTAGCGCGCATAGGCAATGCCAAGCCCGAAGCCATCGCCTTGCTGCCGCCCGGACCAATTGGCCATCTCGGCCACTTTTTCCAGCACCGCGCGACCGCGTGCATCATCCAGGTGGCGCAAGCGATACTGTAGCGGGTCTTCACCAACCAACGCCGCCATTTCATCCAGCACGCTTTCCACCGCCCAGACATTCAGCGTGGCACCAAGACCGCGCAGTGCCGAAGTGCGGATCGGCATATCAAGCAATCGGGTGGTGGCGACTTCAAGCTTGGGAATACGATATCCGGGAATGCCATTGCGTTCCGCCCCGCCGCCAGCGGCGAGAGGCGGGTTGATGGAAGCCTGTACCGGGAAGCCATCTGCCAATTGAGAGGCGGCCAGCAAGGTTGGTATGGGTGAACGCCCCGGCCGCCCGGAATGACCATTGCTGATGATTTCGGCATGCCAGGACAGAAGCGTGCCATCCGCCGCGGCTTCGGCCGCGATATCCACCAGCATGGCTGGCGAAAAGGGCGACCAGCCCAATTCATCCGCGCGCGACCATAACAGGCGCACGGGTTTTTCACCCGCCGCGCGCGCAATCAGCACCGCTTCGAGGGCCACGTCGTCAGCGCCATTATGGCCGTAGCAGCCCGCGCCTTCCATGTGCCGAACGACCACTTTTTCAGCCGGGCAGCGCAATGTCTTGGCGATATCGGCGCGCAGATTATAGGGGCCTTGGGTGTGGCTGAAGACTTCAACCGCATCACCCTGCCAGCGCGCCACGGCGCAGGAAGGACCGATGGAAGCATGCGCCAGATAGGGGCGATGAAAGCTGCGCTCAAGGCGATGCGCGGCCGGCGGTGTTTCGGCTTCCTGTTTTTCGGTGATCTTGCGTTCACCGCGCAGGGCAGCATCTCGCAGCCAATCTTCCAGCCGCGCTTGTTCCGGCAGGGTGCTTTCTTCCTGCCAGCTTGCCTGTTGCGCCACGCGCGTGGCGGCGGCTTCGGCATCCCATTCCGTACTGGCAAGCACGGCCAGGAAATCGCCATCACGGATCAGCCTGGCGTCACCGGGTAACGCAACATCCTTGATGGCGGAGAGCTTCGCCCCCCGTGCGGAAGGGCGGATGACACGCGCATGCAGCATGCCAGGCAGGCGGAGATCATGAACATAGGCGGGGCTGCCCAGCACCTTGCCCGGCAGATCGCGCCGTGGTGCTGAAATACCAACAAGGCGCCGCTGATCGGCGGGCTTTGGCTGCGCATCGGCCGCCGCTTCAACTGCGAGCAAACCGGCATCGGCCCATTGCCAGTAACTGCCAATCTTGCCGTCAGGGCCGATGAAATCACCATCGGCCACGGTGATCGCTTCATAGGCAACGCCGCTGCTTTGCGCGGCGACGGAAAGGAAAATACGCCGCGCATCCGCGCTGGCATGGCGGATGGCGCTGCCGGAATCCTGCGTGGAAAGACTGCCCGATGTCACCGCCTCATCGGGGCTTTCGGGTGTGGTGACCGTGACGATACGGATGCGTTCCAGCGCAACATCCAATTCATCTGCGGCGATCTGGGCGAGGGCGGTCAGGATGCCCTGACCCAATTCCACCTTGCCGGGCTTCACCTCCACCACGCCATCGGCGCGGAAATGCAACCATTGCGACAGGCGGCGATTGAGATGCAGGCTGCCCGGCAGGCGCGGCTTGCCATCATCGATTTTGAGTGCGGCACCGAAACCGTGGCTCATGCTGCCATCTCCCGCGCGGCGCGCTGGATGGCGCGAATGATGCGGTTGTGGCTGCCGCAGCGACAAAGATGAGGTTCCAGCGCTGTCCGGATGGCCGCTTCATCGGGCGCCGGATTGGCTGCCAGCAAGGCCGCGGCCGAGATCAACATGCCTGAAAGGCAATAGCCGCATTGGCCCGCCTGTTCGGCCATGAAGGCCGCTTGCAGCGGATGGGGCGCGGCCGCGCTGCCCAAGCCTTCAACGGTTACAACCTGGCGCCCCGCCACTGCATCAAGCCCCAAGCTGCAGGCATAGGCGGGCTTGCCATCCAACAACACCATGCAACTGCCGCATTGTTCCGCTCCGCAGCCAAAACGCGGGCCAGACAGCCCGCAAGGCCCACGCAGCGCCTGCAACAGGGTCGCATGACTTGGCAGATCAAGCGCCACATCAGCACCATTCAGGCTGAAACCAATCATGGCCTATTCCGCCTTGATGCCCGCATCACGGACCAACTTGCCCAACGTATCGACATCATTGCGCAAATACGCCTCATATTCCGAGAGTGACATCACCATGGGGCGTGCGCCCATGCGCTGCATGCCATTCCGCCCGGCATCGCTTTGCATGATTTTGGTGATTTCGGCATGCAGGCGTTCAACAATGGGGCGCGGGGTGGTGGCGGGCATCATCAACCCGATCCAGATCGGGTATTCAAAGCCTGGGATGGTTTCAGCCACCGTCGGCAAATTGGCCAGCATCGCATCACGCGCGCGCCCGGTTGTGGCAATGCCACGCACTGTCCCGGCGGCAATCTGCGGCGCCATGCTGGGGATGCCATCAAACATGATGGGCACCTGTCCGGAAATAACCGCTGTGCGTGCTTCATTCGAGCCACGGAAACTCACGGCCACCATATCAACCTTGGCCATGGCCTTCAGCATTTCCCCGGCAAGATGATAAGGCGTGCCTGGGCCGGAATGGGCGTAATTCCATTTGCCCGGTTCGCGGCGGAGTAGATCAAGCAATTCAGGCAGGGTTTGCGCTGGCACGGAAGGGTGCACGGCCAGCACATTATCGGCGATGTTGATCGGCGCCACCGGCGTCAGGTCACGCATCAGGACAAAGCCGCGGCCTGGTTGCAGTGTTTCATTGACGGCCGCCGTATTGCCCAGCGCCACCAGCAGATAGCCATCACCAGGCGCCTTGGCGACCATCCCGGTGCCGATCGACCCACCCGCGCC
>JACCED012255199.1_pt1 | contig 17760 bp, 17 predicted proteins | sample 7455021 | NCBI WGS metagenome assembly JACCED01 (sample SAMN15323456, study PRJNA562643) | freshwater metagenome | isolation source: river surface water | place: USA:Blue River Watershed | collected 2017-08-19 | reverse complement strand
CTGAAAAACCGCATCCGCGTGCTGCGCGTCGGCGATCCGCTCGACAAGAACACCGACATCGGCGCGATCAACTCGCGCGAGCAGCTCGGCCGCATCGCCGCGCTGGTCGAGAGCGGCGTGAAGGAAGGCGCGGAGCTTTACCAGCCGCCCTGCAAGCTGCCGGCGAAGGGGTTCTATTTCCGCCCGACGGTGTTCAGCGGCGTGTCGATGAGCCACCGCATCGCGCGGGAGGAGATCTTCGGGCCGGTGCTGAGCGTGCTGACCTTCCGCACCGTCGAGGAGGCGGTGGAAAAGGCCAACAACACCGCCTACGGCCTGAGCGCCGGCGTCTGGACGGACAAGGGTTCGCGTATCCTGAAGCTGAGCACGGAGCTGAAGGCCGGCGTCGTCTGGGCCAACACCTACAACAAATTCGACCCGACGTCGCCCTTCGGCGGCTACAAGGAAAGCGGCTTCGGCCGCGAGGGCGGGCGGCAAGGCCTGCTCGACTACGCGAAACTGTCCTGAGTCCCGGCGCTGCGCCCGATCCACCGCCCGACCTCCGCCATTCCGACCGCTGTCCGCTTCCCCGTCATGACCCGTCTTCCCGTCACCAAGACCCCCAAGCCCTATGTCGGCGGCGCCTTCATCCGCTCCGAGAGCGGGCGCACGTATCCGCTGCAGGATGCCGCGGGGGCGTTTTTCGCCAATTTGCCGCAGTGCACGCGCAAGGACCTGCGCAACGCGGTCGAGGCCGCCGCCAAGGCGGGCCCCGGCTGGGCCAAGCGCACCGCCTACAACCGCGGCCAGATCCTCTACCGGCTCGCCGAGATGATCGAGGCGCGGCGCGCCGAGCTCGCCGAGACGCTCGTGCGCTTCGGCGCCGGGGCGGCGGCCGCGACCCGCGAGGTGGACGCCACGGTCGACCGCCTCGTCTACTACGCCGGCTGGACCGACAAATACGAGCAGGTGCTCGGCAACGTGAACCCGGTGGCGTCGCCGCATTTCAACTTCACCGTCACCGAGCCGATGGGCGTCGTCGGCGTGATCGCGCCGGATGCGCCCGCGCTGCTCGGGCTCGTGTCGCTGATCGCGCCGATCATCGCGAGCGGCAACACGGTGGTCGCGCTCGCCTCGGAAAAGATCCCGTATCCCGCGATCTTGCTCGGTGAGATGCTCGCGACGAGCGACCTGCCGGGCGGCGTGGTCAATCTGCTCACCGGCTTCCGCAAGGAGCTGGTGCCGACCTTCGCGACCCACACGCACCTGCGCGCGCTGAGCGTCGCGGGCGCCAGCGCGGAGGAGCGGAAGGCGCTGCGCCTCGGCGCGGCGGACAGCATCAAGCGCGTGCGCGTGTGCGAGCTCGCGACCGAGGCCGAGTGGCTGGCGGACGGCGCGCAGAGCCTCTACGCGATCCGCGACTTCCTCGAATTCAAGACCACGTGGCATCCCATCGGCGCGTGAGCACGCCGCCGCCGGGGCGGGCCGCGGCCGGCAAACGTTCCTTTCTTTTCTTCATCCCCGCACCGCGGTGCGGCATCTGCTGACCAGTCTCCCTTTCTCCATGCTTACCCGATTCACCGTCGCCCTTGTCATCGGTCTCTCGTGCGTGTCGCTCGCCGGCGCCCAACCGAAGGCCCTCGCGCCCGAGGAGGCGCGGGCGCAGCGCATCGTCGCGGATCCGGCCTACAAGGCCGCCGTCGCCGCCTTCGACCGCGACTACGAACGCTTCGTCGCCGATCTGATCCACCTCGTCGAGATCCCGGCGCCGCCCTTCGGCGAGAAGCTGCGCGGCGAGGCCTACGCGAAACTCTTCCGCGAGCTTGGCCTCGAGGGCGTCGAGATGGATGCCGAGGGCAACGTGCTCGGCCTCTGGCGCGGCCGGCCGGGCGGCAACGCGCCTCTGCTCGCGGTGGCCGCGCACCTCGACACGGTGTTTCCGGCGGAAACGGACGTGCGCGTGAAGCGCAGCGGCACGCGCCTGATGGCGCCCGGCATCGGCGACGACACGCGCGGGCTGGCGTTTGTGCTGGCGGCGATCCGGGCCATGCGCGCCGCCAAGGTCGAGACGGCGGGCGACATCCTGTTCATCGGCAACGTCGGCGAGGAGGGGCCGGGCGACCTGCGCGGCGTGCGCTACCTGTTTTCGAAGAGCCCGTGGAAGGACAAGATCAAGCGCTTCATCACGGTCGACGGCGGCAACAACGACTTCATCACCAACAGCGGGCTCGGCAGCAAACGCTACCGCGTGACGTTCAAGGGGCCGGGCGGCCACAGCTGGGGCGCGTTCGGGCAGGCGAGTCCGGCGTTCGCGATGGGCAATGCCATCGCGGCCTTCGGCAAACTCGTGGTGCCGAAGCAGCCGAAGGTGAGCTACAACGTCGGCATCGTGAGCGGCGGCACCTCGGTGAATTCGATTCCCTTCGAGGTCGCGATGGAGGTCGACATGCGCTCGGTGTCGCCGGAGGAGCTGAAGAAGATCGACGCGCAGTTCCTCAAGATCGTGGCGGACGCGGTGGCCGAGGAGAATGCGGCGCGGGCGACGACCTTCGGCAAGATCACGGCGGACATCAAACTGATCGGCGAGCGGCCGTCGGGCACGATCGCGCCGGACAATCCGGTGATGCGGCAGGTCGTGGCGACGATGAAGTCGTTCGAGAAGGTGCCGGTCTGGAACACGGGCAGCACGGATGCCAATATCCCGATCAGCCTCGGCATCCCGGCGTTCGCGATGTCGTCGCAGTCGGCCAACCGCGGAGGGCGCGCCCACTCGCTCGACGAGTGGACGGATGTGGAGAAGACGACCGCGGTGAAGGATTTCGGCCTGGCTTTGGCGCTGATTCTCAGCGTGGCCGAAGCGCCCTGAGCCCGGCGTCGGTGGTCGGGCACAGGGGCGTGCCGGGCGGATCGAGGCGGGGTGCGACCGGCCGCCGCGGCCGCATTCTCCGCGCCCCTCCCGCCGCTCATCCCGCGGGGCCGTCCGCTCATCCCATTATCGCACCGGGCGGCCGCGAAATTCGTAGGCTGCGAGCATGTTGCCGTTTCCCTTTTGTCGCCGGGTGACCACGCTCGTCCGCCCATGACCCCGCCCGCGAGCGAGACCTCCGTGTTGATCGAGAACGACGCGCGGCGCGACCGTGCGCGCGACCGGCTCTACGTGCTGTGCCAGACCGGCGCGTGGGGCGTGTTTTTGGTGATGCAGGTTTTGCTGGCGGACGCGTTTGCCCCGCGCGAGACCCGGGTGGACGAATTGGTCACGGTCTACGCCTCGCACGTGATGGTCGTCGCGATGGGGCTCCTGCTCACGCACTACTCCCGGCGGCTGATCGGGCGCTGGGGGTGGAAGCAGCTCGGCTGGCTGCCGCTGGTGCCCCGCGTGCTGGGTTTGGCGGTCGTGCTGTCGCTCCTGTGGAGCGCGCTCGGCTACGGTTGGATCTACGGCGTCGTGCAGCTGCCCTGGAAATCCAAATACAGCCTGACCCTCGTGCTCATCACCAGCGTGATCAACGGGACGATCATGTTCATCGGCTGGTATTGCGTGTATTTTTGCTACCACCTCTTCGATCGCTACAACCGCCTCCAGTTCGAGCAGCTCAAGCTGGCCGCCCACGTGAAGGAGGCCGAGCTGCGCGCGCTGAAGTCGCAGGTGAACCCGCATTTCATCTTCAACTCGCTCAACTCGCTGCGCGCGCTGATCGACGAGAATCCGGCGCGGGCGCGCGAGGCGGTCACGCAGCTGGCCAACCTGCTGCGCTACTCCCTGCAATCCGCCCAGGCGGAGACGGTGCCGTTCGAAAGCGAGCTGCGGGTGGTGAACGACTACCTGGCGCTCGAGCAGGTGCGCCACGAGGAACGGTTGCGGGTGCGCCTCGACATCGAACCCGGGACGCTCGGGCTCGCGGTGCCGCCGTTGCTGCTCCAGACGCTGGTCGAGAACGCCGTGAAATACGGCATCTCGACGCGGCCGGAGGGCGGCGAAATCGCCGTGATCGCCCGCTGCACCGGCGGCCAGCTGCACCTGCGCGTCGTCAATCCCGGCGCCCTGTCGCCGGCCGGGGCCGCGCCGCGGACGGGCGGTGCGTCGACCGGACTCGGCCTGCGCAACGCCGCGGACCGGCTGCGGATGTTCTTCGGCGACCGCGCGACGCTGCAGCTGCGCGCGGAGAGCGATTCGCGGGTGGTCGCGGAGGTGTTCATCCCCGCCCAGCTTTCCCGGGCATGAAAGCGCTGGTCGTCGACGATGAACGGCTGGCCCGCAGCGAGCTGCGGCGGCTGCTGGCCGTGTTTCCCGAGATCGAACTCGCCGGCGAGGCGGCCAACGCCGCGCAGGCCCGCGACCAGATCGCGGCGTTGCGGCCGGACCTGATTTTCCTCGACGTGCAGATGCCGGGCGAAACCGGCATGCAGCTGCTGGAGTCGCTCGAGCCGCCGGTGCCGCACGTGATTTTCACGACCGCCTACGACGAATTCGCGGTGAAGGCCTTCGAGCTCAATGCCCTCGATTACCTGCTCAAGCCGGTCGATCCCGCGCGGCTGGCGGCGGCCGTCGAGAAACTGCGGGCGAAAACCGCGGGCGCGACCGGGGCCGCGAAGCCGCCGCCGCGCGAACGGCTGGCCGCGGAGGACAAGGTCTTCGTCCGCGAGGGCGATCATTGCTGGTTCGTGGAAGTGAAGGCGATCCGCCGGCTCGAGAGCGAAGGGAACTACACCCGCGTGCATTTCGAGAACGCGCAGCCCCAGCTCTTCCGCTCCCTCAACGCCATGGAGGAGCGGCTCGATCCGAAATACTTCTTCCGCGCGAACCGCCGCGAGATCATCAACCTCGCCTGGATCGACAAGATCGAGCCGTGGTTCAGCGGCGGCCTGCTCGTGCACCTGAAGGGCGGCGCCAAAGTCGAGCTCAGCCGCCGGCAGGCGCAGGAGTTCCGCGAGAAGATGAGCCTGTGATCCGGCGTCCCGCCCTTTTCCCATTCCCATGATCGAAGCCCGCTCCCTCACCAAGACCTTCCGCGACAAGAAACGCGGCGAGATTCACGCCGCCGAAAACGTTTCCTTTCGGGTCGCCCCGGGCCAGATCTACGGCCTGCTCGGCGCCAACGGCGCGGGCAAAACCACCACGCTGCGCATGCTCGCCACGCTCCTGCAGCCGACGGCCGGCGGCGCGACCGTGGCGGGCTTCGACGTGGCGACCCAGCCCGAGCAGGTGCGCGCCCAGGTCGGCTTTCTCGCCGCCAGCACGGCGCTCTACGGGCGGCTCACCGCCCGGGAGACCCTGGCGTATTTCGGCAAGCTCAACGGCCTGACGGACGCCGTCATCCGCGCCCGCACGCAGCGCCTCGCCGACGAACTCGACATGCACGAGTTCCTCGACCGGCGCTGCGACAAATTTTCCACCGGCATGAAGCAGAAGACGTCGATCGCCCGCACGCTGATCCACGACCCGGCGGTGATGATTTTCGACGAGCCGACGCTCGGTCTCGATATCATGGCGGCGCGAACGATCGTGCGCTTCGTGCGCGACTGCCGCGCGCGCGGGAAGACCGTCATCTATTCCACCCATATCATGAGCGAGGTGGAGAAACTCTGCGACACCATCGGCATCATCCACGGCGGCAAACTGCTGGCCGAAGGTTCGCTCGAGTCCTTGCGCGCCCGCTACGGGCAGCCGGACATGGAGGAGATCTTTGTCCAGGCCGTCGGCGGGGATGCCGCCGTCGCCAAGTAAACGCCGCCGCCCGCCCACCGACCCACGCCATGAACTGGAACCGTATTTTCACGATCTACGCCAAGGAGCTGCGCGACATGCTCCGCGACCGGCGCACGCTCATCTCCATGATCGTCATCCCGACGATCGCCATGCCGGGCTTGTTTGCCCTCATCACCACCATCACGGTCAAGGTGCAGCGCGAGGTCGCGACCACCGCGCCGAGCGTGATGGTGCTCGGCGGCGAGGATTCGCCGGCCACGCGCGAGGCTCTGCTCAAGCACGGCAAAATCGCCGTCGCGCCGCACCGCGACGACTGGAAGCAGCAGATTTCCGACAAGAAGCTGCGCGCCGCGGTCGAGCTGCCCGCCGGCCTCGACGCGGCGCTCGCCCGGGGCGAGTCCGTCGCGATCAAGGTCCACCACTACGAGGGCGAGGTGCGCTCCGACCGCGCGGTGCGCGAACTGCGCGCGTTTTTCACGGCGCGGGCGGACATCGTCGTGGCCGCCCGGCTGGCCGAGCGCGGGCTCGCCCCCGCCGCGATCAAACCCATCGAGGTGAAGCCGGAGAACGTGGCGCCGCCCGAAAAAGTCGGCGGGAACCTGATCGGCGGCATCATCCCGTATTTCTTCCTGATCCTCGCCTTCACCGGCGCGATGTATCCGGCGATGGATCTCACCGCCGGCGAGAAGGAGCGCGGCACGATGGAGACGCTGCTCTGCAGTCCCGTGGGCCGGATCGACATCGTGCTGGGCAAGTTCCTGATGATCCTGACGGCCTCGCTGGCGACCGTCGCCTTTTCGCTGATGTCGATGGCGCTGACGTTCACGGTGGGCGGCTCGCTGCTCGCCAAGTCGATCGGCGGCGGCAACACCGCCAACGCGGCCAAGGCGGCCGAAAAGATCTCCTCGATGACCACGCTGGACCCGGTCGGCATGATCGCCGTGCTCGGCATGGTGCTGCCGATGATCGTGCTCTTTGCGGCCGGCCTGTTCACGATTTCCCTCTTCGCGAAGAGCTTCAAGGAGGCGCAGAGCTATGTCTCGCCGCTGATCATCGTGATCTTGATGCCGGCGATGATCGGCATGCTGCCCGGGGTGGAGCTGAACTGGAAACTCGCCCTGGTGCCGATCCTCAATGTGTCGCTCGCGAGCAAGGAACTCGTCTCCGGGGTGTGGCACTGGGACCTGCTCGGACTGATCTTCGCCTCGACGTGCGCCTATGCCGCGATCGCCCTCGGGCTGGCGGTGCGGATGTTCAAACGCGAGGACGTGATCTTCCGCGCGTAAAAAATTTTCCAATACGGGACGGCGGGCTGTAAACGCCCGGTAAAAGCCGGGGCAACCCGTAGCGCGGCGGGGACGAAAGGGCTATGATGCGGTCCTCGGGCAAGTGCCCCCGTCCACCATGAACTCCAGCATCACTTTCCCCGCCCCCGCCCCCGCGCTCAAACTGGTCCGTCCCTCCGCGGAGAAATGGGCGGCGTCTCTGGCCGACGAACGCCGACGCCTGGAGGAGGACCTGGATGCCCTGCGGGAGCGGGAGAAGAATCTTCGCGATTACGAGACGCGGCTGCGCGTCCTGCAGGCCGAGATCGAGGCTGGGCGCGGCGGTGTCGCGCCGGCGCCGGTCGCAAGCGCTCCGGCGCCCGCCGCGAACCGCAGCAGCACCGTTCCTTTCGCCCGCCCGGGCAGCCGGGCGCCGTTCGGCGACGAGGCGGCGTTGCAGGCCGGCTGGGAGAAATTGCACCGCGCGCGGGAGATTCTCGAGGCCGAGCAGAACCACCTGCGGGTCGACCGCATGACGATTCGCGAGCAGGAGGCGGCGGTGAAGCGCCGCGAACAGGCGGTGGCCGAGCGCGAGATGCAGGTGGCGGCGTGGGAAGCCCGGACGCAGACCGCCGGGCCGGCGGCGGAGCCGGAGGAGCCGGTCGCATCGGAGCACACGATGTCGGCCGTGACGCGGTTGACGCGGGCGCCCTTCAATCTCGCGCGCACGATGCTGTCGGGAAAGCGCTGAGCGCCCAATCATCTTTCCGTCGAGGCAAGCGACGGACTGGGAATGGAAGGCGGTGGCCGCAAGGTCGCCGCCTTCTTTTTTTCGCCGCGGACCGCGGGGAGTTTTCCGACGGCGGACGGGCCGGTATCCTTGCGCCGCCGGACCTTGCCGGGAAAAAATCCACTTGCGCCGCGGGAGCGCGCTGCGCATCACGTCGCTCCGATGAATTCCTCCGTCAACGCCCGCGCCTTCGCCCTCGTCGTCACGACGATGGCCAAATGCGTCCGCTGGCACGGGTCGGCTTGGCGACGAGGAATAGGCGCGATGCCCGCGCGACACGGCTGAAGAAGCCCGAAGATTCCACCGCCAAGCCCGACTCACCCGAGTCGGGCTTTTTGTTTTTCCGATTTCCCGCCCATGCCTCCGTAACCACGAACCGCCTCCCGCTCCTCCCATGCCCACGCTCGCTCCCGCTCCGCTCCTCCCGCCCGCCGCAGCCAGATCGCCGGCGCCGTCCGCCACCCCGGTGCTCGACCTGCCGGTCGTCTCCTTCTTCGGCCGCTCCCTGGCCGAATACACGAAATTCTTCGCGCTCGACGTCGCCGCGCTGAAAGGGCGCGACGTGCTCGATGTCGCGGCCGGCCCGTCGTCGTTCACGGCCGAGGCCTGCGCGCGGCGGATCGACGCCGTGGCGGTGGATCCGTTCTACGGCCGGCCCGCGGCGGACCTCGCCGCGCAGGTGCAGCTCGATTACGCGCGGATGTTCGAACAGATGCGCGCGAAGCGGCGGCTGTTCCGCTTCCGGGCCTTCACGTCGTTCGACGAGGCCGAGGCGGAACGGCGGGCGGCGGCGCAGCGGTTCATCGCCGACTACGAGGCGCACTTCGCGCACGGGCGCTACGTGGGCGGCGTGCTGCCGCGGCTGCCCTTTTTCGACGGGACGTTCGACCTGGTGCTCTGCGCGCACCTGCTCTTCACCTACGCCGCGCGGTTCGACCACGACTGGCATCTCGCGGCCCTGCGCGAACTCGTGCGCGTCAGCGCGGGCGAAGTGCGCATCCACCCGATCGTCGGCCCCGACGGGAAACCGTATCCGGGCCTCGCGCGGCTGCGGCGCGAGCTGAAGGCCGGGGGCATCGCGAGCACCGTCGTCGACGTGGACTACGAATTCTTCGCCGGGGCCAACGCCATGCTCGTGCTGCGGAGGGCCCAACCGTGAGCGCGGGCGGCGGACTCGCCCGCACCCCCGCGCCGCCCTATTTCGCGGTGATCTTCACCTCGAAGCGCGCGGCCGACGACGGGCGCGCCTACGGCGTGGTGGCGCAACGCATGGTCGACCTCGGGTCGCGTTACGACGGGTTCCTCGGCATCGAGAGCGCGCGGGGTGACGACGGACTCGGCATCACGGTGAGCTACTGGCGCGACGAGGCGTCGCTCCTCGCGTGGAAGCGCGACACGGAGCACGAAAAGGCCCAGCGCGGCGGACGCGAGGCGTGGTATGACGCCTACGAGGTGCGCGTGGCCAAAGTGGAGCGCGCCTACGGATTTGCGCGCGACGCGGCCGGCTGACAGGGTCGCGCGCATGGTGTTTCCCCAGCAAGTCATCGCCAAGAAACGCGACGGTCACGCGCTTACCCGCGACGAAATCCGGGCCTTCGTGCGCGGCGCGACCGACGGCTCGTGGGCGGACTACCAGCTGAGCGCGCTGCTCATGGCGATCTATCTGCGGGGCATGACCCCCGGGGAGACGGCGGACTACACCGACGCGATGATGCGTTCCGGGACCGTGGCCGATCTCGCGGCGGTGCCGGGCGTGAAGGTCGACAAACATTCCACCGGCGGCGTGGGCGACAAGGTCTCGATCCCGCTCGCGCCGATGGTGGCGGCCTGCGGCGTGCCGGTGCCGATGATCAGCGGCCGCGGGCTCGGCCACAGCGGCGGCACGCTCGACAAACTCGAATCGATCCCGGGCTTCCGCACCGATCTGTCGCTCGCCGCCTACAGCGCGCAGGTGGGCCGGGTCGGGTGCGCGCTGATCGGCCAGACCAAGGATCTCGCGCCGTCGGACAAGAAGCTTTACGCGCTGCGCGACGTGACGGCGACGGTGGAGTGCATCCCGCTGATCTGCGGTTCGATCCTGTCGAAGAAACTGGCCGAAGGCATCGACGCCCTCGTGCTCGACGTGAAATTCGGGCGCGGGGCATTCATGAAAACCAAAGACGAGGCGCGCCGCCTGGCGGAGGCGTTGGTCGCGGTGGGACGCGCGGGCGGCAAACAGGTGCGCGCCGTGTTGACGGCGATGGAGCAGCCGCTCGGTCGGGCGGTGGGGAACGCGCTGGAAGTCGCGGAGTCGGTCGCGTGCCTGCGCGGCGCGGGTCCGGCGGACCTGATGGAGGTGACCCGCGAGCTCGGCGCGCACATGCTCGTGCTGGGCGGCGCGGCGGGGAGTCTTGCGGCGGGGCGGGAGAAATTGGAACGGGTGGTGGCCGACGGGTCGGCGCTCGCGAAGCTGCGCGAGATCGTGGCGGCCCAGGGCGGCGAGGTGGGCGTCGTCGACGAACCGAAACGGCTGCCCCAGGCGCGCCTGCAAGTGGCGCTGGCGGCGCCCCGGTCGGGGGTGGTGACGGACGTCGACGCGATGGGGGTCGCGCTGGCGGCGTTGCGGCTCGGGGCGGGGCGGGCCCGGGCGGAGGACCGCATCGATCCCGCGGTCGGCGTGGGCGATCTGGTGAAGATCGGCGAGCGGGTGGAGGCCGGCGGGCGGCTGGCCACGATCCACGCGAACGACGAGGCCGCGCTGGCGGAGGCGCGGACGATGCTGGCGGCCGCGATCGCGATCGGCGACACGGCGCCGGTGCCGGTGCCGCTGATCGCCGAGACGATCACCTAGCCGGCGAACCGACCGGGAGAAAACGGCGGGAGCTGTGCCGGGAGGGCGGGAGGTTTTTCGTGTCCATTGCCGCCGAGGCGTGGCCTGCTCGTCGCCCGTTCCTCCCATGTCCCGCCTGACCCGCCACCTCGATGAAGTCCGCCCGACGCTGGCCTTGGCGGCGCCGATCATCGTGGCGCAGGTGAGCCAGATGCTGATGGGCGTGACGGACAGCGCGATGATCGGCCACGCCGGCACGGTGCCGCTCGCGGCGTCGGCCTTTGCGGGCAACATCTTCAACCTGTTTTTCGTGGCGGGCATCGGGTTGCTGGTGCCGGTGTCGATTTTTGTCGCGCGGGCGCGGGGTGCGCGGGCGCCGCGGGAGGCGGCGGAATATCTGCGGCACGGCTTGGCCTTGGGCGTGGGGTTCGGGCTCGTGGAAACGGCCCTGATGGCGGCGCTGGGCTGGCAGTTGCACCGCTTCGGACAGCCGGCCGAGGTGCTGGCGATCGTGCGGCCGTTCTATCTGCTTTATGCGGTGTCGCTCGTGCCGGTGCTGGCCTTTCTGGCGTTGCGGCAATTTGCCGAAGCGATGGGGCATCCCTGGGCGCCGATGTGCATCATGCTGGCGAGCGTGGGCCTGAACGCGCTGCTCAACTGGATCCTGATCTACGGCAATCTCGGCGTCCCCGCGTGGGGGCTGACGGGCGCAGGCATCGCGACGCTGCTGTCGCGGATCGCCGGCGTCGTCGCGATCTATCTCTGGCTGCGGCGCGATCCGCGGGTGCGGGAAGCGTGGCCGGCGACACGGACGCAGGAAACCGCGGCCGCGGCGGGCGGCGGCTGGTTCGCGCCCGTTTCGCGGCGACGCTTCCGCGAGATGCTGCACGTCGGATGGCCGGCGGCGGGCATGCTGATCTTCGAGTCCACGGCCTTTGCCTTTTCCGGGATCATGATCGGCTGGCTGGGGGCGGTGCCGCTCGCGGCGCACCAGATCGCGATCGGCTGCGCGTCGATGGCGTTCATGGTGCCGCTCGGGCTGTCGATGGCGACCGGCATGCGGGTGAGCCAGGCGACGGGCGCGGGCGAGCGCGGGCGGCTGCGCCCGATCGCTTTTGCCTCGATCGGGCTGGGGTTGGCGGTGATGGGGGCCTTTGCGCTGTGGTTCGCGCTGGGCGGCCGGACCATCGCGGGCTGGTTTGTGCGGGACGGGGCGGTGGTGGCGCTCGCCGCCCGACTGTTGGTCGTGGCCGCGTTTTTCCAGATGGCCGACGGGGTGCAGGTGATCGCCGCGTCGTCGCTGCGCGGCATCCTGGATGTGCGCGTGCCGGTGGTGATCACGCTCGTCGCCTACTGGGCGATCGCGTTGCCGCTCAGCTACGGGCTGGGCATCGCGGGCTCGTGGGGGGCGACGGGAGTATGGACCGGGATCGCGAGCGGACTGGGGTTTGCGGCGGTTTTCCTGACCGTGCGTTTTGTCCGGCTGACGCGCACCGGGCCGGTGCCGGCACCGGCCGGGCTCGCGGCGGAACGGGCGTGAGCGGGGAGGGCGCGGGCGACGCGCCCGCTCGTCGGCTCAGAATTTCCAGGTCAGCTCGAGGCTGGCGAAGGCGGCGCTGTTGTCGGACTTCAGTTTGTAATCGCGGCGGTGGTAATCGGCGTTGAGCACGGGGACGAAGCCGGCGGCGAGGCGGGTTTCGCACTCGGGCGAGAGCGTCCAGGTGAGGGCGGGGCCGACGCGGACGGCCTGGTATTCGAGGCGAGTGCGGTCGAGCGGCGGGCGGCCGGCGATGCGCGCGGCGGGATCGGCGGTGACGTAGAAGGACCCGAAGTCGGCCTCCGCGACGAACTCGGCCTTGAGGGCGGCATCGATCTGCCACGAGGCGCCCGTGCGCGGGAAGCCGAGAAACACGCGCCACGCCGGGGCGGGCGCCCAGTCGAGCGTGGCGACGGGCAGAAGTCGGCCGGTGCCGCGGGAGAGCGAATCGTAGACCACGCCGAAGCCGCCGGTGAAGTCGGGGCGGAGCTGTTTGGTGGCGATGGCGAGCACGCCGACGCCGAGGCCGCGCGAGCTGAAGCCGCCGCCGGCGTTGGCGAGGCTGGGGCTGACGCTGGCGATCATACTCCAGCCGTCGGCGAGTTTGCCGAAAGCGGAGAACGAAAGGCCGAGGCTGCGGAGTTCGTCGGGAAGCGGAGTGCCGGCGCTGAGGTCGAGGTCGTAGTGGCGGTATTCGAGTCCGACGGACGGAAACCAGGTGCCGTCGATCGGGCGGAGCGGCACGGAAAGTTCGGCGGCGGCCTGGGTCACGGCGATGCCGCCGGCGGCGGCGCCGCGCGCCTCGAAATCGGTGCGGCCGGTGACGGCGGCGGAGAGGGTCAATTTGACGGCGGCGGCGGACGGCTTGCCGCCCGCCGGGGCCTGGGCGCGGACCGTCGAAGCGGACACGGCCAGGAGGGCGAGGCTGCAGCCGAGGGCGGACGAAAAGCGTGGGAGGAGGCGTGAAAAAGTCATGGTGCGGGCGTGCTACGCGTCACCGCGGCCCAAGGATGCGCGAACGGGTGCGGCTTACGATTTCGGGGGAAGTTTCGAACGGAGGTCGGCGGCGGCAAGACCGTCGATGCGCACGGTTTTCAGCCGCGCCGTGTCGCCGTGCAGGACGGTGACGGCGCGGCGCGGCAGGCCGAGGTGGGCCGCGAGGAAGTCGCAGAGGGCGGCGTTGGCGCGGCCCTCGACGGGAGGCGCGTGGATCTTGATCTTCAAGGCGTCGCCGAGCCACCCGACGATCTCGCTGCGCGGGGCGTTGGGGATGGCCTTGATGGCGAGGGTGGAAAACGGAGCGGGAGCGGCGCTCACGATTTCCGACCCTCGTCGACCTCGTAGAAGTCGAAGTATGTCTCGATGTCGGCGCGGTGTCCGAGGCCGTAGTTTGCCTTGTAGGCTTCGAGCTGGCCGGCGGGAACGTCGGTGTCGCGCCAGCCGCGTTTGATCATGTATTCGTTCCAAACGAGGATCTCGAACTCCGTGGGGCGATGGCCGGAGGCGGCGAAGCACCACTCGAGGATTTCGTTGTCGGTGCCGCCCGCGGCGACCCGGTCGGCAAGCGCCGCGAGATCGACGCGCAGAAAATTCAGGCAACGCCGGTCGAAGCCGGCGCCCAGATAGGGAACATAGTCGGCGGGAAGCTCGCCGCGGGCGTGCAGGCGGATTTTCCGCAGCATGCGGGCAAACCAAACGAGGCCGCCGGTCTTTTCGTAGGGACTGACGAACATGGCGCGCGTGGGGCCGGATTTCACGCGAGCGCTTCGGCGAGGGCGGCGATGATGTCGTCGACCGGTTCGGTGCCGATGCAGAGGCGGAGGAGGTCGGGGTCGAGCTTGCTCGCGGCGAGCTCGGCCAGACCGGCGGGGGTCGTGACGAGATCGTAGTGGGCGAGATACATGAAGGGGCAGATGAGCGTGGTCTTCATGCCGAAGCTGGGACCCTTGGGCAGCCGGAGCCGGTCGTAGACCGATTCGAGGGCGCCAATTTTTCTCAGCGTAAACGTGATCATGCCGCCGGTGGACCCGGGTGTGCGGGCGAGGCGGCGGTAGTGGACGGCCGCGGACGGATGCAGGGCCCAGTAGACCTCGGCGACCGCGGGGTGGGCGGCGAGCCAGGTCGCGACGCGGGCGGTGGCGGCGTTGATCCGCGCGACGACGGCGGGGGTCTCGGCGATCTCGTGGGCGAGCCGGGCGAGGTCGCGGCCGTAGACGGGTTCGAGGTGGCCCGGGAGCGCGGCGCGGAGGGCGGCGGCATGCGGGCCGGCGGGGTTGACGGCGGCCAAGCCGGCGGTGAGGTCGCCCTCGCTGGCGGTGTATTTGGTCAGGCTGGACACGAGCACGTCGGCGTGGGCGAGGACGTCGACATTGTAGACGGAGGAAATGGACGGATCGACGAGCAAGAGCGCGCCGTGGCGGCGGCAAAGGTCGGCCAGGGCCGGGAGGTCGGGCGTCTGGATGAGGGGGTTGGTGGGGACCTCGGCGACCAAGCCGGCGATGCGGGCGCCGTGTTGCGCAAAAATGCGCTCGAGGGCGGCGAGGTCGAAGACGTCGCGCAGGTAGACGTAGTCGATCGGCGTCGACGTGAATTTCTGCAAAATCGCGATGGTATCGAGGTAGAGCCAGCCGAGTTGGAGCCACACGGTGCGGCCGCGGGCGGCCTGGAGGGCAGCGGCGGCGCGCCAGGCGGCCCAGATCGCGTTCATCCCGCTGGGCGCAAGAAAGAGGTCGGCGTCGGTGGTGCCGGGCAGGACCGTGCGCAGGTGGCGGCGGATTTCGGCGGCGGCGGCAGCGCCGCCGCCGGGAAGCGCCGTTTCGGCGGAAGGTGCGGCCAGCAGACCGAGGCGGACGAGATGGTCCTCGGCTTCACGGGAGGAGAGGAAGCCGCCGATGTTTTGGAGGAAAACTTTGGTGCGGGCGAACGTGGCCGCCGACTCCGGGTGCGAGACCCCGGCGAGGCCGTCGCGGGTGAAGAGCGCGGGGGCCGACCCGGCCAAGTGGCCGACGAGGGCGGTTGCCATCGCGGCGGAGGTGACCAGCCAGAGGGTGCGGCCCTTGAGTTCGGGACAGGTGGCGACGAAATGGGCGGCGAGTTGCTTCGCGAAGGGATGGACGACAAAGCGGGGGTAGCCGGACGTGAGGTGCCGGATCGTCTCGGGGTTCTTCTCCTCGTAACCGCGAACGTCGCGCAGGGTGGGCAGGCTGCACGAGACGGAGTGCGGACTGCCGGGAATGCGTTGACCGAGCGGAAGGTGGGCGAAGGCGGACATGCGGAAGCGGAAACGGACGCTAGGGGGAAAGGCGGAAGGCGGAAGGCGAAAGGCGGAGCGCGAGACCGCCGGGCGGGACGGCGGGTGGCAAGACGGCGATGTGTCAGGAGTGTCATGCGGCGGGCGAGTTTCCGGTTGCGGGCCGGCCGGGCGCGGCTGGTAGCGTCGCGCCGATGAAACTCGTTTCCTGGAATGTGAACGGCGTGCGCGCGGCGCTCGGCAAGGGACTGCTGGACTGGATGCAGGCGACCAAGCCCGACGTGATCTGCCTGCAGGAAGTGAAGGCGACGCCCGGCGACGTGCAGCACGTGGCCTGGCCGAAGGGCTACGAGGTGGTCTGGAACGCGGCGGAGAAGAAGGGCTACAGCGGCACGGCGCTGCTGACGAAGCGCAAGCCGCTCGGGGTGACGCTGGGCATCGGCTCGCGCGAGCACGACGCGGAAGGCCGGGCGGTGACGGCCGAGTTCGACGATTGCTACGTGGTCGGGGTTTATGTGCCGAACGCGCAGCCGGAACTGGCGCGGATCGCTTTCCGGCAGGCGTGGGACCGGGCGCTGCTCGCCTACGCGAAGAAGCTGGAGAAGAAAAAGCCGGTGCTGTTCTGCGGCGACCTGAACGTGGCGCACGAGGAGATCGATCTCGCGCGGCCGAAGGAGAACGTCGGCAATCCGGGCTTCTCGGACGAGGAACGGGCCGGATTCCGCGACTATCTGGCGGCGGGCTTCGTGGACACCTTCCGTGAGTTCGAAAAAGGGCCGGGGCACTACAGCTGGTGGACGTTCCGGTCGGGCGCCCGCGAGCGGAACATCGGCTGGCGCATCGACTACGTGATGGCCAGCGCGGCGCTGCGCGGGCGACTCAAGCGGGCCTGGATCGAGAAGGACGTGCCGGGCAGCGACCACTGCCCGGTGGGCGTGGAGCTGAAGTAAGGCGCGGCGGCCGGAAAACCGGCCGCGTCACCTAATTTAGGATACGGCGGAGGCGTTCGCCGCGGAATCGGCCGCATTTGTCCCATCGGTGGGAAACAGCGGTTTCGAAACCGAGGCCCCGGGGACGGGTGGCACGACCCTGTGGAAGTCGTTAAAAATGCTTACCGATGATTGGTAGCGACTAAGGAGAGTCGGTGTGGGCTGGCACGCGCATTGCAAAAGAGAGCGCACAGACCGCGAGGTGCCCGGAGTTCCGAAGCGCCGGCGGTTTCAAATCAACCCAACGACATCTCCCAAAACCAACTGCTCCCATGAAGACCAAGTCCCTCCTCCTCGCCGCCGCCCTCGTCGCCGCGTTCTCCGTCAATGCCTCCGCCTTCTCCCCGAAAGAGTCCAGCCAGCCCGCGCCGCGCGTGATCGCTTCGTCGGTGGTGCCCCTGAGCAACCTGCCGCCGACGTTCGTCACCTCGGTGGTCGACGTCGAATTCACGCTCGATGCCGCCGGCAAGCCGAGCGACATCAAGGTGCGCGCGACGAACGACAAGGCGGTGCAGAAGCAGGTGGTGGCGGCGTTCCGCCAGTGGCGCTTCGAGACGGCGGCCGGCCGGACCGCCGACGGCGCCAAGCGCTACGTGATGCCGCTCGAGATCCGCGCCGAGAGCTGAGTCGCGCCGCGGGTCGCGCGGCGGCGGCCCGGCTTCTCCAACCGGGGCACGCCGCGCTGCCCCTCCAACCTCCCGACTCCGGTTTACGGAGCCGGGAGTTTTCGCTTCCGCGGGGGGGCGCGGGCCAACGCGGTCACGTGTCTTAATCTCACCGTTGCGCTCGACACGGCGACGGCGACCGCGGCATGGTTCGGCGCTGCGTCCGCGCGCGCCGTCGGCGCGCGCGGCGGGCGCTTCCCCGCCATGCCGAGAACCCCCTTGCTTCGCCCCGCCGTCGCGTTCTGCGCGTGGCTTGCGCTTGTCGCCGCGGTCGCCGGGTGCGGCCGGCCGGGCGAGGTCAAAGTGATCAAGCTCGCCCACGGGCTCGATCCCGCGCACAGCGTGCACAAGGGCATGGTGTTTCTCGCGGAACGGTTGGCGGAAAAATCCGGCGGCACGCTGCGGGTCGACGTTTATCCGAGCGGGCAACTCGGCAGCGAGCGCGAGTGCCTGGAGCTGGTGCAGCTGGGCGGGCTGGCGATGACCAAGGTCTCGGCGAGCGTGCTCGAGGGCTTCGCGCCGGAGTTCAAGGTGTTCGGTCTGCCGTATCTGTTTTCCGACGACGTCCACAAAAACAAGGTGCTCGACGGACCGATCGGGAAGGAAATCCTGGCGGCGCCGCAGTCGAAGTTCATGCGCGGCCTGTGCTATTACGATTCGGGCAGCCGCAGTTTCTACACCCAGAAACCCGTGCGCACGCCGGCGGATCTGAAGGGAATGAAGATCCGGGTGCAGGAGAGCCCGATGGCGTTCGCGCTGATCCGGGCGT
>JACCED010368209.1_pt1 | contig 17761 bp, 17 predicted proteins | sample 7455021 | NCBI WGS metagenome assembly JACCED01 (sample SAMN15323456, study PRJNA562643) | freshwater metagenome | isolation source: river surface water | place: USA:Blue River Watershed | collected 2017-08-19 | reverse complement strand
TGCCTTATCCAAGATTTTATCGTTGCCGCTGGATTACATCCGCAAAAATAATGGCGCCTGGATGGTAAATGTGAAAAAGGCAAGCAATTATGACGAACTAACCCCCGCTGAAAAGGTGCGATTAGACGCCCAACTAAATGAAATGATTCGTGCAAAATATAGATTTATCAACTATAACGGCTTGCGAAAGGAGCACTTAAAGATGATGTCTAATGACTACACCGAAAACCCGTTTGATAATGCGGTAATCATAGTGGATGAAGCGCACAATTTGGTTAGTCGCATTGTGAATAAACTGAAAAACCCGGGCTCTCTTTCCATGCGGCTGTATGAATACATTATGAGTGCCGAAAATGCCAAAGTGGTGATGATGTCCGGAACACCGGTTATAAACTACCCCAATGAAATTGCCATATTGTTTAATTTAATGCGAGGATACATTCGCACGTGGTATTTTCCGGTTTCTGCGGGCGCCAATCTGCCCGGAAGCACCAAATTGAACCAAGACTTTTTTAAGAAAATCCTGGGAAAGGATGTGAACATTGACATGATGGAATACAACGCAACCACCAAAGTCCTTACAATTACACGCAACCCATTCGGGTTTTCAAGCGTGTATCGGTATTCAACATACAAAGGAGTGTCAAACACCAAATTGACCGAAAACACGGAAGGCGGGCAACTCACGGATGCGTCCTTTGAACGAACGATTATTGACATTCTCTCACAAAACAATGTGGACGTCCAAGAAAGCCAAATAAAACGACACAACTACAAAGCACTCCCCGATACGTTTGACGGGTTTAATGAAATGTTTATTGACGGAAAGAATGTGGCAATAAAGAACCGGGAATTATTTATACGCCGCATTTTGGGGCTTACTTCCTATTTTCGCAGTGCGCAAGAAAAGTTGTTGCCGGCATATGACCCCGTCCACAATTTACATTTGATAGAAACGGAAATGAGCGACTATCAGTTTGGTGTATACAATATAGTTAGGCAGATTGAGATTGACAAAGAGGAAAATTTACGCAAAAATAAAGCAAAAGGCCAAGGACAGGGCAAAGGACAAGGACAAGAACAAGGACAAGGCCTTGATAAACAAGGAAACCCGGTTACAACGGCGTACAAAGAGGCTTCTTCCACATATCGCATATTTTCTCGCGCGTGCTGTAATTTTGTGTTCCCCAAAGCGATTGTGCGCCCGTTGCCCGGAGACGAAAATGAAGTGGATGCGGGTGCGGATATAGCGGATGAAGAAGTTGAATCCAAAGATGGTGAAAATTTTGCGAAACGAATTGCCCGTAATTTAGAAAGACAGGGAACAGGGTCAGGGTTCAACGAAAATATGCTTGATGAACCCCCGTCCGCGTCGGAAGAAGTGGATGACGACGAAAAAGACCCGGAACAACAACTGATAAACCCGAAAAAAGCAAGTGTTGCGGAAAATGAAAATAAGGGGGATTTGTATCAAGCGGCAATAAAGCGGGCGTTGGTTGAATTAAAAGCCAGCGCGATGTCATACCTGGTGCCCTCGGAATTGGCAATATACAGCCCCAAATTCTTACACGTTCTTCAAAACATCATTGACCCCGATAATGTGGGGCTGCACCTTCTTTACAGCCAGTTTCGCACCCTGGAAGGCATCGGCATTTTAAAAATCATTCTTGAAACCAATGGCTTTGCGCAATTCAAAATAAAGCAAACCAGCATCGGCGAATGGGTCGTTGATATGCCGGAAGAAGACTGGGGCAAGCCGTGTTTTGCGTTGTATACCGGAACGGAAACCCCCGAAGAAAAGGAAATCATCCGAAACATATACAACAGCACTTGGAAGTATGTTCCGCGAACCATTGTGGACCGTCTTGCCGGCATTTCAAAGGGAAACATGTATGGCGAAGTCATCAAATTATTAATGATTACGGCGTCTGGCGCAGAAGGCATCAATTTACGCAATGTTCGCCACGTCCATATTGTGGACCCGTATTGGCACCCGGTTCGCACAGAACAAATCATCGGGCGAGCACGCCGCATTTGTAGCCACAAAGACTTGCCCGAAGAATTGCGCACGGTGGATGTGTATATTTATTTGATGAAATTCAGCGCACGCCAAATGTCCAGTGATTTTGAAGAGTCATACACGATTCGCATGCACGATAAAAGCAAGATTGATAATGCGACGACGCTAACCACCGACCAGGCGCTGTATGAAATTTCTAAAATAAAGGAGGGAATTAATAAGCAGATTTTAGGGGCGGTTAAGTCGTCGGCGTTTGATTGCGCCCTTCATACCCGTGCCGGCGTAAAAGACCAACCCCAGTGCTTCACATTTGGAGAGACGAACGAAACAAAGGTTGCTTACAACCCGAATATTAGCAGCGATGACAAGGATACCGACGTAAAAGCAAACAAGGAAGTGAAAAAGGTGAAGGCGTCGGTGGTTACCATTCGTGGAACCAAATATGCGTATGACAAGAGCAGTGGTTTGTTGTATGACTACGAGAATTACCTGAGTGGAAACTTGGTTATTATCGGGAAATTGGTTATGACGGCGGCCGACGCCGAAACCGGACAAGCCGGCGAGTATCGCATAGTGGACGTAAATCGGGAATGAAATACACGGATAGTGGGGTCGGTGGGGTGGAGTTCATAGCCCAAAACTAAGTTTATTTTGTATGTTTTCTATTTGAGATTTCATATTTTCAAATAACAAACGCATGTTTGCTTGTTCTTGTTTTATTTCATTAATTATTTCTTGGATTTGCGTTTGCGTTAGTGAGGACGAGGACGATGACGAGGACGTTAGCGAAGACGATGACGATGACGAAGACAAGGACGAAACCGGTTGCTCTTGTTGTAAAGGAAAATATTCCTGATTCACAACCGAAAACGACACTTTCTTTCGTTCATTTGTATTCGCGGTTTCCCCGTTATTTGGATTGTTGACATTAAGTGTCGTAGTCGCATCCGTTATTACAGGCGGAACCGGACGAACTATCCCGACTTGGACGGCGGGTAGTGTGTCCCTGTCCCCCCTTCCCACGGCGGCGACGGTTATGGCCTTATTTATTAATTCCAAATCCCGTTCTCGGGCAGCAATGGTTTCTTGTATAATACGGTCCATGTCGTCTCCCAACGGTTTGTCTTGGAAATCATCGGCGAAATCAACAGCCGGTGGTTTTGGCAGGTCCAGCATTTGCCGCATATTTTGTTGTTGTTGCTTCATTTTATTTTCTATTTCGGTGTATTTCTCTCGGCGCGTGTCTTCGGAATATATGAGTTCTGGTTCTGGCATTTTTACCGATTTGTTCAGTTGTGCCGGCTGTAATGGGGTAGGAGGCAGCACTCTATTTCCATGTCCTTGTCCATTCGCCATTGATTTCAACAATTTGGCATATATGGGAATGTCTACCAATAACTTTTGTATAACCGTCATATTTTGTTCTTTTAATGACATAGTTGTATTTCCTTTCAATTCATTGATGGTGGTTTCAAAGATGGATTGTACTTCTTTCACATTGTTAGAAGGTATGCCATGAAACACGCCTTCATCTAGTAATATTCCCCATAATAATTGTTTGTTTTCATTGCTGTCAATATGCTTGTTGCTATTATTGCTGTCAATATGCCCTGCCATAAAAGCGTAAATATTGTAATATGTAATATACTATTCTACAATATTTTTATGCGATTTTTACTATACATCATACATCAAAGAATATTACAATTTACGGTTTTACGGTATCAACAAATCGTCGTATTCGCCAAAAAACCTACGAATTATCTGCGAATATCCTAATTCATGCATACAGTAATGCTCTACATTATAGTCTTTATACTTTGCGGCTTCTTCCGGATACGATTGACACACTTTTTCATACAACGGACGCCCTTCCAAATAATTCACATTGTTTTCAAATAATATGACGGGGCGGTCGCGTTTAATCAACTCCGTCGCTTTGGAAAAAATAAAATTCTCGGCTCCTTGTGCGTCGCAGTGTATAAACCCGATGTCATTGTGCGGCATATCATCCACCGTAATGAGGGATACTTCTTCCCCGCTGTTTCCCAAACACACGCCGCCAAAATTACACGGTAAATACGCCTCTTCGCCGTATCGCTTTGCGATTTCACCGTTGTGAAACCAATCAATATCCTTGTCGTGCATTTTGCCGGTTCCGTTGTAACAAAACACACCGTAATTATACGGCACAACCCGGTGCTGTAAATTGTTTTGATAGACATTTCGCATCAACAATTCAAACATCTTTTTCTGGGGCTCGTAGACGTAAATTTGTTGGCGAGGAGAGAGAAAGGTTGCGTATATCAAACTGCTGGTTCCACAATGCCCGCCGATTTCCAGTATGTTGCGGTTTGGATTGATATACGGCTTCAATGCCAGGGTTTTTGTTTCATCCCAGTATTTTTTCTCTCGGAAAGGGGTTATAATGTAGGTTTCATTGCTGTATAATGTCACTGTTCCGTATGTAGTATTGAATGTTTCCATTGTTATGTGCGATGTTATTCAATACTAAATATATTTTTTTATATTTTGTTTTGGTTTTTGTTTTGAGTTTTGGTTTGGTTTCTATTTTTTGTATTTTTTAGTTAGTTTGCGTTTATGATTTTGTTGTCGTTGTCGTCGTTTTACGAGAGATTGTTTGGATTTCATTCTACGAGTAGTCTTTTTCTTCTTTTCATTTCGTCGTGTTTTTGTTTTTGTTTTCGGTTGCGGTTGCGGTTGTGGTTGAGGTTGCGGTTGTAATTGCGTTTTTCTATTACCACCCCCGAATTGTAAATTTTTAAATACATCCATACTTTCGTATTTGTCTGCTTCGGATTCAATCAGTTTCAACACTTTTTCTGTGAATTGTTTCCGCGCATTCACATAAATGGCGGCAAACTTAATAAAGTCTTCTTTCATCATGCGCACAAATTCCTTCTCTCCAACATATGATTTGATGCGGTCCAAGCGTTCCTTCATGTCGGGGTGATTATCTGGGTCAATGATATCCATATACTCCTGTGTAATTTTATTCAAATCTTCGTGTGTGAATTTGCCTTTGGACATGATGGTCAATTCGTGGCAAAAGCCCTTGGTTTCCTCAGAACATTCTATTGTACCCGCATTGTCTAACAAAGACAGCACCATTCTCTCTATCATGCCTTTTACACAACTGATTGGGCGGTCTTCGGCGTCGGCGTGTTCCGGCACGTTATATGCGTTCAAACAATCTTCCACCCACGTTTTAATGTAGTTGGTTTTAAAGGCGTCGGGTTGCTGTAATACGAAATCGGTGATATACCCCAAAACAATGCGGGTGTTGGTGTCTCGGGCGTATGACGACGCACTAAACCACCGCGTCATAGAAAACAGTTTGGTTGCGTATTTATCTTTTTCTTTCTGGATGGCGGCGGTAATGTGTGTTTCTTTTGTTGCGGTTGCGGTTGCGTCATCCCCATTCCCTTTTCTAGATACTTCACTGTCAAATTCTTTTCCAAGGTCGTTGAGATATTCTTCACTAAACGGATGAAAAGCCGGGCTTTGGATGTATTCCGTAAAACGGGCGACAATGTAATCCACAATGGTTTTTTCCGGGTTTGTGTAAATATCCGTAGAAACATCCGGAAGAGCCTTTTTCAAAATCTCGGAAACACGGTCCAAATTGATGTTTTTACTCAGTAAAAAGTCGTGGATTTGATTGGCTTGCGCAACCACATTGTCTCGGGTATTCATTATGATTGTCTGCAACTGCTCTTTCGTGCGCGGTGTTGGCATAATGGTATTTGAAATCGTAAATTTCAGATTCTTGGAATTATACATACTGCGCAGTTGGCTTATATCCACGCCATCAAAATTGGTTCCCATAATACACACCATTTCAAAGATGGTTCCTTCCAAGTTGGCATTTGATAAATTTGTGTTTGTTAAGTCAACGTACGAAAACCGATTGTTTGATAGGTTGAAGCCAGAGAGATTGGCCTTGTCAAGCACTGTATGAGAAAACGTAGTGCGACGAATGATGTTTTTTTCGGGCTTGTCTTCATCTTCATCTTCATCTTCATCTTCATCTTCGTCTTCAATGAATATTGTATCACGAAAATCACATTCGTCAAAATGGCTAAGGTCAATTTCACATTTTAATAATTTTGAAATGTAAATCAATACACGTTTAAAATACGATGTCCGAAAGGTGCACCCCTCAAACACGCAATCTATAATATTTATATTTGAAAATTTCACATCAGTAAATATACAATTTATAAACATGCACGATGACATATCCGTAGTAAAATAACAATTGTCAAATTCAACACCATCAAACACCGTTTGAGTAAAAGCGCAATTATTAAATGTTGTTTGGTTGAATGCGCTTTTCACGGGGGTGTCGCTTTCTGGGTCATTAAACGACGATATTTTTGTTTGTATAAAACTAGATTCATCAAACATTATCTCGTATTTGGGGGTTCCAAATGAAACACCTTTACAGTCGGCAAAATCAAATGACGACGCGATAATTGTACCGCCGAATCCGGTGCCATTCACACGGTCAGATGACGGGAATGCGACGTTTTCAAAGATTGATTCATTAAAATCGCTTCCAATGAATGAAAATTTGCCTTCCATTATGATTTCACGAAAAGTACTGTTTTCCAGGTTTACGTTTTTGAGTTGAACCCCGCTCATATTCGTTCCTTGTAATATAGATTCGCCAATTGAGACATCATCTAATATTATATTTGTTAAGTCTGCGTTTGTAAAATCCAGACCATCATAGTTTCCTTTTAATTGTCTTTTTTCTATAATTGCCTTTATTTCTTGGGAGGTCTTGTCGGAAAGGTCTTCTTCATCGTCTTCGTCTTCGTCTTCATCGTCTTCGTCCTCGTCTTCGTCTTCATCGTGTTCATTATGTGGTTGTTCATTTTCATTTTCATTAGTGACAACTGGTTCTTCTTCTTCAACTTCTTCTTCAACTTCTTCATCGTGTTCTTCTTCAATGTTTGGCGATGATGATAATGAGGATGATAATGAGGATGGTTCGTTCGCATCCGCCATTATAATATTGTTTATCTATAAATAATATTATTATTATATTTCTAATATTCCATTCTATTTCCATTGTTTGTTTTGTTTTGTTTTGTTTGTTTTGTTTTTACTTACAGCATAAAATATTGAGACCTAAATGTTTGCATATAATCATCCGCCAATCTCTCGTCATCAAAGTCAGCAGGCGTCATTTTCCCGGACAACAAGTGGGTTATCATAAATATGGAATACACCCCACATTCCGTGTCTTTTTTCTGATGCTGTAGTTTATTGGAAAACACTTTGAATTGTATGCCTTCTTCTTCACCCTGTTTTTTAAGTGTGTTTATAAACCGTGAAACTTCTGTCGGCATGGAATCGCCGGTGCTGTCAAAAAAGAAAATGAACTTCTTTGTAGTGTCCATAAACAATGAAATCCAGTGCGCCCCGCTTTGGTCGTGCGGGTCGGTGTTGAAAATAACCCCCAATTTTGTCTTACCACTGTGGAGTTGTTTCTTCAAATCAAATTCGTATAATTCTTGCCACACATGTTCGCCGTAATCCAGTTCGGTGTCATAATCTATTGGCGACGGCCCCATAAAATCAAAAGAGGGGTATGCGTGTTCGTATTGCTTCATAACCGCCACAATATCTATACTGGATAACCACTCGGTGGGGTTTTTTTTCCAAGATTGTGGGGCTTCCGGCGCAAACGTGTATTGCAAGGTTTCTTTATCCAGACCGTTTTTGATGAAGGATTGGCGCAACCAGCACGCTTCATTGGAGCACACCGAACGCAGTTTGTGTTTGAGTTGTTTCCACACACTGCGCGGGTCCGTTTCTGCGATTTTTTGGTCGGGGTGTCTTGCGTTCCATAATCGCTTAATTTTATCCAACGCCGCCGACGAATAACAAGTGTACGTTTTTTCTTTTTCGTTTTCTGGTTTGGGCGCACACACCGCAGTATCAATATCCGAACCACGTTTTTGCGTTTCTTGTGGTTGTTGTGGTTGTTGTAAGGTTTTTTCACTTGACATTATAATATATAATATATAAGATTTACTTCGGTATAAGATTTAAGTCGGTATAAGATTACTTCGGTATAACGTTTCTTATAATTCATTTAGATATTTGATTAGATATTTGATTAGATATCACGTGGATAAATGTCCGAATTTTTTGATGAACCTAACACCACTACTACAAAACTTCATCATGACACCAAAATCCGGTATCAAGGGTGTCGTTGCTCCTCTTGTCGCAAACCATCCACACACAATATCCCGGTGTTGTGTATCGTGGAAAAGAAAAAACACGATTCACGCTACGCAAAAGAACTGTTTATATACACCCGCGCATCTGGGTTATACGAATTGTTTGGTTCAAGCGGCATAACCGGTAAAATCAGTTTTTTTCATTACACGTATCAAAGTGCCGCTGCGTTGCTGCATATGTTGATGATGCTGCTTTCTGGCATGGACACCTATAAAAATGTGTATTTATACAATTCCGAAAACGGAGGCGCGTTACAGTCAGCCAAACACTTTTTGGATGTGGATGAATCGCTGTCCGGCATAATTTCAAATATTGCCAGCGAACACGCCGTTATCACGGAGTCGGAATTGCGGAATTATGTCTCGGGATTGTGTGTATTGGAGACGGCGGGGTCAGCGGTATGAACGCTTGCTTTTTTTCGTGAAGGCGGCGGATTGCGAAATTTGGGGTCTCGTAAATTGATTTCTTTGCGCTGAGGCAGTGTCAGTTTTTCATTGGACGGCTTGTTTTTTACGATTACAAACTGGTCCATTGTTATCTTTTTTACTTCGGGCTGTTTCATACACAGCGAATTTGCGGTTTGAAGCGGCGTTGGGGGATGGGGATGGGGATGGGTTGGAGTTGGGTTATTGTTATTATTGTTGTTATCATTCTCGTCATCATTGGGCTCAAAATCGGTTTGTATGTATTCGCTTTGACTGGCGTCATTGTGTTTGTTGTCATCATTGGCGTATTCTTGTTGCAGCGTTTCGGACAAATCTTTGAACTTCAAATATTGAATGCTTTCTTTCAGAAAATGATTGAATGGCACCGTTATTTCCATATCAGTAATTGTTTTGTTAAACAACCCCTTTACCAAGGCGAATAATCGCCGCTTATAAAACCGGCGGTCCCTACGAAATGCGGCGTCGGCATCCATGTCGTTTTTCTTCATAAACCGGTCGTAATGAGCCGGGTTTATCAAGTATTCTAGCGTAACTGCATCACACGCATTCAATGATATATCCATTGCTCTTGTCTTTGTCTTTTATTGACTTTTATTGTGTAATGGTGTAATGTGTAATATATCATTGAATAATAACAGATTTTTATTGATTTATACGGGTTTGGCGGCTGGCCCGAGGAAGTTGTTGTTGCGGAGATTGTTGTTTCTGAGGTTGTTGATAATGCTGCTGCTGAGATTGTTGCTGAGATTGTTGCTGCATTCTAGGCCCGCACTCGGTGTGCTTCCCATCATATACACAATGCGTGTTTCCCAATTGGTAGCGCGTTGAGTTGTCAAACAACAACTTTCCTAAACCATAGGGATTTACATTGGTTGGCTCAAAATCAGAAGCGCCATTGTTAAACAAATACGGGTTGGGTTGTTCCACCGGCCTTGAATCAACGGGGACTTCATACAAATCGCTTTTTGACGACGGAATGTACACGGCTTGTGGGTTCTTTTGATTGGCAAAACACTGGTTGCGGAGAGAGGATTCCAGGTTGATGTTCTGGGCAAATCCTCGCCACGGCGCCTTGTCGGTTCCCGGATTGAATGTTTTTTCGGGATTAAAAGTTCCGTAATTGTACACCGGGACGCTGGACTTTTCACGGGCTTCCATTACGGGAAGTTTGGCGTATTTTGAAGACAGCGGCCTCACACTAAACCCGGGTTGAAGGGTGGATGACGGGACAAATCGGTCATACATGCGCGTGTTCAATTCTTGGTGGCGGTCTAAATTGGTGTAGTACACGCCATTTACGACGCCATATAAAAGGGGGGATTCTTCTATGGATGCCATTTTATTTCTTCCAATGTTTTTTTTGTTATTTTGTAGAGGTTGCGGGGATACTCTTTCTTATATTAGATGTAGTAAAAAAAGTAAAAAGTAAAACTGGGTTAAAGAGATATCGCCGGACTATATAACAACATTTTTGTGTTTCATTTTGGTTCAAACATATCACATGTGCGGTATATTTTATTTTGATTTATGTTCCGGGCGTAAAATTTCATTGGCGTTGTTAAAAACCCTCCAAACCAGTTTTGCTACAATGATGCACAGAGGACCGGATAAAAGCATCTTTATGAATGACCGGACCCGCGTGTTTGGGTTTCATCGCTTGGCAATCAACGGCCATACACCCGAATCCGACCAGCCGTTTTTTCTAAAAAATTGCCGCCTCATTTGTAACGGCGAAATCTACAACTTCCGTAAATTGATTGAAAAATACGGCCTACACGACGACTATGTAAGCGGGTCTGATTGCGAAATCATCATCCACCTTTATCGCAAAATCGGGATTATGGAAACACTTAAAGCCCTGGACGGCGTGTTTGCGTTTGTGTTGTACGACTATACCCAAGAACGGGTCATTGTCGCGCGAGACCCCGTGGGTGTGCGGTCTCTGTTTATTGGCGCTACCAAGGTTCCTTATAACAAGAACGACACCGACAACACCAACAACACCAACACCAACAACGCCAACAACACCAGTAATAGCACCGACGTAAGACCGCACGACTATTGCTGCCATCTCACCATATCAAGCGAAATGAAGGCAATGAAGACGTGCACGTCAGTTGCTCAATTTCCAGCCGGGTGTTTCATGATGTATGAGCGGGACATCATGTATTCCGATAAACGGGCGTCGTTTTATTCGTATTACGACGCCGCAAAAATAACGGTGCAAGACAACTGCGAAGAAAATTACTGCCTGGCGCGCCACATTAAAAGCATTGTCGTTGATTACAAATACCGCATTTCGGACCCCACCGTGGATGACGACACCGGCCAGCGTAAATACATTCCGGAAGCAACGATTGAAACCAACATTTGTAAAAACATTCGTGAATTGTTTATAAAGGCGGTTTCTAAACGATTGATGAGCGAGCGACCGGTGGGGTGTTTATTGTCCGGCGGATTGGACAGTTCAGTCACCACGGCGTTGGTGTTGTCTATGTTGCGGGACGCCAAACAAGCCGCCGGCGAAAAGATGAGCGACGACCCAGTTCATCTCAACACATACAGCATCGGGTTGGAGGGGTCGGTGGATTTGTATTGGGCTAGAAAAGTGGCGGCGTATTTGGGCACCACCCATCATGAAGTGGTTGTTTCCGAAGCCCAATTTTTAGACGCAATCCAGGAAACCATTTATCAGACCGAGAGTTATTGCACCACCACCATTCGGGCGTCCGTGGGGAATTACTTGGTAAGCAAATATATTTACAAAGCCACGGATGACGTCGTGATTTATTGCGGAGACATGTCTGACGAAATTTTCGGGTCGTATCGCGGGTTTTTGAAGGCGCCGACTGACGAAGACTTTCACCGTGAAAATGAACGCATGATTCGCGATGTGCGATTTTTTGATTTGTTGCGGTCGGATAAAAGCATCAGTGGCGCGGGATTGGAAGCCCGTGTGCCATTTGCCGACAAGACCTTTTTGAATTATGTAATGTCAATCCCGCCACGATTCAAGCGGTTTGACGACGCGCGCATTGAGAAGCATTTGTTTCGCAAGGCATTTGACGGCGTGTTGCCGAACGACATTTTGTGGCGGCGAAAGGAGGCATTTAGCGACGGGGTTAGCGGACACGACCGCACCTGGGTACAAATCATTAAAGAATTCGTTGATTATCACGTAAGCGACGATGAATATCAATTGGAGGCGTCAAAATACATACACAACCCGCCGTATGACAAGGAAAGTTATTATTATCGTAAATTATTTGAGACGATGTATCCTGGGCGGGCTGACGTCATACCCTATTATTGGCGCCACCCTTTTTGTGATGGCGTGAAAGACCCCAGTGCTAGATTACTGGATTTTTACAAGGCGGAATAACGGCGTTTCTGTTTTTTTATTGTGTGTATAGTATAACAAATATACATACAATATTCTACATACACAATGGCCGACTACATCAAAAAAATATATACCACAATTGAAATTCTAATTTATATCATATATGCGGTCACATTATTTGGACTGTATTCTATTGCGCCGCAATATTTGACCACGCTTCAAACCGGGTTGCGTTATTTTGTCATGCTGTTTTTGATAGTGCGGTTTAATCCATTTACGTGGAATACCGAATATCATTATGGCGGAAATAAATTCACTGATTTTGATAGGAGGGTGGTGTTTTCAATGGCGGTGTTTTTGTTTGCTACATCGGTGGTTACTGAGGCAGCGGTTAGTTTATTGAAGCCTTTACCGTCCATCATTTGATGGAGTTAGGGAGAGGTTGGAGGATGCAATAAAAATATATTATATAAACCAAATATAAGGGGTCTATAATGAGTTCAAAACATAAAAAAACTACATCAGCGTGGTCTCATTTTCTAAAAAACGTCGCACATTATGGTGATATTTTAGCAATTCCGATGTTTATGATTGGTATTGTTTACTTTCATTTGTTAGAAGGTAAAACAATATTAGAAATTATAATATTTGTGTTTCTTATTCTAGGTTTTATTGCGGATATTATGTTTACTTTATTACATTTCTTCATTTTACCAGGTAGCGTATAATTTTATTCGTTTTTTACAGTTTTATGTTTATTTGGTTTTGTCGTGGGGTGTAATGAATTGTGGCGGTTATTGTGGCTATTGTGACTATTGTGACTACTATGGCTATGGCTATTTGAACCCAGCGGTTCTTTGAAAAATCGCCGCAAATGTCCAACAATTCCTTTGCTAGTGATTATATCAATTTCGTGTTCTTTTACTGATTTATACGTCGGTCTATATCCTTGTAAATCAGCCAATTCTATTACAAACTTGTGCATTATGCTTTTAAAATGCGGTTCATCTATTTCATATTTTTTACCGCCATTTGCCCCGTGGCACAACAAATTATTTAGCCGTGAATACACCGTGCTTTGAGTGATTCGTTCAATCAGGTCCTTATAAGGTATAAAATAGCGGTATGGTTTTAAGCGAACATAATACACATTATCCGCTGTCATTCCATTATGAACAACGTCTTCCAAAAAAAAGATTTCCACGTCCGCCGGGAGTTTAGTGTAATTAATGAAATCATCCAGGGTTTTTTCTTCGCTAGTGCGGCGAGGCTCTATGATGCGTCCATTGCGTTTAAATGCGCCAATCGTGTCATCAAACAACGGCGTGTCTGTTTTTTTTCTGTTATTCGGATATTCCCGGTGCATACAATGCACCAAATATTCTTTGATATAATGAACCCACTCGGTTGGGCCTTGGTTGTTGGTGTAAATATATACTTTTTTACACTCGCCGGATTGTTTCTTTCGCTGGATGTAATCCAATATACGAATTATGTTTGGCCGCAAAAACTCCGGATATAAATCCATCAAGTCATTGAACACAAGATACGGCGCGTCGTGGTTATAGTAATATTTACTGATTGCGTCGCACAATATTCCCAGTTCTACGAAATGGCCCAGTGTTTCGTCAAAATCAAGCACCACTACTTTTTGTGAGAGAGATTGCTGGCGGGTTGTGTGTTTTTGATTTTCTTGATTCATTGTTGTTGGGACGAATTAGTTTTTTTACGAATACAGATTATTTCTATAACCCCTAGGTTACATTATATTTGGATTTTATTTTTTCTGGTTATTAAGTAAGAAACAAATACACGCCACGCACCACGGTGATTAAATTAAATTAAATTAAATTATAAACATGGAAGGCATGGAACTTCAACAACTTGATGGCGGCGGCACATTAGAAGCATTAGATGATGGTATGTATATAGGTGGGGCCACCGGATTTTATAACAGTAGTAATAATGTAGACGCAGATGTAGATGTAGACGCAGATGTAGACGCAGATGTAGACGCAGACATAGATGAATCCAGCAACAAAACCACCGCCGAAAATACAGGAGTTAAAAAAATAAAGAAAAAAGGTCGTGTGGCTCGCAACCTAAGCGCAAGTAGCATGGAAGATATGGCACTCACTAAAAAGGATTATGAAAAAATACTAAAATATTACGGCGTGGATATTCCAAATAAAACGCCTTTGCGTAAAATACGGCAAAATGCGGAACAATTGTTGGCAAACAAATTATGTCGGTGTATAAAAGGTGTGGGCTATAACAAAGGTGTAATAAAGCGCGTAAATAATCCGGTTGCGGTGTGTAGCAACGCGGTTCTCACTCGCCGCGGTCTCACCTATTCGCGCATCACTTGCAAACGACGAACTGGAAACAAAACCAATCAAAAAAATATGAAAATAAAGAAATTAAACACGAAAAAGGGGCGGCAATCTCGGCGAACACGGAAAATAACGGGGTTGCGTAAAACACGCCCGGTCATTGAATTGTAGGTGTTGCGTTGTCCAAAGTAATGTAATTACGAGGCGCCGTCCGGTCCGCTAGGCGCCGTCCAAGTGTGAAACCACCGACAATATAATTTTTTCGGCTTCGGTTATCTTCTTGAAAAATATGTTTGCGTCCAAGCGAACTGTAATACAAAATTTATGACGGGTATTTAACAGCATGACTTTAATGACAACTTCGCCGAGGTCGTTGTTGTATATGTCCATGATGCGTCCGCCTTTTTTTAAATCAATCACCCCGGGTGTCGTCAATGGAATCCATCGTATATAATGGTATAATTCCATTTCATTTGGGGTGATTACGCGGCGGTAATCTTTTAGTTTAATCATATACTCATCAACTACGTCGGGAGAGAGGCACAATTGCCGCAATATCTCTTGTTTATCCGCTTCTATCTTTTTATATGTCAAATTTAAAATAGATACATCTTGTTCTGTGTCAAGGGCTCGCAACAAGTTGTCAATATCCAATTCATCTTCTTTTTGGGTTACTTCGGACCTGAAATGTGTTAAAATCTCTCGGATATTTGCGATATCTTCTTTGGTTGCGATGGTGGTTGTGTCATCTTCGTCATCTTCATAGTATTCGTCGTCTTCGTCTTGTTCTAGAATCTTATTTTGTTGTTCTTCATATTCCTCTTCGTCTTCGTCTTCATCGTCTTCATAGTCGTCGTCATTGTCGTCTTCATAATCGTCATCGTCATCTTTTACATAATATTCTGGGTTTACAACAATTGTTTTCTTTTCGGACATTTGTTGTTATATTTCATTGTATTATCTTTATATCTCTCTCTAAACGGCATCCCCCAAAAAGGGGCGTTTCAGTTTTTGTAAAAACAAGAACGGGCGTTTCAGGGACATCATTTTTACACCTTTTTTCCGGAGTTTTCTGAAACGTACAAATTCGTTTTTAGAACCGTGTATCCCTCCCTTTACACTTTTTAGATTTTGAAAAATGCGGGGTTTTTAAAAACAGTAGTTTGGGTGAAATTGTAAAGGGAGGTGTATGCGTGTTTTATGCGAAAACAAAGATTTCAGGGTGGTCACATACTGACGAAAATCAAAAATGACGATTTTCTTTGTTTTTTCGTAGTTTTGTCATAAGTTTTATAATTTTTGTATGTTTTTTGAAAATTGTAAAAAATGTGTGTTTTTGGTATATTTGAAACACTCAAATCATTTACGGTGCGGAGATTTGTGCCGGAATGTCGGAAAAAAATCTCAGGTGGAGACAACTTTCAAAAGTCTAATCGCAAAACGAGGATTTGGACATGGTCCGAAAAAGTGGAACATTTGTTCCAAAAGTGTTCCAAAATCCCCAGACTGAACCGCCGATTTTTGGATTGAAATTGCGGATTTCTCACGACATTCAGTGCGGGGATTTTTTACAAGAAAAATGTGAGTTGCCCCGCTGTGTTCCACCCCCTTGGAAAAAATCCCCAAAGGCTAATGTCATAAGAGGCTGTTTGAAACGCCGTGTTTTTGACGGCCAGTGTGGCGTTTTATAAATTACAAATTATGTTATGAAGATGATGCGAGGATTTTGAAGCGGAATGTGTGTTTTTATACATTTCAGTCTCGTAAAAAACGATAAATAATGAGTGTTTCACACACGGAAAATGCTTTGGGGATTTTTGGCCTGAAAAAATCCCCTTACCATACGGGCTAAATGCCCTAAAATACCCATAAAATGGTATCCCCCAAAAATGGGTGTTTTAGTTTTTATCAAAACATGGAGGGCCAAATTAGGGACATAAATTTTGAGGGTATAAAATCACGAAAATCCTATGTTTTTGGTGTGTATCCCTCCCTTTACAAATTTTATAAATCAAAAAAATCGTAGGTTTCAAAATCGTATATTTTTTGGAATTTATAAAGGGAGATATACACATTTTTTGGGCATTTTTATGAAAATTTGAAAATTATATAATGGCGATTTTCAAATTGAATATTTTTTGTGTTTTTATCGTAGTTTTGTCATAAAAAATGACGAAAAACACGGTTATTATAAAAATGCATAAAAATGGTGGGTTTTGTATACGAGTTGTAAGCCATACGATAAATGGTTTGGAACATTCACGGGATTTTACGGTTTTATTTCTCAGGTGGAGACAACTTTCAAAAGTCTAATCGCAAAATGCGTTTTTGGACATGGTCCGAAAAAGTGGAACATTTGTTCCAAAAGTGTTCCAAAATCCCCAGACTGAACATTCAAAAAATACGGTGTTTTTATATATTTCTTATGGTTTTCAGTGCAGGGATTTTTTACAGTAAAAATGTAGGTTGCCCCGCTGTGTTCCACCCCCTTGGAAAAAATCCCCAAAGGCTAATATGCTAATAATGTGTTTAAAAATATACATTTTTTACGGCCAATGTGGTGTTTTAAAATTTCATAAATTTGTTATGATTATGATGCGGAGTTTTTGGTTGGAATTCTGTGTTTTTATACATTTCAGTCTCGTAAAAAACGATAAATAATGAGTGTTTCACACACGGAATATGCTTTGGGGATTTTTGGTCTGAAAAAATCCCCTTACCATACGAGTGAAACAAGATATATATAGTATGTTCCATTTTATGGATTTTTGAAGGGAATATTTTTTTGAGTTTTAATATGTGTTTTTTCTTGTTTTATGAAAATGTTGTTTGTAGGTTTTTGGGGGATGCTTTTTATGGATTTTTGAAGGGAATATTTTTTTGAGTTTTAATGTGTGTTTTTTCTTGTTTTATGAAAATGTTGTGTGTAGGTTTTGGGGGGATGCTTTTTATGGATTTTTGAAGGGAATATTTTTTTGAGTTTTAATGTGTGTTTTTTCTTGTTTTATGAAAATGTTGTTTATAGGTTTTGGGGGGATGCTTTTTATGGATTTTTTAGTTTATGGATTTTTGAAGGGAATATTTTTTTGAGTATTCATCTCTCTACGAAACTAAAACAAGTTAAAATTTTCACAGTATTATATAACACACGCCGACATACAAACCATATAAAACAAATGAATGTCAGAAACCTACGAAACCTATAAAACATCACCAACGACATACTACTCGGAATACGAAAAAACGCAATACAAATGTACTATATGCGAGTATGTCACCACAAACCGAAAAGACTATAAAAAACACGAAAACTCCATTAAACACAAGAAAAAACTTA
>JACCED012326487.1_pt1 | contig 17765 bp, 20 predicted proteins | sample 7455021 | NCBI WGS metagenome assembly JACCED01 (sample SAMN15323456, study PRJNA562643) | freshwater metagenome | isolation source: river surface water | place: USA:Blue River Watershed | collected 2017-08-19 | reverse complement strand
CACGGGTGACCTTGTGGGAGAGTAGAACGATGCCGGACTTACATTATAAAAAGGGCGCTGAGCAATCAGCGCCCTTTTTGTTTTTATCTGCAATAAACACTTACCTCGATGGGAGAGAGTAAATGAACGATCGCAACGAGCGACCAAGTCGCCCACAGGGAGACCGACCCAGAAGTGACCGACCATCGAGTGGTCGTCCATCACGTCCCGGAGATCGTCCATCACGTCCCGGAGATCGTCCATCACGTCCCGCAAGTGGTCGCCCTGGCGATCGCACTGAGGTTCGAAATGCCGGACGCGGTGGTCGCGATGATCGCGCCGGTGCAACTCGCAACGTCTCCGAAGGTCGTTCTGTCAGTGATCCACGAGGTTTTCGCCCAACGCCGATGGATCGCGATCCATCTCGCGTGCGTCCACGAATTTTCGAACCAGATATTCCTGAGCATGTAACCGGTGAAGAGTTAGAGAAGAGCGTTCGCGCTGAACTTCTAAGTCTTTCGGCAGAGAATGCAAAAGTTGTTGCGCGACATATGGTCTGTGTCAATCTCTACATGGATATTGATCCAGAGCTTGCTCACAAGCATGCAACCGCTGCCGCTTATCACGCTGGTCGGCTCGCAGTTGTTCGCGAAACCGCAGGTTACGCCGCTTACCGAGCAGGACATTTCGAAATTGCGCTAAAGGAGCTACGTGCAGCAAATCGAATCTCAGGTGACGTAACAGCGTGGCCAGTTATGGCGGATTGTGAACGCGGTCTAGGAAATCCTCTGAAAGCCCTGAAAATGGCTGGTTCTCCAGAGGTCTCACGACTGGGTAAGGCCGAAGAGATTGAGATGCGTATTGTTGCAGCAGGTGCACGTCGCGATCTAGGAGAGTTTGATGCTGCCGTCGTAACACTTCAATGTCGTGAATTGCAGAATGATCGGGAACCGTGGTCGCTACGAATTCGCTATGCATATGCGGATGCTCTCGCTGCTTCCGGAAGATTAGAAGAAGCGCGTGAATGGTTTGCTAAGTGTGCCGCCCTCGATGAGGATGAAGAGACAGATGCAGCAGAACGAGCTGAGGCCTAACTTCTCCACAGACTAGTATTGATCGATCCATCTTTAATTTGTATTGCTAGAGAATTACTCCTTCATCATCGCGAAGGAGTGAAGAATGGGTTCAAAGAAGAACGAGATTGAAGAAGTTGATTACTCGCTTAATGACTGTTTGCTGCGGGGACGTGTCTCAGCTCCCGCAACAGATAGAGAATTACCAAGTGGCGAACACGTTGTGGAATTTCGCCTAATAATCACCCGTGATCAACGCGAAGGGGTGGACACCCTAGATATTGCCGCGTGGACACCGAAGAACCGACGCAGCGCCCTCTCGCTTAAAGCAGGGGAGTGGATTGAAGTTGCAGGCTCTATCCGGCGTCGTTTCTGGCAGGGACCTGCTGGGCCTGCAAGTCGTTGGCAGATAGAGGCTGAGAGCATCTCCAAACTCTGATACCCCCGCTGAAGCCAGCCTTTGATGGGCACTTCGGCGCACTAACCCGATACTCTACGGTTATGGCTAAGAATCCAACGAGCGAATTTCTTGCAACCTTGAAGAGTTACATTAATCAGCTCACCGACGGAGATCGCACACCGAACGAAGTAGCTTCCGCCCTCAATGGTTGGGCGCGCGAGAGCGCAGAATCGATTAAAGCCAAGATCGCTGAAGAAGTTGAAGCCCAAGTGTCAAAGATGGGATTCATTAAGCGCGCAGAATATGAGAAGTTACTCGCACGCGTTGAAAAGCTCGAGAAATCCACATCGGTAAAGAATGCGACTAAGAAGAGTAGTAGCAAGAAACCGGAAGCAGCTTCAAGGGTTAAAAAGTCAGCAGCCACAGCAAAGAAGGCTGCCTCAAAGAAAGTGAGCAAGTAATGAGTGACGTTTTTAATAACTCATCAGGTGTAGAAACTTCAGAAGAATCAATCGTTGATGGAGTGCGTCGCGAGCTCGAAGAAATCGATTCTTCAGAACTTTCTGAGCATGCAGCGCGTTTTGATGCTCTTCATAAGAAGCTACAGGACTCGCTCAACTCAATCGATGGCCTTTAATCACTAACGATAATTATGAAGACTCGACTCGATGCAGAACTAGTAAGGCGCGAACTCGCACGTTCGCGTGAGCAAGCTGCCGATTTAATCGAGTCTCGTTCAGTTTTGGTCAACGGAATTCCAGCGACCAAACCTGCCACGCAAGTTGATGCCCAAACTTCAATTGTGCTTCAGGGAGATCGAGATGATTTTGTATCTCGCGGTGGTCACAAGCTCGCTGGCGCACTTGATGTCTTCACAGATGTAGTTGTCGAAGGGAAGATCTGCCTCGATGCTGGCGCTTCCACTGGCGGCTTCACTGATGTGCTGCTGCGTCGAGGTGCCAAGAAGGTTGTGGCTGTCGATGTGGGCTACGGTCAATTGGCGTGGGAGCTCAGGACTGATGAACGCGTCAAGGTTTTAGATCGGACCAATATTCGCCATCTCACCGGTGATCAAGTTGGTGAAGAGATCGCACTCGTTGTCGCAGACCTTTCATTTATCTCACTCTCACTTGTTCTTCCTGCTTTGGCTGCGGTGTCGCGATCCGATGCTGATTTCGTTTTGATGGTAAAGCCACAATTTGAAGTCGGTCGCGAGAAGTTAGGAGCCGGTGGCGTCGTACGTGATCCTGAACTTCGCAAAGCTGCTGTTCTCGATGTTGCTGACTCTGCTTACGATGTTGGATTGGGAACGATGGGCATTGCAGCAAGCCCACTTCCTGGCCCGGCCGGAAATGTCGAATACTTCCTCTGGCTCCGTCGTGGTGCTCCGGCAATTAATGAGAGCGAACTAGACCGTGCGATTGCAGATGGACCAGCATGAGCCAACGTCGCGCAATTCTCTTTGTAAATCCTTCTCGCAGCGAAGCTGTTGCTGCCGCAATAGAACTGTCAGCGCTTCTCATCGAGGCAGATTTCCAACTCTTCTCGTCGTCGGATGTTGTTATCGAAGGCGTGACGAATACTCCTCTCGAAACACTTCTTGATGTTGAGATCGCAATCGTTCTTGGCGGCGATGGAACAATCTTGCGCGGCGCGGAGGCGACATTGCTTAGAGATATTCCGCTCCTTGGAATCAACCTCGGTAAAGTCGGTTTTCTCGCCGAAGTTTCCAAGCCCGCTATCTCCGAGATTGCGGCAAGCATTATCAAAAAGAGTTACGTCTATGAGACGCGAATGGTTCTTGGTTACTCAGTTGAAAGAACCGGGGAAGAGATCTCTCAAGGCTGGGCGCTCAACGAAATCACGGTCGAACGCGAAAGCACAACGATGGTCGAGCTCTTCGTTGAAATTGATAAGCGACCTCTCTCTCACTGGGGGTGTGACGGTCTGATCTGCTCAACACCAACCGGTTCGACAGCATATGCATTTAGCGCTGGCGGGCCAGTACTTTGGCCAGAGATCGACGCTTTAGTGCTTCTGCCGATATCAGCACACGACCTCTTTTCGCGCCCCATGGTTGTCTCGACAAAATCCGAAATTGTCGTCACTGTTGAGTCCCCATTTGCTCTACTTTCAGCTGACGCGCTTCGTAAGTTGCCGCTTATCTCAGGAGATAGAGTCATCATTACGCGTAACCCACACACTATTAAATTGGCACATATCAACCCAACGCTCTTCACAGATCGGTTAGTGGCAAAGTTCAAGCTTCCGATCGAAGGATGGCGTGGTGAGTGAGAGAACTTTTCTCGAAGAGATTTCAATTCGCAATCTTGGAATCATCGAAGAGTCACATTTAGAACTTGGAAGAGGGCTCAATGTCTTAACCGGCGAAACGGGTGCTGGAAAGACGATGATCCTGACCGCTCTCAACCTGGTCTTAGGCGGAAAGTCAGATAGTGCACTTGTTCGCCATGGATCTGATCGGTTAACAGCTGCGGCAACGTTTGCTATCGATAAGGAAGTTCCAGCATCTTTGACGTCAGCTCTGGAAGAGAGCGATCTTGAAGTTGAGGAATCTCAATTAATCTTCTCGCGTTCGGTCACATCAGAGGGAAAGAGCAAAGCGACCTGTAATGCAACGACCGTCCCCGCAAGCACGCTCTCGGATCTCTCTGCCCACCTGATTGAGATTCACGGTCAGTCTGCCAATATTCAACTGGTCAAACCTGCTCGACAGCGTGAACTCCTCGATCGTTTCGGGGGAGCAGAAATCGAGAAAACTCAAAGAGAATATTTGATTCACTTCGAAGCGTATGTAGATTTGAAGAACCGAATTAAAGCGATGAAGACTGCTTCCTCCGAACGCGATAAAGAAATCGCCGAACTAGAGGCATTTTTAGAAGGCTGGAGCAAACTCAAACCAGTTCGTAATGAGTTCTCGGCTGCATCAGATGAGATTTCCCGGCTATCCAGTGTGGAAGATTTACGTATCGCATCGACCGGTTCATTTGAAGCCATCTCAAATGAAGAGAACGGTGCCCTTACCTCTCTTGGTGCAGCCAAGAGATTTCTCGAGAATGCCAAGGGCCGCGATTCACGACTTGATGCCATCACTGATCAGATTGCGGAGAGCTTCTTTATTCTCGATGAAGCATCGCGTGACCTCTCTTCCTATCTCTCCGGACTAGAGGCAGATCCTGAGAGATTGAATGAATTACAGGAACGAAAGGCCGCGCTCTCTGCATTTGTAAAGAAGTGGGGATCGGCAGGTGAACCTGATGTTGTGATGGTTGAACTTGCAGCCAAGGCAAAGCGCGGTCGGGATGAGATTACCGATTTACGCGGGGGAGACGAGCGAATCGCTCAACTTGAATTAGAGCTAGCAGCTATTAAATCCAACCTCTTATCCTCGGCTCGTTCGCTCTCTGCTGCTCGAATGAGCGCAGCTCAATCACTCTCTCTCGCAGTTTCAGCCGAACTCAAGCAGCTCTCTATGCCTCACACCGAACTTGTGGTTGATGTGATTACTCCTGATTATGAGGGTGCACTGAAGGAGAGTGACTTCACAATTTTTGGGTGCGATGAAATCTCGATCTCGATCAAAGCTAACGCCAACGCTGCAAAGATTGCCATCGGGAAAGGTGCATCAGGCGGTGAAATGTCTCGCATTATGTTGGCCCTGGAAGTTGTGATTGCGCAGAGCCATCCGGTCGGAACCTACATTTTTGATGAAGTCGATGCAGGTGTCGGTGGAAAAGCTGCGATCGAAGTTGGTCGTCGCCTCCATCTTCTAGCCCAACATTCCCAAGTAATTGTGGTGACCCACCTTCCTCAGGTCGCGGCCTGGGCAGATACCCATTTCCGGGTTGCCAAGCGCAGCGATGGCTCGATTGTGCAATCAGGGGTCGAGAAATTGAGCGAGAAGGCTCGCGTGGAAGAGATAGCCCGCATGCTCGCTGGTCTGGAAGAGTCCACAAGTGCGCTAGAACACGCAGCAGAACTCCTCGCCATGCGAGGTCAGTAAGGTTTTCAATGATAGGTTCGACTTCCATGAGCCAAAAAGATGATCGCCATGGACATGTCACTAAACATATCTTTGTTACCGGCGGTGTCGCCTCAAGTTTAGGAAAAGGCCTGACCGCATCAAGTCTCGGTCGCCTCTTAGTTGCTCGTGGAATACGCGTGACGATGCAGAAACTCGATCCTTATCTCAACGTTGACCCAGGAACGATGAATCCCTTCCAGCACGGAGAGGTCTTTGTCACCGATGATGGCGCTGAGACAGATCTCGATATTGGCCACTATGAGCGCTTTTTGGACCGCAATCTAGAAGGATCGGCAAACGTCACAACTGGTCAGGTCTATTCACGTGTAATTGCACGCGAACGTCGAGGTGAATATCTCGGCGAGACCGTACAGGTTATTCCTCACATTACCAACGAGATCAAAGAACGTATGTTGGGCAATGACTCGCCAGAGATCGATGTTGTTATTACAGAAATCGGCGGCACGGTCGGAGATATTGAATCTCAACCGTTCTTAGAGGCAGCGCGCCAGATTCGCCAAGAAGTTGGACGCGACAATGTGTTCTATCTACATATCTCCCTCGTTCCTTATATCGGTCCATCGGGAGAGTTGAAGACGAAACCGACTCAACATTCCATTGCAGCTCTACGGAGCATTGGTATCGCACCCGATGGCATTGTTTTACGCTGCGATCGCCCAATCCCTGATGGCATCAAGAAGAAGATTTCTTTGATGTGCGATGTTGATATTGAAGCAGTTGTCGCTGCGGTCGATGCGCCATCAATCTATGACATCCCGAAGGTCCTCAATAGCGAAGGATTAGATTCCTACATTGTTCGACGACTCGCCCTTGGTGGCCATGAAGTTCAATGGGGCGAGTGGGATGCGCTACTAGAGAAGGTACACAATCCTGCCCACCATGTTCGCGTTGGCTTGGTTGGAAAGTACATCGATCTGCCCGATGCATATCTTTCGGTATCTGAGGCGCTTCGCGCCGGCGGCTTTGCGAATAATGCCAAGGTCGAGCTGATTTGGATTCCATCAGATAATTGCGAGACACCTGAAGGAGCTCTTCGTGAGTTGGGTAACCTCGACGCAATCTGCGTTCCGGGTGGTTTTGGAATTCGTGGCATCGAGGGAAAACTCGGCGCTCTCACATTTGCTCGCGAGCATAAGATTCCAACTCTCGGCCTATGCCTTGGACTTCAATGTATGGTGATTGAAGCAGCGCGTTCGCTAGCCGGTATAAAAGATGCTAGTTCTGCTGAGTTCACACCAGAGAGTGGAACCCATGTGATTGCAACAATGGCAGAACAGATGGATATCGTCGCCGGAGAGGCAGATATGGGCGGAACAATGCGCCTTGGTCTCTACCAAGCGCAGTTAACACCTGGATCAATCGTGGCGCAGGTGTATGGAGCTACCGAGATTTCAGAGCGACATCGCCACCGTTACGAAGTTAATAATAAGTACCGCGATCAGATCTCTGCGGCAGGGCTGACATTTTCTGGCATCTTTGCAGAGAAGAATCTCGTTGAATTTGTTGAACTTCCTCGTGATGTACATCCATACTATGTAGGAACGCAGGCTCACCCGGAGCTTCGTTCACGACCTACCCGACCACATCCACTCTTCGTGGGTCTGATCGCAGCAGCAATCAAGAGGAAAGGCTAGTCATGCTCGTTGGAGTTCCGAAAGAGATAAAAGTACTTGAAGCGCGAGTAGCTCTTACACCAGAAGGCGCGTCAGAATTTATTCGCGCTGGCCATTCCGTTGTCGTTGAGAAGGGCGCTGGACTTGGTTCGGCAATTACAGATGAGCAGTACATCGCCGCCGGCGCAACTATTGAGGCAGATGTTGAGAAAATTTGGCGCGACGCCGAGATGATTCTCAAGGTTAAAGAGCCAATCGAGGCGGAGTATCCGCGCCTCCGAGCAGGTCAGATTCTCTTCACCTATCTTCATTTGGCTGCGAGCAAGCCATGTACCGACGCGCTGATTGCAAGTGGCACAACAGCAATTGCATACGAGACTGTTGAACTCAATGGATCTTTACCGCTCTTGGCGCCAATGTCGGAAGTTGCGGGACGTCTTGCAACACAAGTTGGAGCCACTGCGCTTCAGAAGCCACATGGTGGTCGCGGAGTTCTCCTTGGGGGAGTTCCAGGGGTTGCTCCAGGAAAGGTAGTCGTCATTGGTGGCGGAGTCGCTGGCCTTAATGCCGCAGTGATGGCGATGGGGCTCGGTGCAGATGTCACAGTCATCGATCGCTCCCTCGCTCGCCTTGCCTATATTGATTCTATGTACCTAGGTCGAATTAAGACTCTTGCTTCGACATACGGTGCGATTGATCGTGAAGTAAAGGCGGCAGATCTTGTTATTGGAGCTGTCCTTGTCCATGGTGCAAAGGCTCCAAAATTGGTAACCAATGAGCAGGTTAAGGGCATGAAGCCAGGTGCTGTGCTGGTAGATATCGCAATCGACCAAGGTGGTTGTTTCGAGGATTCACGCGCCACCACACATGCAGAGCCAACGTACAAAGTACATGATGCAATCTTCTACTGTGTTGCAAATATGCCAGGTGCTGTACCAGTTGCATCCACCTACGCGCTTACCAATGCAACTCTTCCTTATGCCCTCTCACTTGCAAATAACGGCTGGGAAGCTGCAATTGCGAAAGATTCAGCGCTAGCAAAGGGTCTTAATGTGCACGCAGGCAAGGTGCGATATGAGGCGGTTGCGGTAGCCCATGGCTATTCAATGTAACGTTGCAATAGCAACTTATATTGATCATTTAAGAATCGAGCGCGGGCTCTCTATCAATTCGATAGAGAGTTACCGTCGCGATCTAGAGAAGTTTGAGAAACTTCTCATTGAGAAAGACTTCTCGTTTAGCTCTATCACCGAGAATGAAATTTCCTCAATCATTGGATTATTAACAGTAAAAGGTCTTTCAACGACTTCAATCAATCGTTTTTTATCTTCTTTAAAGGGTTTCTACAAATACTCTGCAGTCGAGTACGGCATTCCAAACCCCATGGTCGATGTCAGCCAATTTAAAGTGTCGAGAAAACTTCCCAAAGCGCTCTCTGTTGCTGAGATCTCTTCCTTAATTGATTCCACCAACAATCCATCAAATCCGATTGCGTTGAGGGATCGAGCAATTCTGGAGATACTTTATGGAACTGGTGCGCGAGTGGCCGAATTGGTTGGAATAGATATCACTGATATCTCTAAAGATTCGCTCGATGGCGAAGAGATTACGATTCTTAAATTGCGAGGGAAGGGCTCCAAAGAGCGGCTCGTACCTCTAGGAAAATTTGCAATTGAGGCTATCGATAATTATCTGGTGCGACTTCGCCCCGCTCTCTTGGCAAAGAATTCACAGAACAATCGCGCTCTCTTTCTCAATGCGCGTGGAACAAGACTGACTCGACAATCTGCTTGGTCCACAGTTTTGAAAGCTGCAGCTGCAACTGGACTCGAGGGGCGAGTCTCTCCACACGTATTTAGACACAGTTACGCGACACATCTTCTTGATGGGGGAGCAGATATAAGGGTGGTTCAAGAGTTATTGGGTCACGCCTCTGTGACTACGACACAGATTTACACATTAGTGACAATAGATAAGGTGCGCGAAAGTTATTCTCTCGCGCACCCTCGATCTTAATTCTGGTTAAAGACCACGTAATCTACGAGCAAGAATGCTCTGTTCTCCCTTTGATTCAAGGTCAGCAATGATGACCGCGATTGACTCGCGCACAATTCGACCGCGATCGACCGCCAAGCCTAAGTCGCCGCGCAACATGAGACGTGCTTGGTCAAGATCAAAAAGTTCATCAGGCGAAAGATAGACCGTGATCTTTTCATCGTGACGCTCGCGTCCAGAAGGAGATTTATCCGCCTGAGTTACACGTCGACGAGGAATCGAACGAACACCCTTTTTCGTCTTTGGGGCCGAGGTAGTAACAGGTGCAGCAACAGCTGCTTGCGCGACCGATGGCTCGACTGCAACTTCGCGCACAGCTGAGAGGGCTGGTGCGTTATTTCGGAATAATTCATCTGCTCCAGGCAAACTTGCTCTACGTGTCATCGTGCGCCTCCTCGGGAAATTAGTTCACGTGCAAGTCGTCGATAGGACTGTGCACCTGCGGAAGATGTTGCATATGCTGTGATTGGCTCTCCTGCCACGGTCGCTTCAGAGAAGCGAATAGATTTAGAGATCAAAGTGTCGAAAACGACCCCTGGATGTCCTTCAATAATGCGTGAGATCACCTCTCGATTGTGAAGTGTTTTCTTATCGAACATGGTCGCGATGATTCCGATGAGCTTGAGGTCAGGGTTGTAAACCTCGCGTACTTTGCCGATGTTCTCGGAGAGTTCGATAAAGCCATGCATTGCAAAGTTTTCACATTGCATTGGAACGATGATCTCATCAGATGCAACGAGAGCATTGATGGCAAGTCGTCCCATAGTTGGTTGGCAATCGATCAAAATAACGTCATACTCATTGCGCAATGGTGCGAGCGCCTTCTTCAAATAAAGGTGGCCTGAGATATCGCTAGATAACTTCATTTCAATACCAACGAGGTCTTTGTTCGCAGGTAAGAAATCTAAGTTTGCGACGGAGGATTTAAGAACAATCTCATCGATATTTGCATCGGGAGCCAAGAGCGCGTAGTACACGGTGTTCTCTAATGGGAGGCGGTGTGCATTAACGCCCAATCCAAGTGAGAGACCGCCTTGTGGATCGAAGTCGACCAAGAGGACGCGGCGACCAAGTTCTGCAAGAGCAGCTCCGAGACTGATAGTGGTTGTCGTCTTTCCGACTCCACCCTTCTGGTTGAAGATTGAAATGACCTTCGCTTGTCCATGCTCTGTGATGGGAGCCGGAAGTGGGAAGTTTTGCGGAGTTCCTCCGAAGAGAGCGGCAGCAGTCACCACATCATCTTCAAATGTCGATTTAGCGTTCAAGCGTCAAACCTCTTTCTCAATTGACGCGACTCTACGCTGGAAATGCGCATGCATGCAACTAGACCAAGTATGGTTCGCGCGTGGATATTGTTGAGAGCGTGGCGATGGGCGAGAGCGAGCCTGCCATCGAGCCCCTCTCGGAGGCAGCGCCGGACTCACAGCCGGACTCACTTCCGGAAACGGCCCCAGAGTCGGGTAAAGAGGGTCAATTCCAGGTCCACCTCGACAATTTTGATGGACCGTTCGACCTACTTCTCCAACTGATTTCACGGCATAAGCTCGATATCACCGAAGTCTCTCTCAGCCTTGTAACCGATGAATTTATCTCTTTTATCCGCGCTCTAGAAGCCTCTGGAGAGGGCTGGCAACTAGATCAGGCAACCGAGTTCCTCGTCATCGCGGCGACCTTGCTCGATTTGAAGGCAGCTCGCCTGCTACCGAGCGGTGAAATCGAGGATGAAGAAGATCTAGCCCTCTTAGAGGCGCGAGATATCCTCTTCGCCCGCCTTCTGCAGTACCGAGCATTTAAAGAGATAGCTGCCAACTTCCAAGAGGCGATAGCGGCGGCCGATAAGTCCTTCCCACGTGTTGTAGCCCTTGACCCAACCCTCTCAAACCTCTTGCCAGAGGTCCTGATCGGTGTTGGGCCAGAGCGATTTGCCGCCATTGCCGACCGCGTTCTCACGCCTAAGGTGGCTCCAGTGGTCGCCGTAGAACACCTCCATAGCGCCTTAGTAAGCGTGACAGAGGAGTCCCGATTGGTGGTTGAGGTCCTTCGAAAGGGTCGTACAGTGAGCTTTAGGGCCCTTATTCAAGAGGCTGACTCGACGCTGGTCGTGGTGGCGCGATTCCTCGCTCTCCTAGATCTCTATCGCCAAGGCGCCTTGCGATTCGAACAAGTTGTCGCGCTGGGTGAACTTCAAATTAGTTGGGTTGGTTCGGACGAGGGTGAAGTACTTGCATCCGCTGAATTCGATATCCCTGTCAGCGAGCAATACCCTGAAGAGGAGGTTGAGGGTTCAGTAGTGGCAGACTCTCAACCGGACCTCGAGGGTTCTACCCCTGGTGAGAGTAGTGTTAAGAACGAGAATGAGAGCGAGAGCGACGATGAGTGAAGAAACTTCTCCTGTAGCGGAGAATCCAGATCTAGAGGCTATTGAGGCCGTTACAGAGCCATCTGAGGGTCAACTCTCGCATGTTTATGATGAGGCGACCCTTGGTCGTTCAATCGAAGCAATCCTCATGGTCGTTGATGAGCCGGTAACGGAGTTGACGCTCGCCTCAGTCTTGGAGGTCACAGTCGATCAGGTGGTCGATGCCCTTGAGCGCCTTCAGAGCTCCTATCAGGATCGGGGATTTACTCTAAAGGCAATCAATGGTGGATGGCGTTTCTATAGTTCGCCTGAGTTCAGCTCCGTAGTCGAAAAGTTTGTTCTCGATGGTCAGCAGAATCGCCTCACACAGGCAGCACTTGAGACTCTTGCGGTAATTGCCTATCGCCAGCCAGTTTCACGAGCTCGGGTCTCTGCAATCCGCGGAGTCAACGTTGAGGCGGTAATGAAGACCCTTATTACGCGTGGTCTAGTCGATGAATATGGCATCGAGAACGAGACCGGCGCGATCCTCTATAAGACGACGAGCTACTTCCTTGAGCGTCTCGGCCTTAACAAGCTCGAGGATCTTCCACCGCTGGCACCTCATCTGCCAGATATCGATGGTCTCGACGAGATCCTCGATTCGCTCACCGACTAGTCTCTCCGTTACACTTCTTCCACCCCGGATTGCTCGGGCTACTTACGCTGACTGTCGTTAATGGATAGCCGCAGAATGGAAGAATCTCATGGCAGAAATTCGCCTCAATAAGATAATCGCAGATGCTGGCGTCACCTCCCGTAGGGGAGCGGACGATCTCATCATCTCTGGAAGAGTCATGGTCGATGGCCGAGTCATCCGAGAGCTTGGCGCCAAATTCGACCCCGAGAAGGTTAATGTAGAAGTTGATAGTGAGACAATTACTCAACAAATGACTAAGACTTATTTAGCGCTTCATAAACCTAGAGGTGTTTTGTCTACCATGTACGACCCAGATGGTCGCCCTTCTTTGGCAGATTTCATCGATCTTCGAACCGAACGCCTCTTTCACGTTGGCCGTCTCGATAAGGATTCCGAAGGGCTAATTCTCCTCACCAATGATGGCGATTTAACCTTCCGTGCAACCCACCCGTCCTTCGGACTGGAAAAGACCTACATCATTGAATTTGATGGCAAGCTCCCGCAGGGAGTCGAGAAGACCCTTCGCAATGGAGTCGAGCTAGAAGATGGAATGGCGAGAGTTCTCGATTACAAGCAACTCTCTCCTACCTGGCTCGAAGTAACGATTCACGAGGGCCGATATCACATCATTCGCCGACTGATGGAGGCAATGGGTATTGAGGTTCTTCGATTGATCCGCACCAAGTTTGGCCCGATCTCTCTCGGAGAAACACCGCTAGGACGATGGCGAGATCTCAATGACGGAGAATTGTTTAACTTACAAAACGCCTTAGATTTAAAACCTTAAATCGACACTACATGTATTTGCACATAAACCTATTTATCGATTATTAATAAAGTGTCCGTATTATAATCGTTTTATCGATAATGTTACGCACGAAAAGGTGGTTGAAATATTTATTTATCGATAATACGAGTGTGGGAACACTTGAGTTTCTCTTAAATGGATCTCTGGGAAAAGCTCGAATTAGAAGATTAAGTTTTTAGTGTTTTATCGATAAAAGGTTTTGAAAACAACAGTAAGAAAGCTGTGAAAGGGTATGATTTCCACATGTCAGTGCGCGCAATAAGGGGAGCTATTCAAGTGGAGGCCAACTCCACTGAGGCTATCTCTGCTGGAACGAAGGAGCTTCTCTCTGAGATTCTCAAAGCCAATGGCTTAGCGGTAGAGCAAGTTATCTCGGTTATCTTGACCGCCACCCCGGATCTCAACGCGGCCTTCCCGGCTGCTGCCGCACGTGAGGTTGGTTTTGAAGCTACCCCTCTGCTCTGCGCGGTCGAGATCGACGTCGTAGGCGCGCTGCCGAGAGTGGTTCGCGCAATGGTCACCGTCGAGAGTGAAGTAAAGGCCAGCGACATTTCTCATATCTACCTCGCAGGCGCCAAGGCGCTCCGACGCGATATCGCGCAGTAGAGAGATATAGATGGCCCTCTCGCATATTCGCATAGTCGGATCTGGTCTTATTGGCTCTTCAATTGCCCTCGCTTTAGCGATGAAGGGCATCAAGGTAACGATGTCCGATATTGATCCAGCCGCCGCCGCCCTTGCGCAAGATTTGGTGGGGGAGGCAGCTGGTGACACCCCAGTGGATTTGACGCTGATTGCTTCGCCACTGTCAACAATTTCATCGGTCATTAAGGCAGAAATTGAACAAGGTCTTAACTTGGGGTTTATAGATATATCTAGTGTGAAAGTTAATCCTGTACTTGAGGTATCAGCTTTGGGGCTCGATATGTCTTACTTCTTGCCGACTCATCCCATGGCTGGCCGCGAGGTGGGGGGAGCACAATCAGCTCGCGGTGATCTTTTTCAAGGGCGGCCATGGATTATCGACTCCTCAGGCGTCACCCCAGAGCTGATCGCCGCCGGAAGAGAGTTAATTGAGATTTGCGGAGCGCATCTGATCGACATGCCTATCGCAGAACATGATCTGGCGGTTGCCCTGGTCTCTCATCTTCCACAGATTATGAGTTCAGCTCTCGCTGCAACATTAGAGGGCGCTCCAGCCGAGTGGCTCGACCTTGCCGGCAGTGGGCTTCGCGACACAACCCGGATCGCCGGATCTCATCCCGCGATATGGCGAGAAATCATCTCGGCCAATGCGCAGGCTATTAAGCCTATTCTCGATCGAGTGATTACAGATTTGACCGACCTTTCATCGGCGCTTGAAAATCCCGATGCTATAGAGGAGTTCATCAAGAGCGGCAATCGTGGACGTTCGATGATTCCTGGAAAACATGGCGGCGTCGCTCGTAATTACACCTTCCTGCCTGTCGTCATTGAAGATAAACCTGGTCAACTCGCAGCGCTCTTCGATGAGTGCGCTTCTGCCCAGGTTAACGTTGAAGATTTAACAATTGAGCACTCGCCAGAGCAATTCACTGGCTTAATCACCTTGGCACTTTCAAAGAGTGATGCAGAGAAACTTCATCAGCATCTTGTAGAAAAGGGATGGAGAGCCCACTCACCTCGTTAGTTGGTGAATCTTCCAAGATTAGTGCGAGACAATTACCTCAAGATTTATTGATCAATTTTTGTAGATAAATCGTGAAATCGATGAGCAGGATAAGTGAAGAAGAAAGGTGTGGGTCCGATAGATGATTGTTGTAGCACTTGATGGCCCAAGCGGCGCCGGAAAATCTTCTACTTCGAGAGGTATTGCGCTGAGGGCGGGATGGAATTATCTCGACACAGGAGCTCTCTATCGCGCCGTTGCCTTGGTCGCTCTAGAAATCAAGAGTGATGACGCAAAAGATATTCTCAGCAAGATTTCGACCACGAGAATTTCCTTCAGCGCCGATCCTAAGAAACCGGAAATTTTTCTCGGTGACAGGAACATCTCGGAAGAGATACGTACTCTCAATGTCACAAATAAAGTTTCAGCAATTGCTGCAATGCCTGAGATTCGATCCGAGCTTCTGCAACTACAGAGATCAATTATTGAAAAAGCAGAACGTGGAATTGTGGTCGAAGGTCGCGATATCGGAACGGTGGTAGCGCCGGATGCAGCTTTAAAAGTTTATTTAACTGCTGATATTGATGCGCGCACTGCTCGCCGGGAAAATGAGATCGGAGACTCTAATCTCTCGACTGAGGTGGTGGCAGAATCACTAACCTCGCGTGATGAGATTGACTCCACACGTAAAGCAAGTCCACTGACAATGGCATCTGACGCTGTTCATATTGACAGTACCGAACTCAATCTGGAAGAGACTATCGAACGCGTGTGGGAGTTACTCGTCGAGCGATCTTTGCTCGGGCTTCCGATTGTTGCAATTCTTGGTCGACCAAATGTTGGTAAGTCAACGCTGATCAATCGATTTATTGGTCGACGCGAAGCAATCGTTGAAGATACACCTGGTGTTACCCGCGATCGCGTTCAATACGAATGCGAGTGGGGCGGTCGTCGCTTTATCGTGATGGATACCGGCGGATGGGAGTCGCGTCCTGACGGAATATCGGTTGCAATTTCTGCCGGCGCAGAGCTCGCAATGGAAGAGGCAGACATTCTCGCCTTTGTTGTTGATGCACAAGTTGGTGCACTAGATGAAGACGATGTAATGGTTCAAGAGCTTCGCAAAGCAAAGAAGCCAACTATTCTTGTTGCTAACAAAGTCGATGGCGATCACGACGAAGCAGATGCACATGCGCTTTGGAATCTTGGTCTCGGCGAACCGCATTTTGTATCGGGATTACATGGTCGTGGTTCTGGAGATTTGCTCGACACGATAGTGAATTCGCTTCCAGAGGTAGGTCGTGCTCAGACGCAGGATGGTTATCGTCGTATCGCACTTATTGGCCGTCCTAACGTTGGCAAATCAAGCTTGCTTAACGCTCTTGCCGGTGAGAATAGATCGATTGTTGATGACGTTGCTGGAACCACACGCGATCCAGTTGATTCGCTCATTGAAATCGGCGGTCAGATCTGGCGCTTTGTTGATACCGCGGGAATCAAGAAGCGTGCCAACCAGGCTTCTGGCACTGATTACTACGCAACTCTTCGTACGCAGACTGCGTTAGAACGTTCCGAATGTGTGGCGTTAGTCCTCGATGCGTCAGTTCCGATTTCCGAGCAAGATTTGCGCATTATTTCGATGGTTGAAGAGTCCGGTAAGGCGATGGTTCTAGTTCTCAATAAATGGGATCTCGTCGATGAAGATCGCCGCGAACAACTTGAGAAAGAGTTAGATCGCCACCTTGGTCATATCGAATGGGTACAACGAGTCAATGTCGCAGCGAAGACCGGCTGGCATCGTGATCGACTTGCACCAGCACTTCGCACTGCGCTGAGCTCTTGGGAGAAGCGCGTACCAACATCAAAACTCAACTCCTTCTTAGGGGCACTCATTGGCGCGACTCCACCTCCGGTACGCGGTGGAAAGCAGCCGAAGGTCTACTACGCGACTCAAGCTGGAATCGCTCCACCGAAATTTGTCGTCTTCTCCTCAGGCTGGATTGAGGCCTCTTACCGTCGCTTTATTGAGCGCCGTCTCCGTGAGGAGTTCGGTTTCCCTGGCACTCCGGTCCAGGTTGCGATTCGAGTTAAGGAGCGCGATAAGGAGTGAGTCAGTATCTGACGATTCCCAACGCGCTCACTGCCCTGAGAGGTCTAGGGGTACCGCTCTTTATCTGGCTCGCTCTCGATCAGCGCAGCGATGATTGGGCAATTCTCGTTCTGGCCATCGGGGGAGTTACCGATTATCTCGACGGAAAGCTCGCACGGGCATGGAATCAGACCTCTCGTTTTGGTGAACTCGCAGACCCCTTCATCGATCGAATCTATATTGTGGCAACCCTGGTGGTTCTCTACATAAGAGAGGCGATTCCCTTCTGGATCATCGTCGCGCTCCTCGGTCGCGACCTCGCGTTAGCTGCAGTCACTCTCGTACTTACCCGCAAGGGTCAACCGCCACTTCAGGTTACATATCTGGGAAAGGCCGCGACTTTCAATCTTCTCTACGCATTTCCATTTCTTCTCCTTGCCCTGAGTGACTCTTGGTATGGCACACTCGCCTACATCTTCGGGTGGGCTTTTGCTCTCTGGGGGGTCGCGCTCTACCTTTTTACCGGTGTTTCATATTTCCGCACAGCGATGAAAAGTATTAGAGTCCGTTCCAGTATTCGCGATTAAATATTTCATTAGATAGAAGAGGACGCCATGTCACAGATTCCTGCAGAGCTTCAATACACAAAAGAGCATGAGTGGGTTGCAAGTACAGCAACAGCAGGAACAATTCGCATGGGTATCACTGATTTTGCGCAAGGAGCGCTCGGTGACATTGTCTATGTGCAGATGCCAAAAGTTGGAGATTCAGTCATCGCTGACAAGGTATGCGGGGAAGTGGAATCTACAAAGTCAGTATCTGAGATCTTCTCTCCAGTGACCGGCACCGTCGTGGCTGTCAATGATGCACTTGCAAATACTCCAGAACTTGTCAACTCTGACCCATATGGCGCCGGTTGGTTGGCAGAAATCTCAGTAAGTGGCGAACCGACATCCCTGTTGAGCGCAGCCGAGTACGCCGCAATTACTGGCTAAT
>JACCED010430723.1_pt1 | contig 17767 bp, 20 predicted proteins | sample 7455021 | NCBI WGS metagenome assembly JACCED01 (sample SAMN15323456, study PRJNA562643) | freshwater metagenome | isolation source: river surface water | place: USA:Blue River Watershed | collected 2017-08-19 | reverse complement strand
GCGATGATGTGCTGGATCATGGGACCACGGGACGCGACCACGCTCGCGCGGGCCTGTGAATTGGGCGTGGCCATGCAACTCACCAATATTGCCCGCGACGTGGGAGCGGATGCGCAAATCGCCCGCTTGTACCTGCCGCGCGCCTGGTTGCGCGAAGCCGGACTCGACCCCGACACTTGGCTCGCACAGCCCGTCTGCAATGCAGCGCTCAAGTCGGTGGTGGCACGTTTGCTGGATGAAGCCGATCGCCTCTACCGCCAAGCGCAACACGGCATTGCGGGTTTGCCTCCAGATTGCCGTGCCGCCATATGCGCGGCGAGTTTGATTTATGCGGAAATCGGCCACCAACTGCGCCGACAAGGCCTGGATTCGGTCGGCCATCGGACCGTGGTGAGCACGGCGCGCAAATTGGTGCTGCTCGCGTCGGCCTGGACGCAGAGCGGATGGATTCGGACGGCCGAGACCTTGGTGCCGCCCTTGCCCGCCGTGGCGGGACTGGTCGAGGCGTGCGTGCGCCACGACGACCACGCCAGCCGCAACAGCGGCTACTTCCCCAACCGCAGCATGCCGCAGCGGGTGGCGTGGGTGCTGGACCTGCTCGAGCGTCGCGAACAGGTCAAGCGGGGTCAGGGTAGCGGTTTAGCGACGCGGACGGTTGAACCAGTTCGCCAATAGGAACAGGCAAAAGACCACGTACATGATGATGAAGATGTATTTGAGTTCCATACAGGACTCCTAAGTTGAACGACCGGCAGAGGTGAGCACGCGACGGGCGGCCCACAAGGGCCGCATGGCCCATAAGGTGCACACCAGTAACAAGAACTCGATGCTATAGACAAACCAATACCCCGTGGAGGCTGTCGAGATTGCGGCCATGGCATCGCGCAACACCCCCCCGAGAACCAGGGCCAGACCGGCCGAAGTCGCTTGCACCGCGCCCCAAGCCCCCATGGCCAAGCCGGCCTGGTCGGCCGGCGCCCGGTTCATGGTGGCGGTGAGGGTGCCGTGCCCGAAAAGCCCCGTCCCCAAGCCAATGAGAAAAGTGCCCGCGCTGAAAACAAGCCAGGCGTCGCCCAGGCCGGCGGCGGCAATGAGCAAGGCAAAGCCGGGCAAGCCCGCCCAACAACCCCAGGCCGCCATGCGGTAGGGGTCGGCCCCACGGCTGAGCAGGTGCGACGCCCCCACAAAGCCCAATAAGCTGCCAAAGGCCAGCGTGGCGGTGAGCATCGTGGTGTTGGCCACGCTCAATTGCAAGATCTCACCCCCGTAGGGTTCCAGCAAGACATCTTCCATGCTGAAGGCCAAGGTGCCAAAACCCACCACGATCAAGCGGCGCAAGGCATGGTCGCCTTGCATGAAGGTGCGCCACGATTCGCGGAAGCTGGGGTCGGAGGCGGCCCCGCCCGGGCGGCGCTGGCGCGAGCGCGCCTCTTGCTTCCACAGGGCGGTGACGTTTAAGACCAGCGTCAGCAGCGCCGCAGCTTGCACCACTTGCACCAAACGGGCGGGACTGAAATCGGTGAGCAAATCACCAAAGAGCAAGGCGCATCCGATCATGCCCACCATCATCATGACGTACATGAAGCCCACCACACTGGGCTGCTTCTCCGGTGGGGCGAGATCGGTGGCGAGGGCCAAGCCCACGGTTTGGGTGGTGTGCATGCCCACGCCCACCAACAAAAATGCGCCCGCGGTGGCGAGTTGCCCCACCCACAGCGGAGCCTGTTGCGATTCGCCCCAGCCTGCGAGGACGAGCAAGGCAAAGGGCATGATGGCAAAGCCGCCAAACTGCATGAGGGTGCCCATCCAAATGAAGGGCACACGGCGCCAACCCAACTCGGAGCGGTGGTGGTCGGAGCGAAAACCGATGAGGGCGCGCAGCGGCGCGAAGAGAAGAGGCATCCCCACCATGAGCGCGACCAGCGTGGTGGGCACCTTGAGTTCGACGATCATCACCCGGTTGAGGGTGCCCACGAGCAGCACCACGGCCATGCCCACGGAGATCTGAAAAAGCGAGAGGCGAAAGAGGCGCGAGAGCGGTAGATCAGCGCTTGCGGCATCGGCAAACGGCATGAGGCGCATACCCCATTGGATCCAGGTATGGCGCAAACGGCTCGACGAGTTCATCGCGATTTTGGAGGCGTGTTTGAAAATCCGGACAGGCTGGGCCTGTCCGGAAGGTTTCCGTCCAAAGCGTTACTTCTTCGGCGGATCAGCGGCTTGGGACATCGCAGCCGGCGCTTTCGCACCCCCGTTAAGGTAGGCTTTGATCCAAGTCGTGTTCGTCACCAAGGCCAGGTGAACGCAAAAGGAAGCCACAGCCACGGCACCCAAGAAAATGGGCACACCGACTTGCGGCTTGACGACACACCAAATTTTTCCGTAGATCATGGTTTGTCCCCTTTACTTCAGCCAAGGTGAGTAGATGTAGGCCAGCAGATGGGCGAATGCGGCAATCATGCCGAAAATCTGCGTGCCCTGGATGAGATGCCGATGGATCTCCTCCGATTCGGCCTCGGTTAAACCGGTTGGCCACACTTTGTCTTTATCAGACATAGGCTTCTCCTTGCAAGAAGAGTCCGTGCTGAGCCCGCACGAGGGCATTCGGGGCCAAACAAGCCCTGAACTCGGTTGCTGTGCAGCAGGTGGAGCGGCACAGGCGATTCATGCGCGCCTCGGCATGCGAAAGGGCAACATGCCCTGAACGATGGGGGAGACGAGGCGCGGAATGGACAGCGTTTCGTGAAAGGCGAGCGCGGGCTTTTGGTCCACGCGCCGCGCGAGCAGGCAACGCTGATAAAAGGGGGTGTCTTCCAGTTGTTCGTGCACACCCACCGCTTCTTCGCTGCGCATGCGGCGCGCAATGCCCCAGGCCGTGCGGGGCAGAGACTGGGTGGGGGTGGGTGCAAGCGGCTCAATTTCGCCGTCGGTGCGGTAGCGCAAGCGCAGGAGCCGCTCGGGCCGATCGCGCCATTGCATGTCATAGGTGACTTCGGTACTGCCATCGGGCCACAGCGTGCGTGACCAATCCCAGTGGTCAAAACCCTGATCGATGGGTTCGTCGCCCTCGTTGGAGTCGATGTAGGCCTGTCCTTGCCAGCGCAAACCGGGTTGCTCCAAATCGACTTCCACCCGGGCTTGCGGGGCGATGGGCCCCCAGCGATGGCGGCCGGCGGCGTCCAAGGTCTCGATTTGGGTAAAGAGTTGTTGCGGCCAGATGCGAATATGGCCCCGGACCGCACGCGGCAGGGGCACGCCGACTTCGTCAATCCGCACATGCAGACATTGGCCGTCCCAGTCGAGGCGGCTCGGACCAATCTCAAAGCGGGAGCTGTCGCGCTGGCAATGACGCCGTCCGCGCTCGGTCATGGTCCAGCGTCGTGCACCGCGACCATAGAGGGCCACATTGAGCGCACAATGGTTTTCGGGATCGCCCCGACCCTTACGGTGCGCCCAGCGGTAATACGGGGAGAACACACTGCCCACAAAGGCAATGAGGGTCAAGCCGTGTTGCTGATCGTCACTCATGGCATCGACATACCACCAGAGGTAACCCCCGGGCGGGACCGGCTGGTCGAAGCGAGGTTCGCCAGCACGGCCTCGGCCGCCTTGATACCCGAGAGCGCCGCCATCGGCACGCCCGGTCCCGGATGCACGCCCCCACCCGCTAGATACAGGCCCTTGACTGGCGTGCGCGCGCCCGGGCGCGAGAAGATGCTCATCCAGCCATGCGTGGCCTGGCCATAGAGCGCCCCCGCCGAGTGCGGAAAGCGCTGGTGAAACTGCTGCGGCGTGGTGCGCGTGCGCGCCGCCTGGTGCAAGTTCAAGCCCATGCGTTGCAGGAATTCGAAACTGGTTTGCTCGCATTGGTCGATCTCCCCGGGGTCGGCAGGCTGGTCGCCCCAGGCCGGTGCGTTGACTAGACAAAACAAACGCTCGCGCGGCTCCTGCGGATCGGCCTGTGGCCGGTCCTGCGCACACACATAAACGGTGGGCGTGCGGGGTAAACGCTGAGCGTCAAAAATATCCTCGAACTCACTCGCGTAGTCGTCTTGGAAGAACACGTTGTGACGGTCGAGCGCCAAGTCTTGGCGCGGCGTATGCAGCCCCCAAGTCAGGGCCGAGAGCGAAGGCGGTGGCTTTTGCGAGGGCACAGCACGCTGAACGCTGCGCCCCAGCGCCCCCACGCGTAAGGCGCCGACCTCGCCGTTGTAAATCACCGCGGAGGCGGCGAGCAATTCGCCCGAAGCCAAGCGCACGCCATAGACTTCGTCCTGGCGCACCACAATCTCTTCGCATTTCTGGCCAAACACAAATCGCGCGCCGCGTTGCTGCGCGAGCCAGACCAACACTTCGGCCAGGGTTTGCATGCCTCCGTCAATGCTCCAGACGCCGTCCATCTCGACTTGCGCGATGAGCATGAGGGTGGCCGGGGCTTCCCAAGGCGAAGAGCCGCAATAGGTGGCGTAACGTCCAAAGAGCTGGCGCAAGCGCGGATCGTTGAACTCGCGCATGAGTTGCTGCCACAGCGAGCGCATGGGCCCTAGCTGCGTGAGCTGGGCAAGGCCCGAGGGGCCCAGTTGTGCCATGAGGCGCGCCATGTGCGGCGTGTCGCCGCGCATGAAGGGGCCTTCGAGGCTATCGTGCAGGGCACGCGCGCGCGCGCAGAAGCGGCGAAAGCGTGCGGCCTCCATCGAGCCGGCCAAGCGCTCGACTTCGGCTTCGCTTTCTTCCGGGTCGGCGCACAAATCCATGTGTGAACCATCGGGCCAAAAATGGCGTGCCAGCACGGTCAGCGGCGTGAGGTGCAGCTCTTTATCCAGTTGGGTGCCCACGCTGCGCATGATGTCGTCAAACACCCAGCGCATGGTCATGACCGTGGGGCCGGCGTCGACCACTGCGGTGCCGGTGTTCATGGTGTGGATCTTGCCCCCCGCCGTGGCGTGGGATTCCACCACCACGACTTCTACCCCGCGGTGGGCGAGCAACAGTGCGCTGACCAAGCCCCCCATGCCCGCGCCGACGATAACGACGCGCTCAGTCATGTGCTGGCTCCGGTTCGAGGGCTGCACCATACTCGAATGCTTGCCCCTTCCAAGTCCCGCGCATGAAGAGCAGCTGCATGCGTACGAACAAAGATTCGTTGAAAAATTGGTGCCGATAAGCGGCTTGAATGGCCGTTTGATGGGCGTTGTGGTGGGCGTAGCGCGTCATGCACTCGGTATCCCGCCAAAGGCTGAAGGTGCACTGACGCAACAAAGGCGCTTCACCCAAACCCATGGAGAGGTTGCAGCCTTCGGAGTGGGAGAGCTCGGCTTGCGCCGCCGGTGCGTGACGCCAAAAAGCCACGGCCTTGGCCGGTCGGATGCTCGCGCGGGTGAGCACACCCAGCATTTGCGGATGCGCAACGGGCACATCGGGCGCGCCCATGAGACCTGGATCGGTCACGGCCCAGGCTTGTTGATCCCATTCGCCGCGAGCCGATTGCACGGCAAAGATGCCGTACCACCACTCGCGAGCCCGCTCACAGGCGGACTTGACGAGGGGGCTTTGCAAGAACTGCGCGGCCTCGGACCAGCTGGCAAAGTTGCAAATCAAACCTTGGTGACTCGGACTGGGACGCAGGCTAAAGCCTCCGCCCTGTCCACTGCCCATGACCTTCACAAAGCGCAAACCGGGCACCTGGCGAAACGCGGAGGACCCGGCAATCAGACGCATCCACCCCCAGCCTTGGTGCTGTCGCAGGTAGTCGACCAGGACGACGAGCACAACCCCCGTCAAGGGGGCCTGGAAGGTCTCAGGTGTCACGGACATGCGTCCCCCCGATGGCCCTGGCTCAAGGCCGGGCAATCATCCCAAGGTAAGGGGGGTGAGGGGGATTGCATGGCCTGCCTTAACGCTTGGCGACTTGGGCGCGCTCGGGCGAGGGGCCCTTGAGCTCGGGGAAGTCCGCCACCATGGAGCGGCCATAGAGCGGTTTGTAGGCGCCCTGGTGGCAGGTGCCGCAATTGACTTTGGCCACATCGCCCAGCTCGCCCTTGCGGTGCGCGGGGAACTGCTCGGTGAGGGGCACCATGTAGTCGTTGTTCAAATCGCGCGCCATGCGGATGCCATGCCAGGCCGTCACGCGCTGCGGTGGACTGCCCTCCCAGTTCGCGAACGCCCGGGTGTTGTGGCAATACGTGCAGTTCACGCCCAAACCTTGGGACATGTGCGTCATGAGCCCGTAGGTCCATTCGGCCTGCTTGATCGACTGACGGTTGCCCGTTGGCAAGGCCGTGTTGCCATTGACGCGGATGTTTTCGTTGCCCAACAAGAAGGGGGTGAACGGGTCGTAGGGCAAAGAGGAGAGGTTGACGTCACGATCGGGGGTGTTCTGCCCTGCCTTGTCCCCCATGAAGTTCGAACCATAAGGTTCGTCCTTCTTGCGGAACCAGACCTGCGCAGGCACGGGCTGACCGCGGTGGCAGGTGTAGCAGGTCACGCCCGTCTCGGCAACGTGGTTCTTCCAATCGCTGTTGATGTAGCGCGTCATCTCGATCATGCGCCGCGCGACCACCTTGGTGTAGAGCGAGTCGTCGGCGAAATTGGCCGGGTTGTGACAGTAGTTACAACCTTGCTCGGGCGCGATCCAGGTGGTCATGGACACCATCAAGCGGGTGAACTGTCCGCCGCTCAAGTCGCCCAGGACTTTGACATTCTTGTAAAGCTTGCCAGCCTTGGGACCTTCGTCGGGCGCAGCGGGAAGGGCTGGCGGCACTTCGTTGCGCGCCTCTTGTGCTTCCACGGCACGGGGGTTGTAGATTTGGGCCATGCCGGTGCCACGGAAGCCGTGTTGCACCGAGTCCATCGGCGGGCGCTCGCACGCCGCGAGGGCCAGCGTGCTGAGCAAAAGAGCGAGCGTGCGTTTCATGGCTTGCCTCCTAGCAACAAGGCGGGGTCACTCACAGGCGGGAAGACCTGCGGATAGGGAGGGGCAACGCCGTGTTTGACGGCCCAGAGGTACCAGTTATCCACCACCGTACCGGTCAGCAAGATGCCGATGCCACCGGTGAGCGGACACAAGACGGCGAACCACCAAGCCCAGCGGTGAATGGATTCCATGGTGGCGTTAAAGCCCATGGTCCAACGCCAGAAGAGGGCGGCGCGCTCGCTCGCGGTGCCGCGATCGGTGATCTGTTCAATCTCACGCTCACCACCAAAGCGGGTTACCGCCAGAATGGTGGCGCCGTGCATGGCAAAGAGCAATGCCGAGCCGTAGAGGAAGGCAATCGAGAGCGCGTGGAAGGGGTTGTAGAACAAGTTGCCGTAGCGCAACGAGAACGCCGCCGTCCAATCTAGGTGCGGGAAGATGCCGTAGGGCACTGCCTCACCCCAAGAGCCCATGAGCACCGGGCGGAAAAGACCGAGCACCAGGTAGAGCCAGATGGCCGCCGCGAAAGCCCAAGCCACGTGCGTGCCCATACCCAGTTCGCGCGCGCGTCGGTAAGTCCGAGCCCACCAGAGAAAGAGCGAAGCCGTTAGGAAGAGGCCGGTGATGATCCACCAGCCGCCCTGGTTGAGCGGCGGGATGCTCAACCCATAACTGGCGGGAGGTGGCTCCAGCGAGAGCCAAAACAGCTGGCGAATGAATTGCACCGGGCTGTAGTCGACCGAAGCAAGCATGTTCATGCCGATGATGGTGGTGGCAAAGACGCCACAAATGAGCGAGGCGAGCCCGAGGCCGCCGAGGTAGATGGGGCCAAGCTGCGCGTTGCCAATCTTGCCTGCCCAGTAATTGAGCAGGGGTTGGCCCGTGCGAGGGCTATTGCCGTGACCGAGCTCGACACCCATGTGAATGGGGCCAGTGACTTGCACGGTGGTGAAAAGGTTTTGGTAATCAGCCATGTTTGTCTCCTGCTCAATTCACTGGCCACTGCGACCAAATGGGCATGTTGAGCCACCAGCTCCACCACTCTGGCCAGCCACGGCTCCAGAAGGGACCACTGAGCACGATGCACAGCGCACTAAAGAGCACGGCAGCGAGCGCCAGATACAAGCCCAGGCGGTGAATGCCCAGCGTGCCGATGGAGTAGCCCACGACATCGCGGAAGAAGGTGTCCTCATGCTCGGGCGTGCGCACGGTGTGACCCGGCGCAGGGTTGGTCGAGGAGAGAATGAGCGCACCGTGCAGCGACAGCGCAAAGGTGCTGGCAAAGAAGAAACTCACCCCCAGCATGTGGGCGGGGTTGTAGTGAAAGTGCAGGTATTGGTACCCGACGTTGGAGACCCAGTCCAAATGGCTGTAGATGCCATACGGGAAGCCGTGCCCCCAGGCGCCCATCAGAATGGGACGCACCACATTCAAAGTGACGTAGGCCAGAATGGCCACGCTAAACGCAACCGGGACGTGGTAGCCCATGCCCAGTTTTCGACAAATCTCGACTTCGCGCATTGCCCATGAGCCAAATGCGCCAATCGCGCAGACGGTGATGAGCTGCCACAAACCACCCTCGAGCAACGGCGCGAAACGCAAGCCGTAGGACAAGTCGGGGGGCGCGATATTGATTTGCCAGACGTTCCAAGTGGGTCCTTGCGATGCACCCCAAAGGATCAACGCCGTGCCCAGGAAAGTGAAAAAGATGGTGGTGACGCCGAAAAATCCGACGTAGAAAGGGCCCACCCAGAAATCGAACAGGTCTCCGCCGAGCAAGGTACCGCCTCGGACGCGGTATTTTCTTTCAAAGTTCAACATGGCCATGGCTTTGACCTCCTCCGATGAAATTCACAAAACAGACGCTGTGCCGGGTCGCCACGCCCGGAGACAGCATCTGCGGAAAGGCTTGCGCCGCTCAGGACTTGGCTGAGGGAACCGGTGCAGGCATAGGGCTGTTTTGCGCCGAAGCCGCAGGGGCTTTCTTGGCACCGTCGAGCCAGTTGAATTTGTTTGTGCTGAGCAAGATCAGATGAATCATTGCCGCCAAACCAAACAAGAAAATCCCCTGAACCACCATGGCTCGCAGAGGATCGTAGAGTCGCCAAATTCGCCACATGATGAATCTCCTAAATAATGTGGGACATGAAGGTATAGACCGCAGCTTTCACGCCCTCACCCATGCTGCTCGCACTCTCCGCACCCGGCAGATAGTCCCGCCAATGCATGCCAATCACACGGGCCAGCATGGCAATGACGTAGAGCAATCCAAAGGAAAGCAGAAAAATGGTCCAGAACGCGTAGGATTCGTCCGCTAGCGGGCGATCCGGGCTCATTGGTTCGGTGTGTTGCATCGCAGTTACCCCTTCAAGTGAGTGGATGGATTACAGCCAAGGCCGCCACGCCCAGACGAGGATGTGCGCCAACACGGCAACTGCCGTGAAGCCCACAAAACCCTGCGACCAGTAGTGATGGAACTCTTGAGCTTCTTCGTCTGTAAGACCGGAAATGGAAGTCCGATTTGACATACTTGCTCCTTCTTCAGTGGGGCCTTACGGCCCACAATGCGCTCAACCCGCGCATCTGGGTAGCCGCGACAAACTGCCACGACATCCGGTCACTGGACTCCCCACGGAGAACCAGCATTGATTGCTTATGGGCGCTCATGTGAGCCCCCCCATCCCAACTCCTGTCGAGCGTGCTCGACATGGCGGGTCTGTACTTCTTCTTCTCCCCCTTCACGCGAGAGGCGTTCGGCGCGGTCGCGCAACTGTTTGGCCGCAGAGATCTGGACCAAGACCGGTTGCTCAGCCACGAGCCGACGCAACAGCGCTTGGGCCTCGTCCTGCCACTGCTGTCGTGCGGGGCTGCGCGCATGGGTGGGTTCCACCTGATCGAGCTCGCTGCCCAAAGGCAAAATGTGAAAGAGGGCGTCAAACAACGCGTTGCAGACTTCCTGCACCAGGTAAGTCGCGCCGCTGTAGCCCATGAACGGTGTTCCCGTGTGGCGGCGAATGATGCTGCCGGGGAAAGAGGCGGGAATAAAGGCCGCGCGCATGGGGCTGCGCCCAGCGACCTCACTCAAATACATGCGCTCGTTGTAGCTACCAAAGAGAATGAGCGGTGTTTGGCTCTGACACAGCGCGCGGATGCGCGCGTTGTCGGTCTTGGTGCCCGCGGTGCGCGAGATGCTAAAGCGGCAGGGCAGTCCCATTTCGTCTTCGAGGAAATGGCGCAGCCCGCGCGTGTAGGTATCGGTGGCCACCACGGCAAAGCTCGCGGTGGAGAAGAAGTCTTGCGTCACCGAGCGCCAGAGATCCCAAATGGGTTTGAGCGTGGTGTGACGCTCGCGCTCGATGAAGGGCTCGGGATCGAGGTGCAGCAGCTCACCCAAGGTGCGCAGGAACTGCGTGGTGGACTGCATGCCAATGGGCGCTTGCAGGTAAGGACGCTCGAGCGCTTCGCACAGGGCGCGGCCAAACTCGCGGTAGAGACAGATGTTGACATCGGCGTCCCCCAGTTTGGGCACTTCCGTGATGTGCGCGGCCAGCGGGAAGACCAAATTGACTTCGGCCCCAATGCCTTCGACCAAACGGCGCATTTCGGCCAGATCGCTCGCCGAGTTGAAGGTGCCGTAGGCCGGGCCAATCAGATTGACGCGGGGCTTGGATCCTTCGGGCAGGGTCGAGAGATCGCGCGCGGGTTTGATTTTGCGCGCGCCGTATTGTTTCCAGAGCCAGTAGAGGGCGCGATCGGCGCACTGCCATTGGTCTTCATCGATGGTGCGGGCGAGGAAGCGCTGCAATTGGGTGCCCTCAGGCACCACGCCGCCGCCAATCATCTCGGCAATCGAACCCGTCACAACCACCGCCGGCAAATGCGGATCGAGCGCGGCGTGGGCACGCTTCATGGCGCCTTCCGTGCCTTCACGACCGAGTTGCTCTTCGGCCAAGCCGGTCACCACGATGGGTAACTCGTGTGGGGGCAAGGCGTCGGTGTAGTGCAACACACTGGTGACGGGGAGGTTCTCGCAACCCACCGGGCCGTCGATGACGACTTGCAGGCCTTTGAGGGCGGTAAAGACATACACCGCGCCCCAGTAACCACCGGCGCGGTCGTGATCGAGGACGAAGTTGGGCATGCTCATACCCCCATCTCCTCGGCTTTACGGCGGGCGCGTTGGCGCTCGGCCTGGCGCGCGTTTTCGGCGCGGAACTCAGGGCGGGCTTGCGGCACATCCTGCCAAACGCCGGATTGATCGCCCTGCCCCACCCCGGTGAAGAAATCCCGCATGGTGTTAAAGCGCGCTTGATTGCCAATCGCGCTGCGCACGACTTGCATGAGCGAGCCCGCACCGGCCACACCCATGAGCGGACGCGCGGAGATCAGGTTGGTGAAGTAAAGCGAGGGAATGGCCTGCTGCTTGGCGTGTTGCACCACGGGGGTGGTGCCGATCGCCAAGTGCGGCTTGAACTCTTCCACCGCGGCGATGTCTTGCTCCAGGCTCGCGCGCATCTGCACGTGCACGCCGCGCGACTGCAGCCAATCGATGTCGGTGCTGTTCCAAGGGGTGGCCGGACAGGCCGAGCCAACGTAGCGCAAATCCGCGCCACATTCGACCAAGAGGCGCGCGACCAACAATTCCGAGCCCTCGTAGCCGCTCAAGGTGATGCGACCCTCTAGGCGTTGATCGCCCAAGGCCTGGCGCATGGCGCCAAGCGCGAGGTTGCGCGCCTGTGCGGTTTTGTCGGCGGCGATCCCCAAGCGATCGCCCACGGACTGGAGCCAGTCTTGTACGCCGTCGAGCCCCACGGGCGCAGAGCCGATGACGGGGCGACCGATGTCGGTGAACTCCCGCACCGTGGCGGTGTAGAAGGGGTGAATGGCGGCCACGGCCACGCTGTCGAGCGCGGCGTAGAGCTCGCGCCACTCGCGTGTCGGGACCACAGCGCCAACCGCCAAGCCCATCGGGGCGAGGAGCTGGTCGATGCCCACGGGATCGGCTGGGAACATCTCGCCCAAGAGCGCAATGGTGGGCAGATCGTGCCGTCCGCCTTTCGGGGCTTGGACCGGGCCGGTGCGCACTTCTTCTTTGGCATAGCGCATCATGGCGGCGGCGAGCACGTCTTTGGCCTCGGCGTGCGTGGGCACGCCAAAGCCGGGCACGTCAATGCCAATGATGCGCACGCCGTTGATCTCGCGGGGCAGCAGACGCAGCGGCACGCCACTGGCCGAGGGCACGCAAAGGTTGATGACGACGATGGCGTCGAGGTCTTGCGGGTTGGCCTGAGCGTGAACGGCGTCGCGAATGTCTTCAAACAGCTTGCCCGTGACCAAGGTCTCGGAATTGAAGGGCACATACCCCACACTGCGGCGCGCGCCGTAGAAGTGGGACGTGAATGTCAGGCCGTAGACGCAGCACGCGGAGCCGGAGAGCATGGTGGCCACGCGGCGCATGCGCAAGCCCACGCGAAGCGAACCAAATGCCGGGCACATGCTCTGGGGTTGGTCATGCGGGCCAGCGGTGGTGGGGTAGTCGGCCGCGTAGCGCTGGAGCATTTCCGATTGGCCGGCGGCTTCAGCCGCAGCGCGCAAGGTGTCGGCACCGGCGCTGCACGCGCCAGCCGCCACCGCCTCGATGGGCTGGCTTTGGATCGGAATGATGCGGGCGTTCATGCTCAGACCTCTTCGTAAACTACTTCGAAGCTGGGCTTGGCTTCAGGCACATGACCCAGCATGTCGGCGGAGCTGGCGGGCTCAAGCACCACGTCACGACCGACGGTGTCGCTGTCAAAGAGACCGAGCAGCGCATCTTGCGTGAGGGGCTTGGGTCGAAGCGGTGGTGCGATGGCCACTTGCTCGGCCAGTCCGGCAAAGAGGCTGCCCCAGACGCCATCGGGCTTGCCGATGATTTCGTAGCTCGCGCTCTTGCGGCGGATGTCTTCGTCGGCCGGAATGGCCGCGAGCACCGGAATGCCCGCTTCGGCCGCAAAGGCTTGCGCCTGACCGGTGCCATCGTCTTTGTTGATGACCAACCCCGCCACGCCCACATTGCCACCTAAGCGGCGGAAGTATTCAACGGCCGAGCACACGTTGTTGGCCACATAGAGCGACTGCAAATCGTTGCTGCCCACGACGATGACTTTCTGGCACATGTCACGCGCGATGGGGAGTCCAAAGCCGCCACAGACCACATCGCCCAGGAAGTCGAGCAAGACGTAATCAAACCCCCAGCTGTGAAAACCGAGTTTCTCCAGCGTCTCAAAGCCGTGGATGATGCCGCGCCCCCCGCAACCCCGACCCACCTCTGGGCCGCCGAGCTCCATGGCGTAGACACCATCGCGTTTGAAGCAGACATCGCCAATTTCGACTTCCTCGCCTGCGAGCTTTTTGCGCGAGGTGGTCTCGATGATGGTGGGACATGCCTTGCCCCCAAAGAGCAAGCTCGTGGTGTCGCTCTTGGGGTCGCACCCAATGAGCAACACTTTTTTGCCCTGCTGGGCCATCATGTAGCTCAAGTTGGCGAGCGTGAAGCTCTTGCCAATTCCACCTTTTCCATAGATCGCAATGATCTGGGTTTCTTTCTCTGGCGTGTTCATGCGTAGGCCCTCCAATCGAGCGTCATCTTCAGGCAGCTTGCGTCTTCGAAAGCGTCGACGTAAGCCTCGTGGGCCCGAGTAGGGCTTTGGGTGTGGGTGATCAATCCGTCGAGCGCGACGCGGCCTTGCCGCACGAGTTCGCTCACGGCCAGCAGGTCTGGGCGCTTCCATTCCGCGGCGATGCGCACGCGCGCCTCCCGCATGAAGGCCGGCACAAAGGCAAACTGGATGTCTTGGGTGTAAAAGCCCGCGAGCACCACCTCGCCACCGGGGCGCAGGCGCTGGATGAGGCTGTTGAGCAGATTCGCATCGCCGCTCACGTCGTAGACCGTGGCGTAATCGCGACGGGGATCGTCATCGGGGTGCATGACGCTGTAGCCCCGCGCGCCGTCGCGACGCGCGGCCTGGGTTTCCCAGACCACGGGAGCGGGCGCACCGGATGCCACCGTCATGCGGGCGAGTAAACGGCCCATGACACCATGGCCGACGATGAGCTCGGGTGGGGCAAAGGGGGCTTGTTGACCACCACCGGCGACGGCGTGATAGGCCGTGGCCGCCAAGGCGAGTAAAACCGCATCCGCTCCGAGCTCGGGCGCCACCGGCACCACGCGCTCTTGCGAGACCACCAGACGAGAGGCAGCGCCGCCAAAGAGGCTGTGCACACCGCGCCAAGAATTCGTGCCCGGCACAAAGAGGGTCTCGCCTTCGGCAAAGCCGGTTTGCGCGCCCGCGCGTCGCACCACACCCACGGTTTCGTATCCCGGCACCAGGGGGTAGCCCATGCCCGGAAAGACCGGCATACTGCCGTTCCACAACAGGCGTTCCGTACCGGTACTGATGCCGCTGTATAGGACAGACACGTCGAGTTCGTCCGCGCCCAATTCCGGCAGGTCCAGCTCTTTCAGGGACACTTGTTTGGGACAGTCAAAGACGATGGCGGCTGTTTTCATTGATGTTTACATTCTAGAGTGTCAATTTAGATTGACTATCAGTTTTCTTTCACAGGGTTTACCCTTGGTTTATGCGCCAAAATGATTTGGGCATGAACCGCCAAGGCGTTCGGGACCTGCTCGACCCCCACAAAACCAGCGGCCCGGATGGCCTGCATGAGCTCTGCGGGGCTGCGCAAGCGCCCTTCCCCCATGGCTTGGAGGTAGAAATGAAAGTAAGGATCCACCACGCTGGCCTCGGGCCCGTCGAGCTGCATGGGCTCGGCCAAGAGCAGGCGCCCGCCGGGCGGCAGGATGGCAGCAATCTTTTTCAACAGGGTGTGCAGGGCTGCGTCACCATGGTCGTGCGCGACGCGCACCAGGGTCACGAGATCGGCCCCCTCGGGGAGTGCATCGTCCAGGAAGCTGCCCGGATGGAATTCGGCACGCGCGGCCAAACCAGCCTGGGCAAAGCCTTGGCGCGCCAAATCGAGCACCACCGGCAAATCCATGAGCTGGAGTTGTAACTGGGGGAAGCGCTGCGCCACCGCACGCATGAAGCGACCTTTGCCACAGCCCAAATCGAGCACACGGGTGTGGTCCCCAAAGGGATAGCTGTCGAGGATTTCCGTGATGACAAAGCCTTGCGAGGCGTCCATCAAAGCGCTGTAGTGGCGCAGTTGACCCGAGGCCTCTTGGCGCAGCGCAGGGGCGGCGCCATCGCTTTGGGCATAGGGCCAGTAGGCGGCCATCGCCCCTTGATCCGGCGCTTGGAGGAACTGGCGCGGCTCGAGCAAATCGCGATAGAGCAAGTGGTTGTGCTCGACCATGTCGGCAATGCCGGAATGGCTCAACACCACCCGCCCCAAGGCTCCCACGCTGTAGGTGTGATCGTCCTCGAGCGCGAGCAACTCCATGACGCAAGCCGATTGCAGCAAGGGGCCCAAGCGCTCCGGGGGCAGACCCAACTGCTGGGCCAGCTGGGTGAGCGTGGCGGGGGCGTCCGAGAGGTTGTGAAAGAGGCGCAACTGCACGCAAGCGAGCAGCACCTGCGAATGCACAAAACCGGCCATGTAGCCAAAGAGCTGCGTCGTGCGTCGACGCACCATCCAGCGCGTCCACCAATGGGCACGCGCCCACTCGTAGGCTTGGGGGCTGTCAAAGAGGGCTTCGATGCGGCGCCACCAGCGCGCACGCGGTGCTGCCGGTGCTTGGGTGAGCGCTTGGGGGGTGTTCATAGGGGCGTTCAGATGGCGGTATAGGCCGACGCATTCGCTGCGACCGAGAGCGGCAAGTTCATGGGAATGAGGCGCTTGGCTTCCAGACGCACCAGCTGCTGGAGCATCTCGCGGCAGCTGCAAGCGGGCACGGCATCCACCGCCTGCTGCATCAAGCCGTTGAAATACGCGAGCGCGCCTTCGAGGCCCAATTCGCGCATGACCGAGGGGCGGCCCAGCAGGACATCTTGGCCCACCGGTTTGCCCAATTCCTCGGACTGGCCAAGCACGTCTCGAATGTCGTCGGCCGCTTGGTACGCTTGGCCGAGAAACTCGCCCAGGGCGGACCAGCGTTGTGCATCCTGGCCGCTGGCGAGTGCGCCGGCGCGCACGCTGGCGACAAAGAGTGCGCCGGTCTTGGCGCGCTGATAAGTGGTCAAGTCTGCGCGGCTCTCGCACTCCCAAGCTTGACCGGCCACGATGCCATCGGGCAGCCCCACGCCGCGCGTGAGGTTGTCCATCAGGGCATGGAGCCGATGCGGATGGGCGCGCGAGGCATTGAGCAGCACTTGGTAGGCGCTCACGATGAGCGCGTCGCCGCAGAGCAAGGCCAGCGGCTCGCCAAAGGCTTTGTGCACCGAGGGGCGACCGCGACGGGTGTCGGCGTTGTCAAAGGCGGGCATGTCGTCGTGCACGAGGGAAGCGCAGTGCATGAGCTCAATGGCCGTGGCTGCGGCATCGGTGAGTTCGGGTGCGTCGTCTCCGCAGGCCGTGGCCACGGCAATGCACAGCTGGGGCCGCACCCGCGCCCCGCCGGAAAACACCGCATGGCGCATGGCTTCTTGCAGGCCATTGGGGCCACCCTGGCCCATGGCACGCTCAAAATGGTCCCCTAGGGCGCGCTCGGCACGGGTTTGCAGGCTCATGATCAGGCTCCTGTGTCAGATATGATTGACACCAATGAGTGTCAATATATACTGAATATTCAGACTGTCAAGTCTGCCTTACACGAGGTTGTCATGGGCATTTGGGTCGAATTGGGTATTTTTGTATTGGCGCTGGCTTTTGGTCTATGGCAAATCCAAGACGTGAAAAAAGCCCAGGCCGAGCGTTTGCGCCGGGAAGCCGAGGAGCGGGAGAGCCAGGCGCGGCTGGATGCAGCCAAGCCACCCGAGGGGCATGCAAAGCCGCCTCAGGGCAAGGAATAAGCGGGCGTCAAGCCCCGTTGGGGCCTTGGAACTGGCTCTCGGCCAGACGGGCGTAGAGACCACCACGGGCGACGAGTTCGGCATGGGTGCCGACTTCCACGCGTCGGCCCTGCTCAAACACCCAAATCTCATCGGCACGCACCACCGTCGCCAAGCGGTGCGCGATGACCAAGGTCGTGCGGTTGCGCATGGCGGCATCGAGTGCGGCTTGCACACGCTGCTCGCTGTGGGTGTCGAGGGCGCTGGTGGCCTCGTCGAGCAAGAGTAGCGGCGGATCCTTCAGAATGGCGCGCGCAATGGCCAAGCGCTGGCGTTGACCGCCCGAGAGGCGCACACCCCGGTCGCCCAAAAAGGTGTCGTAGCCTTGGGGCAACTCCAAAATGAATTCCTCGGCGTAGGCCGCGCGCGCCGCGGCTTTGACTTCTTCCAAGCTCGCGTCGGGACGACCATAGCGAATGTTGTCGAGCGCGGTGCCCGTGAAGATCACGGGCTCTTGGGGCACCAAGGCCATTTGGTCGCGCAAGTCCTGCACACGCAGGTTGCGCAGGTCCACGCCGTCGAGTTCGATGTGGCCCTGCTGGGGATCATAAAAACGCAACAAGAGCGCAAACAAGGTGCTCTTGCCCGCGCCGCTGGGCCCCACAATGGCCACGGTGCGGCCAGGTTCGATCACACCATCGAGCTGCTGCAAGGCCGGCCGCTCGGGACGCGAGGGGTAGTGAAAACCCACTTGGGCAAACGCAAGACGCGCCCCGTCAGCGCCCCGGCGCAAGCGTTGGGGGGTGGCGGGATCGGCAATTTCCGAATGACTGTTGAGCAACTCCATCAACCGCTCCGTCGCCCCTGCCGCGCGCAGAATGTCGCCATAGACTTCGCCAATCACCGCAAAGGCACTCGCGAG
>JACCED010250570.1_pt1 | contig 17775 bp, 19 predicted proteins | sample 7455021 | NCBI WGS metagenome assembly JACCED01 (sample SAMN15323456, study PRJNA562643) | freshwater metagenome | isolation source: river surface water | place: USA:Blue River Watershed | collected 2017-08-19 | reverse complement strand
GTTCTTTGCTCAGTTTCTCTTCTGATCCTCCGCTTGTTGGTTTCAGCTTACGGGAGGCGTCATATTCGTCGAGATGATTGCGGACGGCTTGAGAAGAAATGAACAGAGCCTCGGCGATCTGCTGAGCGGACCACCCCTTGTCATGAAGCAACACCGCCTTGATCCGATCACGCACCCAACCGGCTCTCTCTTGCTTATGCTGTGCTTTGAGTTGGTCTCATTCGTGGTCACTCAACATAAGAAAACATGATGATGTCAGCGAAATTTTTTGTCATGCAAATTTTTCAGTCACGATCGGTATACCTACCGTAGCCACTTTGCCTAAAGCTTTCGATCGAGCTACTTTATCAATATCAATTTAAACAACTATATAAACCCATTATTTAGGTTGCTTACCCTTTTCAAGGTACCTTGTCTATAATCCCTCTACAAATTACAATTTCCCATTTTGATAGGCGACATATGATCTCACGAAATGACGACTGTTGGTGCGGAAGCGGAAACAAATGGAAGAAATGCCATTTTCCTGATACAGGTTCCAAAGGCAATGCAGAACTTGCCCAACTGTACTTAAAAAAGTATGGGATCATTCTAAAGACCCCTGAACAAATTGCAGGGATCCGTTGTTCATGCCAGCTTGCCGCGTCCATTCTTGACAAAACTAGCCAGATGGCAATAGCAGGCGTCACCACAAATGAACTGAACTCCTTTGCCCATCAGCTGCATGTCGATGCGGGCGCTATCCCCGCACCCTTGGGATATGGGCTTCCCCCCTATCCAAAAAGCATTTGTACATCGCTCAACGATGTGATCTGCCATGGCATTCCCGATAATATTCCTTTAAAAGAGGGAGATTTCCTCAATATCGACGTCTCCTGCATTCTGAATGGCTACTATGGAGACTGCAGCAAGATGGTCGCTATCGGAAAACTTGACGAAGAAAAGCAGCGGGTCATGCAGACAGCGTATGAATGTCTAATGCGCTCGATCGCTATTTTAAAGCCAGGCGTTATGATTTACGAGATCGGCAATGTAATCGAGAACTGCGCAGCTACCCGCAAATGCTCTGTGGTGAACCAATTCGTCGGACATGGCGTTGGACTCGAATTCCACGAAGCGCCTCAGGTCCCTCATCATCGCAACAATCTCAACATCCCCTTAGCGCCCGGAATGACCTTCACCATCGAGCCTATGATCAATGCTGGGGTTCGCACAGGCCACATCGATCCGCATGACCAATGGACGGCCCGCACCAATGACGGAAAGCCAAGTGCACAATGGGAACACACGATCCTGATCACAGAAAATGGACACGAGATCCTCACTCTACCGCCTGCCAAGTCAGATTAATAGAGGATATTGACTGCTTCTATGATCGATCACTTCTCGGAGCATTTCTGGAAGCGATCCCTTTTTAGCCTTCAGCTTTGCCTTCCGAGGCCTGGCGAGCTTTTCCTTAACGCTCAACGTTGAAATGATCTCTTCTAACGATATGACTTGGGTTTCGAGATCTTGGCACTGCTCGATCAGCACTTGGACCTGAGCCTGATAAGCTAGCTCCTCAGCACCTTCAAACCGCTTTTCTTCTTCTTTCATCTGGAAAAGAGCCATCTTTCCTTCCAGACGAAAGAGTTCTTTACGAACAAGACTCAATGCTTCCGACTTTTCTTCAAACTGCTCCTTCAATAGTGCATACTGATGCTCTAATTGGCGCACTTCTTGAGGAGGAAGAGGCCCTCCATTTTCTTCATCGCTCTCTTGCGAGACAATCGGATTGACCGCTTCTTTGGGCTTTAGAGGCTTTGCGTACTTATATTTAATCACCTGTGCTTGAGCATCATCTAATGCCGCTTGAAATGCTTTTTCTTTCCGTTGATATCCAACAATCTCTTCATTGAGAGCATCGATGTGCTGCCGCAGTTTCTCGATTTCTTCATAGGCGCGGTTCTGGTTCTCAACAGCCGCGTTGCGCGATGCAAGGGCAGCTCTGAACTCATCGGAAGAGCTTTTAGGTTCTTTTTCAACCTGAATATGGGCTAGATTGACCATCTCTTGCAAACGGCGAACAGATAGCTCCAAAGCCTCTTTCTTTTGACCTTCCGATCCTATCCATTGAGAAATTTCCTCTTGTCCGAGCAAGACGATCCCCCAACTCAACACTGTCCCTGATAAAAACAATGCGCACGACGGCTGCTCGATTAAGATCCTGTACTGGAAAGCAGCTAAAGTTAAAAGGGAGGCTAACGATAAGTAGAAACCTGGCCGTTTAAATAGGGAGGATGCAAGTAGCCCAATTGAAGACAACAAAACGAACGGCCATAGCTCCCATGAGGTGCGAAAGAGCAGCAAGGCGAAGGCAGCGAATAAAAAAAGTGGGCCGCTTGCAGCCCAAAAAAACAGATGCCCCTGATGGACACAAACAGGGACCAATTGCTGATAATATTTTATTAACAGACTACGCATGAGCGTCCTCCTAATGAACCTGAATAATGGGTTTATTTCATAGGGCCTTACCGCATCTTGCGATCACTTTTCTAACCTGAATAATGGGGTTAGTTTATAGGGAATTGTTGCAGGTTGCGAGGCAATTTTCCGGAGATTTTGGCACGTTCAATAAGTGAAAGCACCTATGGGCGTGCCAAAATCTTCGAAAAGCGCTCGCAAGATGCGGCTAGGTTCTATCCAATAAACCCATTATTCAGGTTATAACGAAGAAAGCCTGCCAAGTATCCTTGCAACGGTCAAATACCCAAGCTCTAAACGATCAAGCCCAAAATGCTCATTAGGAGCATGGATATCATCGTCCGCAAGACCCATTCCGATCATTGCGACATCGGCACCGGTTGCAGCTGCCAGGTCGACGACAATAGGCACTGATCCCCCGCATAGCATATAACGACATGGCTTTCCAAATATCTCTTCATAAGCTAAAGCCGCAGTTTTGACAATAGGAGAATCAAAAGAAGTGCGGTAAGCAGGTGCACCGCTATGCACATCCACGCTGATTTTAATCCCTTCGGGAGCTTTTGCCGTAAAAAAAGCAGACAACGCTTGGGCAATCTTTTCCGGGTCCTGATCAGGAACTAAGCGGCAAGAGATTTTAGCATGAGCTTTCGAAGGGATCACCGTTTTAAATCCAGCCCCAGTGTAGCCTCCCCACATCCCATTGACTTCAACTGTCGGCCGAAGCCAATTCGACTCGCGCACAGAACATCCCTGCTCGTTCGAGTAGGCTTTAACGCCAAAGCTCTGTTCATACTGCACCTTATCAAACGACATATCGACAAAAGAAAGATGCTCTTTGGACAAAGTTTGGACATCATCGTAGAAATGGGGAATCGCCACTCTGCCGTTTACATCCCAGATTTGTGCAAGGAGACTGGCCAATGCGCGATTTGGATTCAACGCAACTCCTCCATGCACCCCTGAATGCAGATCGGTTGAAGAATTGACGCATTCGAGATCGACAGCCACTAATCCCCTCATTCCTAAAGTGATCCCCGGAACCTGTGGCGCTGGCATGTCAAAGTCAATGACAAGAAGGTGGTCCGCTTGCAACATGTCCTTCTTTTGCTGGATGGCAACCGCAGTTCCCCTTCCTCCCGACTCCTCTTCCCCTTCGATAAAGACTTTAATGTTGATGTCCAACGATTGGGCCATCTCGAATATCGCCTTAAGCGCCGTTAATGAAAAAAAACACTGCCCCTTGTTATCGACTGCCCCCCGGGCATAAACTTGGTTCTTCTTAACGACGGGGATAAATGGATCGCTGTGCCATAATTCCAAAGGATCAACAGGCTGCACATCGTAGTGGTGATAGATCAAAACGGTCGGACGATTTGGCCCAGCTTTTAAATGGGAAGCAAAGACGACCGGCAATCCAGGAGTTTCCCAGATTTCTGCCTGCAGGCCAATATCTGTTAAATACTCCGATAACCACTGCGCGCATCTCCTCGAGTCTTTTTCATGCATAGGATCCGTACTGATGCTCGGAAAAGAAAGGAAAGTGAAAAAGTCTTTCATAACCTGGTCTTGATTGTCCCAGTACCATTTTTTCAGTTGTTCCGTTGAAATCGTCTTCATGTCTTTGCTAAATTGATTTGTTGTTATGAGGACATATTCTCTTGGTCATCGATGATGTCCTGAGCACTTTCAATCAGAAATGCTGCAAGGGAACAATCTCCCTTATACGTCATTTCAACTTGCATTTTTCCATCTTCTTCCGGCTCGCCACAAGTGATGAGGACATAACAGGCATTGTCTTTTGCCAATACATCGTGCACATCTAGAAGCTTTCGGCCTTTTTCGTTACGCATTTGCTTAGCAATTTCGATCATCATGATCCACACAGCTCCATTTTAATACACAAGTGAACCCAAAAAAACTATTTTTGAACTCGCTTGTGAATCTGTGCAAATTGCTTTGCATATGTCAGGAGATACATGTCACAAAAGCGATTTAATATGCAAAAGAAAAAAGTAGAAAAAGTGCCTGTTGACAACATGTAAAAAAGAAGCGATAATACCCTATACAGGAATGACTTGAAGAATCGGAATTTTGGCAAGCAGTCGCCATGAATTTGAGTCAAGCAAAGCCGATGTCGCAGCAGCTTAACTGACCTGAATAATGGGTTAGTTTATCGGAAATTGTTGCAGGTTGCTGGGCAATTTTCCGGAGATTTTGGCACGTTCAATAGCTGAAAGCACCTATGGACGTGCTAAAATCTTCGAAAAGCGCTCGCAAGATGCGGCAAGGTTCTATGAAATAAACCCATTCAGGTTAACTGGAATCAGTTGGGCCATGCAGGCAGATCTCAAATCCATTGGCCGGCGACACTATCAAAAACCGATTCTTTAGGTTGTTCTAGTATATCTCAACCTTAATTAGGGGTTTTCTATGGCATACGCAAAACGGATCTTCTTGTTCCTCGCCATCAATTTTTTAGTCATTATCACCCTTTCTATTATTCTCAATATTTTCCACATCCAGCCGTTCTTGAACAGCTACGGCCTCGATGTCCCATCGCTGCTGATTTTTTGCCTAATTTGGGGTATGGGAGGCGCCTTCATTTCCCTATTGATATCGCGGCAAATGGCCAAGTGGATGCTCGGCGTTAAGGTAATTGATCCCGCTACCTACGATCCGGAGCTAAAAAGATTGATTCAGACCGTCCATCAATTGGCACGTCAAGCTAACCTGACACAGATGCCTCAAGTGGGTATTTACGAATCATCGGAACCCAATGCTTTTGCAACAGGCCCTTCCAAACGCAAATCCTTGGTAGCGGTATCAACAGGCCTGTTACGCCGGATGTCCCAAAAGGAGTTGGAAGGGGTCATTGCACATGAAATATCGCATATCGCCAATGGAGACATGGTGACCATGACGCTAATCCAAGGGATCGTCAACGCTTTCGTCATGTTCTTAGCGCGGATCCTCGCCTATGTTTTTTCAGGCCTTGGAAAATCCCGAGATAGCTCTTCTTCAGGAGGATCCTACTTTTCCTACATGATCTTTGTCTTTTTCTTTGAAGTCGTCTTCATGGTGCTAGGATCCATCGTTGTGGCATGGTTTTCACGCTTCCGCGAATTCCGCGCTGACAGAGGCGGCGCCGATCTTGCCGGCAAAGACAAGATGATTGCTGCTCTGGAATCGCTAAAAAAAATGCAGCAGCTGCACGATCCTCAAACAGACAAACCTTCCTTCCAAGCAATGAAGATTTCAACAAAGGGAAAAGGCGGTTTTATGATGCTGTTTGCCTCCCATCCCCCTTTGGACGACAGGATCCAAAGATTGATGGAAGGTTAAGAGCCTACTTAAGCACGGATGAAAGGGGGATCTCAAATCCAATAGACATCTTGCATAACCCAATTGACATGCCCGTGTCGGTGTCCAAAAATTTCATATCATTGCAGTTTCTAATAACCTGAATAATGGGTTTAGTTTATACCGAAATCACTTGAAGAATCGGAATTTTGGCAAGGAGCCGCCATGAATTTGAGTCAGGCCTAACCGAGGCCGAAGCAGCTCAACTTAAATAAGTTGAGCGATGCAGACGGATCTCAAATTCATTGGCAGGCGACGCTGGCAAAAACCGATTCTTCAAGTGATTTCGGTATATAGGGAATTGTTGCAGGTTGCAAGGCAATTCTCTGGAGATTTTGACACGTTCAATAGCTGAAAGCACCTATAGACGTGCCAAATGCTGAAGTCTATGGTGCTACTACCAGTATAATGGATTTTCTTCCACTCCGGTAGAAAAGAAGATTCTCGGACCTTTCGGTCTTGTGAGGAGCCAGAGTTGTTCTAAACAGGTGCCTTCATCCTCGAGAAGTCCAGTTCTTTTAATATAAATGCAGCATTCAGTTAATTCATGCAAACTGATGGGCAGGCTTCGCAACTCGGAGTTATCCTCGAGTTTTAGGCATGTTAATTCCTTGAGTTTTCCGATCTCGTTGGGGAGCGATGTCAAGGAATTTTTAGAGAGGGATAAAACTGTTAAATTCTCGAGTTGAGTGATTGCGTTGGGGAGCGAGTTGAGAGAATTATCATTGAGGTATAGAAAACATAAATTCTTGAGCTGACCGATTTGATCGGGGACCGATGTGAGGCGGTTTTCAGAGAGTTCTAAGTTAATTAAATACTGAAGCTCACCGATTTTTTCGGAGATCGATGTGAGGCAATTGCTAAAGAGTAATAGCGTCTCTAAATACTTGAGCTTACCGATTTGATCGGGGACCGATGTGAGGCGGTTGTTATAGAGGCTTAAGTAACGTAAACACTGAAGCTGATCGATGTGCTCGGGGAACGATGTGAGGTGGTTGTTACCGAGATCTAGTTTATATAGTTTGGAAGGAAATAGCCCTTTATCAAAAATATCTGGAAGAGATGTTAAATTGAGATAGGATAATAAAAGGTCATGTTGTAGAGGATTTAGTAAAAAAAATATAATCCTACGTTGAGCCTCACGTCTGTTCTCTCCAGGCGCTTCTTCTTTGGCCCACTTCTCTAAGATCTCTAAGATCTCTAAGATCTCTTTTAGCTTCGGCTCACCCAATGAGACATGCTCCATTTTACCAAGAAGGAAATGTCACCTGCTGCATGGTTTTCTCCTCTGTTGCCATCTTCTAGAGAAGGTTGGCATTTGAGCTCGCTTTTTGTACCGCTGTGTTTGGATTCTATTGGGTTGTTCGGATATTGATAAAATGCCGTTCCAATAGCTGAAGTTGGTGATAAAGACATGAACACCTCTTTTTTCAAAATTTTTAATTAAACTAAAGTATACCCAAAAAAGAAAGTTAAAGAATCGGTAGCCTAGGCTCCAGTCCACATTCCGCACCCCCCTCCGCAAGAAGGGAGCTAGTATTTTTGTCTGGGGCTTTCGATCAAGCTATTTTTATCAATGTCAATTTAAAAAACATAAAACTTATTTTTAATAAACAGCCGATTTATCCTGGCTTTCCCAATACTGGTTGATCACCTGGTCGATCGCCTGTTTTAACTCAGGATTGCTAGCCGGCAGACGGTTGACGACAGACTCAGCCCACTCGAAATAATGGTCGACTCGATCGCGGGTCCAGCCCTCAGGAGAGTTGTTCAAAAGATCTATGAGATTATAGAGCTTGTCAGCCAATTTAATCTGCGCAGCGCCATTGGATTGATGGGAAGCATTAATGACTTGCAAACGCTTTCTTTGTTTTTTAGAAAGGTTCTTGTCATCGGTGACCTCTTTGACATAACCAGCCACTTCTTTTCCAAATCGCTTAGTGATCTCATCGAATGATGTTTGCGTATCTCCTACGGTATCATGCAATAGAGCTGCGATGATGAGATCGGGATCTTTAACTTCGCCAATGCTCATCAAGTGATTAGCAACCCCAATTGGATGGGAGATATAAGGAGTTTCAGCTTTGTTCTTACGGGTTTGAAACTGGTGCTTTTCAGCAGCAAAGTCTAGAGCATTTAAAATGGTGGTAAACTGGTCCCAAGACAATGCCCGCTCTTCTCTGTAGAACGTTTCCAAGTTCTGCGCAAATTGATCGAATCTTTCAAGAACTAAAGTGTCGTTCTTTGCAACCGCAGCAAGGTGTTCTCGCGAACTTTGAATTCTTGTTTCAGCAGATTCAGAGACCATTTCTGGTTGATCATTGAAGGTCACATGGGGACGAAAACCATCCGCTTGTCCTGCAATTGCAGCAACAGCGGTAACTATAGTCGTTAATAAATAATTTCTCATATGATCCTCGCTTGTTCCATTTTTAATGGGAGTATCTTAGCAAAAAAATGGAAAAAATGAAATGGATTAAAAAATTGAATAAAGCGTTTAAAAGATGTCCTAGAACAGGTTATCACATATTGAATTGAAAAGCAGTCGATTTTACGTACGATAAACCATCGCATCTCGCACTCGCGACAACAGGGCCGTCGCATGATCGAGCGCCACCAGTCGGTCCTCTTCGATCACAAAGACTTGATGGGGATGGATGATCTCACAGAGGTTTTTAAGGCTCTCGCATTTGAGGACGATAAAATCGACCTCAGCAAGGGAAGAAAGAAGAGAGACAAACTCTTCATCCGGATCGTTGTTTCGGACATAAACGATCAATTTTCTCTCAGAATCTCGAGAGGCAAGCTTTCTTAGCGACCGGAAGAGCGTTGTCGACATCCCTTGCGTGCTATCTATACCGAGGACTGAATACCGCTTTCCTTTCAGAGCTTGCTGCAGAGCATACAGATGCTCTTCATCAAAAATCTTATTTTCGACGTCGTACTCCAGAAGCCGCTCGGCCATTTCAGAGATATTGATACGGGCGCAGCCAAGCCTCTCAATCGCCATTCCAGCAGCAATATTGGCTAATTGTGCACCATAGCGGATATCGAGTTTATTGGCCAATGCCACACTGATCATCGCAAGCACGGTGTCGCCAGCTCCCGTCACATCTTTGACTTCTTTAGAGCGCACGGGGAAATCGACCCTCTGGCCCAAACTATTGAAAAGGGAAATCCCTGCTTCTGAACGGGTGATGAGGAGCATTTCAGAGCCACAATTCTTTAAAATGTTGGAAGCCACATTCTCTAAATTTTCTTCCACGGGTAATTTAGCAGCTGCATAGGCTTCTGTTAAATTCGGCTTAATAACAGTAGCGCCGTGGTACTTGGAAAAATCATCTCCTTTAGGATCGACGATCACCGAAATCTCTTTTTCCTTAGACATTTCGATGATCTTTTTGAGAAGAGAGCGGGACAAGAATCCTTTGCCATAGTCGGAGATCGCGACGATGTTCACTTTATCAAGGACTGCCGATAAGCGCTCTAACACCTGCTCTTCGACACTTTCAGACAAGGAACTCACCGTCTCAAAATCGACGCGCAAAACTTGCTGAGCATCAGCAATGAGGCGATTTTTGACAGGGGTCTTGTACCCCTTTTGCAAAAAGATATTATCTGTATCGACCCCTTCGCTTTCAAGAGAATCTCGCAGCTGCTCTCCTGCGAGATCATAACCGATGCGGCCAACTGCGATCACTTTGGCGCCGAGGGAAACGAGATTTAACACGACGTTTCCAGCGCCGCCTGGCCTACTTTCTTCTTTCTGAACATGGAGGACAGAAACGGGAGCTTCAGGGGATATCCTCTTCACCTTTCCTGTCGTGTATGTATCAAGCATAAAATCCCCGATTACAAGAACACGCACAGGGCTAAATCGGCTTAACATCCCGCTGAGTTTTACCATCGTTCATCCTTAAGTAAGTGATTTCTAACGTAGTCAAGAACACCTTCATCCGTGGAAAATTCACACGAAGGCTCGGCGCTTGGCACACCTGCCTTTTCCTTATACTTCGACATATCGGCGCATGTGTAGTTCTGGTACTGGCCGATAAGTCCCTCTGGCATATCAACATATTTGATACGCGCAGGCTTGTCGAGAGCTCTAAATAAGGCATTGGCGAGCTGGTTCCAAGTCGTGGTCTTGCCCGATCCCATGTTAAAGATACCTGTTAAGTCATTTTCAAGGAAGTCACAGGTCATGCGGACCGCATCTTTGACATAGATAAAATCGCGACACTGCTCTCCGTCGCCGAACCGGTCAGGTTCTGATGATTTGAACAGTTTGATCACCCCTTCTTTTTGCGCAATCGGGAGCATCTTATAGACCATAGACGCCATCTGCCCCTTATGGTTTTCATTAGGGCCATACACGTTGAAGTATTTCAATCCGACGACTTGATCCAGAAGTCCTTGTTGTTTGAGCCAAAGATCAAAGTAATACTTAGAGAAGCCATATAGATTGAGCGGCTTTAAGTTTTCAATTTCGGCGTGGTTATCGATAAACCCTTTCGTCCCGTCGCCATATGTCGCTGCAGAAGAGGCGTAAATGAACCGATGCCCGTGTGCTAAGGCATATTCAGCAAGGCGTACCGAATAACGGAAATTGTTCTGCATCAAGTAATTTCCATCGGTCTCCATCGTATCAGAACAGGCACCCAAATGGATAAACGCTTTAATATCCCTCTCTTTTCCTTGAAGCCATTGAAAAAGCTCGTTGCGGGAGATAAAGTCAACACATTTCTTATGAACAAGATTCTTCCACTTTTCTGTCTTTTTAATGTCATCGACCAAAAGGAGATTGTTAAATCCTTTTTCATTGAGATATTTCACACAGCAGGAACCGATAAAGCCAGCAGCTCCTGTGATGATAATCAGTTGATCATCGTACATTTTCATAAATGTGAGCCCTTAAAAAATTATCGAATACAAAAGTATATCAAACAGAGGGAAATTCATACCAGTTTCCATTGCTGCGGGAAACGAAAGAGACGGGGTAGAAGTCGATCCCTAAGATCTGAGGAGCAAGACATGGACCCAAGCAGAAAAATGCAGTCCCACTTCCTGTCATGGTCACATGGGTAAATCCAAGTTCCACGAGCTTTTCTTTCAGGCTAGCAAGACCGGGCATCAAAGAAAAGGCTGAAAGTTCAAGATCATTAAAATAATGAGGCTTGCCCTCTATCAGCTCCACTACGTACTGAGCGGGATCCCTCTGCAGAAATTCCGTTGGCCGGCAATAGAGATAAACAAGCGGAGTTGAAAGCCCCTCTTGAGGTTTAGCGACCCATAGCCGAGTGTCTGGCATCCTTCCCACATTTTCAATCCGTTCCCCTCGCCCGCGACAATAAGCTGTGCCCCGTGAAAAAAAGAAGGGGGCATCGGAGCTAAAGCTCCCAGCCCACTGGCATAATAATTCTTCAGGAACAGGTTGCGGGGAAAGGGCATTGAACGCCCACATCGCAGTGGCCGCATTGCTACTTCCACCGCCAAGTCCAGCTTGCATCGGCACTTTCTTTTCTAAATGAACATGGACGTTAAACTGATAGCCAGTTTCACGGCGATACGCTTCTAAAGCCTTAGAGATTAAATTGGAGTTGTCACAGGGAATATGAGAATGATTGCAGGTAAGGCGATCCTCTTCTGCCAGTGATACGGTTAACGTATCGCCAAGAGAGATGGCCTGATAAAGGGAAGCGATTTCATGGAACCCATCTTCCCGTTTGTAGAGGACGCGAAAGAACAAGTTCAGCTTTGCAGGTGAAAAAAGAGTAAGGCTCACTATAATCCCCTTTCAAACCTTCATTTATCTATTGACCTGAATGCTGGGTTTATTTCATAGGACCTAGCCGCATCTTGCGAGCACTTTTCGAAGATTGTGGTGCTTCCAACAGTCTAATGACCGAATGTAGTTCCTTCTTCCTCATAGAATGAGGAGAGGAAGAAGGAATCGATTATTGATTGGCTTCTTCAGCAATCTGCTCTTCACTCATCACTTTAAGTGTGATCTGAGCTGGAACGCCTTCTTTAAGCTTCAACGCAATCGGGTAGACGCCGAGTTGCTTGATTGGTTGTAGAAGTGCGATATTGCGTCTTTCAAGCTTAATTTCTTCTTTTTCAAAAAGACGTACGATGTCCAGAGCCGTGACAGATCCGTACATGTGACCATCTGGATCGACTTTGACTTCGATTGTTAAGACCATTCCATCCACACGCGCTGCAAGCTCTTCGGAATCTTTCTTATCCATTTCAGCTTGTTTAGCACGCTCTTCTTTAAGGCGTGCCTGCATACGCAACGTAAACTTATCAGCAACGACCGCTTTCTTTTGCGGAATCAAGAAATTGCGTGCATAGCCTGGCTTCACAGAAACAACTTCTCCGCTGCGACCTAGATCATCGACATCTTCGATCAGTAATAATTGATTACCCATATTAATTCTCCACTTCGGCTTAGTCTTGAGCAACAAATGGCAACAGTGCCATGTGCCGTGCTCTTTTAATAGCTTGAGCGAGCTGCCGTTGATGATAGGCAGACACTCCGGTAATGCGGCGCGGGATAATTTTCCCTCTTTCCGTGATAAACTGGCCAAGAGTTTGGATATCTTTGTAGTCGATATGACGGATTCCAACAGCCGTGAATGGACACTGTTTGCGTTTTTTTACAAAGAACCCTTCAATAGGGGCAGGTTTTTTTGGTGCAATGCTCATAGTCTCTCTCACTCTTGCATAAGTTGTTTAAACTCGATTTTTTCTGGAACCTTTTCTGCGCGCAATGTCATAAAGCGCAAAAGGTCTTCATTCAGATGGTACTCTTTCCACATTTCAGTCATGACTGCTGTTGGAACAGAGAAGTAAAGAAGATAGTAGTAACCTTCTCTTCGTCCATTGATCTCATATGCGAGTTTTTTGCGTCCTTGATCGAAAGTCTTATGGATTTCTCCACCCCGTCCTTCGATGCTGGATGTGATCTTATCGAGCGCTTTTTGACGCGCATCATCGCTGAGTGTTGCACTCAGGATGTACATCCCTTCGTAAAGATGACTTCTCTGCTTGGCCATCGTTATTTCTCCTGATTTTCAGATTCTAATTTGTTCTCTTTCGCATTTGCCATTTGCATGGCTGCCGCCCCCCCTTTCTCCATATATAGGAGAAGGATATCGACCGCTTTGTTTACCATCTGATCCACCATCGGGCCCTCTTCGGAGTTGAACCTTCCCAGAACATACTCTGCAAGATCTCTGCCGGATGAACCTCCGACCCCGATGCGAAACCTCATATAGTGGTCAGTGTGCAAATGCGCTTCTACACTTTTTAAACCATTGTGCCCGCCCGCGCTCCCCTTTGCTCTGATGCGCATCGTTCCTAAAGGAAGGTCGACATCATCGCTGACGAGAAGAAGCCGATCAATAGGCACTTTGTAATAATCCATACATCTTCTGACCGCATCGCCGCTGCTGTTCATGAATGTTGCAGGCAACAACAAAAACAACTTCTTTCCATCGATCTCGCCCTGGGCGAACTCACCGATCACATGCGATGCATATCTAAAATTCATCCTTCTTTGTTCCGCAAAAGCTCTGACAACTTCAAAACCGATGTTGTGGCGCGTATTGCGATAAGCGTCACCCGGGTTGCCAAGGCCTACGATCAAAAAAGTCTTTTCACTCACAACGATTATCTCTTCGCAATCACAACAATGACTTCATCTGTGCCAGCTAAAGGACGGACCCCTTGTGGCATAGTGATGTCTCTTAAACGCTTGGATTGGCGGATCCCTAAATCGCGAATATCAACAATGAATTCAGCAGGGATATGCTTTGGCAAACATTCCACTTTAACGTGACGGGTTACTTGGCGAAGAAAACCCCCGAGTTTAATTCCGACGCAATCAGCGATGCTTGTGCAGTTGACAGGAACTTTAACGCTGACAGGGATATCTTCTGAAAGTTCCTCAAAGTCGATATGGGAAACTTTATAGGTCGTCAAGTGATACTGGATATCTTTAATGATCGCTCTTCTTTCTTTCTTCCCGTTGTTCAACGTGAAGATCGTTGTAGGAAGCTGACCTGGAAGGACACCGCGCAGGATTGCGGCAAATCCAACGCCCTCTACAATCAATTTCTCAGGCTTGCTGCTTGAAGAGTAGATAATCGCAGGGATATTCCCTTCACGTCGTATCTGTTTGATATCGCCTTTCTTGTCTCCTTCGCGCGATTTCACTGTGAGTTTCATAAGTTTTCTCCAAATATTAATTCAGCATGCTTTGCAAGCATGGATTCTTTTCAATCAGTCTTAAAATGATCCGTGGTTTTTTTAGCCGTAGAGGGAGGAAATCGATTTAGCTCCGACGATATATTCTATCGCTTTGCTAAACAAAGGAGCGACCGAAACAACTTCGATCCTACTGAGATCTGTCCCACTTTCAATGGGGACTGTATTCGTCATCAGCATCTTTTCAATCGCACTTTCCTCGAACGCATTTCCGACCATCAATCCGTGTGTTACAGCTGCAAAAACACGTTTTGCACCTGCATCTTTACACACGAATGAAGCAGTCTTCAGCGTTCCCCCTGTCGAACACATGTCATCGACAAGAAGGACATCTCTTCCTTCTACGTTGCCGATCAGGGCACTCATCTCGACCTGTTTTGCATTTACTCGACGCTTATCAACGATGGCTAGATCGACCTTGAGCGCTTCGGCAAAAGATCGTGCCAACCGGATGCTTCCGATATCAGGTGTCACAACGACACACTTATCCATCTTTAACTTCTGCACAGCTTCCAGGAGTACCGGACGCGCATAGAGGTTATCGAGCGGAATATCGAAAAATCCTTGAATCTGCTCTGTGTGCAAATCCATCGTCAGAACACGAGTAACACCTGCTTTTTCGAGCAAATTAGCTACGAGCTTAGCAGTGACAGGCTCGCGTCCCCTCCCTCTCCTGTCCTGCCGCGCGTATCCAAAATAAGATATCACGACATTAATGGAGCGGGCCGACGATCGCTTTAAGGCATCGACTAAAATCAACAATTCCATGAGATAGAAACTAGGATGTCGTGCGATAGATTGCAGGACGAAGACATCACGGCCACGGACGCTCTCTAAAATTTGAGCGCCTATCTCACCATCTGGAAATGTTTCGATGATCGCTTTCCCAAGATTCACACCAAGACATCTTGCAATTTCCTGAGCAAGCTCAGGATGGGATGTCCCCGCAAAAAGCATGAACGCATTGTCGCCTGGCATTTGAATCGCTGGGTATTTCGTTCACTTACATGATTTGGGGTGGAAGGATTCGAACCTCCGAATGGCGGTACCAAAAACCGCTGCCTTACCACTTGGCGACACCCCATCACATCAATGGGTCAATTAATAATGGCATTATCTTAAACACCAGTAGAATATTTTGCAACGCAAAATTCTTAATTGAGATTTAGGACGCCTCCTTACCCCCGATTCTTCAAGTTATTTCGGTATCATCCATCTCAATGCTTTATCGCGACATCATCATGCGAATTAATTTTTAATTAATATAACCACGAAACAATTAATTATTATTAATAAGGATGATTTCGCTGATTTTACTATTTTCCTAAATCAGTTTTTTGTAGCGGCGGGAAGCTTGGTAATGCTCGATGACGGGCTCCTCTATCGATTGGAGGTCTCCTCGGTGGTCAACAATCCTCGTATAAGTGTGCGGCAGACTGTCGAATTCCGCCGGGTTTTTTTCACAGTACAAGGCATCGCGAAGCGTTATCTGGTCCCAAAACTCCTCTGTTCTCCCAACCCGGTTGATCTCCTCTTGGCTTCGCTTCGCCCATAGACGAAGCAAGGCATCGGCCCCCGAAGTATAATTGGCATAGACCGTTCCCGACATGACCCGGGATGGATGTTCAATTGGGATATCGGAATTGATCCGGACGGCAATATCTTTTGCAAAAACCGGCAGCTCCTCCGGTTTTTTCTTAAAAATCGCATCGGCATCGACCCAGAGGACCGGCTGCTTCAGCTCTTGAAGCTTCCCGTGGATGAAAAATGGCTTATAGGCGCAGTTGACCTCCCAGCTCCCGAACGACGCAATCGCCTCGATATGACAGACAAGCCCAAACTGTTCGCACGAGGCAATCAAGTTCTGGACCTCAAGCTGGTAAAAGGTATCTTTCGTATAAAAGGAAATCACGACCGGAAAGGGCATATCCACCTTGTTTTTCTAATAGAAAAAAATAACCGATCCGATTTAAACAGAGAAATAGAATCTTTAGGATCCCAATGCACATTATTCATGTTGCAACAGAACTTGCTCCCATTGCAAAAGCTGGCGGCCTCGGCGACGTCACTTATGGGCTTTCTAAAGAGCTCTGCAAACTCGGGCATCAAGTCGAGATCATCCTTCCCAAATTCGACTGCATCGACTTTTCCCAAGTCCAACATCTAAAAGTCGAAATGCGTGAGCTATGGTCTTTTGATGGACCCTACCGGTTCAATAATACGATCTGGAGCGCGCAAGTCAACGGCCTTAAAGTCAACCTGATCGAGTCGCACCACCCCGATTACTTCTTCAGCCGCGGCATGATCTATGGATGCCCCGACGATATCAACCGATTCTCCTACTTTTCGAGGACGGCGATAGAATATCTCTTTAAAGCCGGAAAACAGCCCGATGCTCTTCACGCTCATGACTGGCCTACTGCTTTGATCCCTGTCCTCTATAAAGAGATGTACATGGCATTGGGATATCGGACTGGAGGAACTGTTCTGACCATCCACAATTTGGAACACCAAGGTCGCTGCCCCCCTTCGCAACTTTCTCGGGTTGGACTGAGGGGCGAGAGTTATCTGACCTCTGAAAAAATGCAAGATCCCCATCATCTCACCCTTGTCAATCTTCTTAAAGGGGGGATCGTCTATTCAGACCGGATCACAACTGTTTCCCCGAATTATGAAAAAGAGATCCTGACCCAAGAAGGGGGTTTTGCTCTAGAAGACACGTTAAAGGGGCATAAGGCCAAGCTTTCAGGAATCCTCAATGGGATCGACGAGATCTTCTGGAATCCCCACAGTGACCACTATCTCGTGAAGAGATATGAAACACACCAAGTGAACACGGCTAAACAATTATCTCAAGTATTAGCGGGGAAAAAAGAAAACCGCCACCACCTACGCACCCATCTTCATCTCGAAGATTCCGACAAGCCGATTGTCGCCTCAGTCACACGCCTCGTCCCTCAGAAAGCTCCCGAACTCATCAAGGCCGCCCTGCAGCGAACAGTGGAAAAAGGGGGGCAATTTATCCTCTTGGGCTCCTCCCCTATTCCAGAGATCCATAAGGAATTCGAACTGCTGCAAGAAACGTTCAAGCATGATAAGCGGGTAGCCATCCTTATGGACAAGGATGAAGCACTTGCCCACCTGATCTTTGCTGCTGCCGATATATTCATCATTCCTTCGATGTTTGAACCTTGCGGGCTGACCCAGATGATCGCGTTGCGCTATGGGACTATCCCCGTCGTCAGAACGACAGGAGGACTAGCAGATACCGTATTTGATATGGAAACATCCCAAAAGCCCATCGAAGAACGCAATGGTTTCACGTTTGATCATCCCGATGAAAAAGGAGTGTACTGGGCATTAGACAGGGCATTAGATTGTTATCGACAGAATCCTAAACGCTGGCATCAGCTGATGTGCAATGGGATGAAGGCCGACTTCACATGGAAACGGGCTGGGCTGAAATATGTGGAGATCTATGAACAGCTACACCAAAACAACCTGAAAAATCGGGAACTGAGCAAGGGGATTCCTAAAGATTTTCAAACCTGAATAATGGGTTTAGTTTATAGGGAATTGTTGCAGGTTGCGAGGCAATTTTCCGGAGATTTTGGCACGTTCAATAGCTGAAAGCACCTATGGACGTGCCAAAATCTTCGAAAAGTGCTCGCAAGATGC
>JACCED011330576.1_pt1 | contig 17791 bp, 15 predicted proteins | sample 7455021 | NCBI WGS metagenome assembly JACCED01 (sample SAMN15323456, study PRJNA562643) | freshwater metagenome | isolation source: river surface water | place: USA:Blue River Watershed | collected 2017-08-19 | reverse complement strand
GGTCCTATCTCTGTCTTGAAGCCGATTTGCCTTCACCCGGCGATTGGCGCGCGACCTTTGTGGGCGATGCGCCTGTCGTCGTGGCGCGCAATGAGAAGGGCGAGATTCACGCCTTTGAGAATCGCTGCGCACATCGCGGCTCTCTGATCTGCCTTGATGAGAAGGGCAAGGGCGCGAAAGGCTTCTCCTGCGTCTATCACGCATGGTCCTATAATCTCGAAGGCGACCTGACTGGCGTTGCCTTCATGAAGGGCATCAAGGGCAAGGGCGGCATGTCGCCCGATTTCAAGATTGGCGAACACGGTCCCCGCAAGTTGCGCGTTGAAGTGCAATCGGGTCTGGTGTTTGGCACATTTGATCATGCGGCGCCGAGCCTGCGCTCATATCTCGGAGACGAAATCTCAACACGCATTGAGCGGGTGTTTCGTGGCCGCAAGCCTGTGGTGCTTGGTCGCTTCACACAGGCCTTGCCGAATAATTGGAAGCTCTATGTGGAGAATGTGAAGGACAGCTATCATGCCAGCATCCTGCATCTCTTCTTCACGACCTTCGAGCTGAACCGTCTCTCACAAAAGGGCGCCATCATTGTTGATGAAACAGGCGGTCACCATGTGAGCTATTCTGCCATCGACAAGGGCCCCACCGGGAATGCGGATTATGCCAAGCAGCAGATTCGCTCAGACAGCGATTACAAGCTGGCGGATCCGTCTTTGCTGCATGGTTTTGAGGAATATGAAGACGGTGTGACGCTGCAAATCCTCACCGTCTTTCCCGCTATGGTGGTGCAGCAAATCCAGAACGCCATTGCCATTCGTCAGGTCATCCCGCGTGGGCCGGAGCGGACCGATCTCAACTGGATCTATCTCGGCTTTGAGGATGACACGCCCGAACAGCGCATGGTGCGGCTGAAACAAGCCAATCTCGTAGGCCCGGCCGGCTATATCTCGATGGAAGATGGCTGCGTGGGCGGCTTCGTGCAGCGTGGCGTGGCTGGCGCACCCGATGCCAAGGCTGTCATTGAAATGGGCGGCAAGGATGCACAAGGCAGTGAAAGCCGAGTGACGGAAGCCTCTATCCGCGGCTTCTGGAAAGCCTATCGCGCGCATATGGGGTTGTGAGTGATGTCGGCTGACCTCGTTTTCAACATCTCACAGGCGCTCGCGGCCTATGCGCGCTGCCTTGATGAAGACCGGCTGGAAGATTGGCCGGACTTTTTTGCACAGGACTGCCTTTACCGCATCACCAGTGCACAGAATATGCGCGATGGTTACGAAGCCTCGCTTATCTTCCTGAATTCGAAAGGCATGGTGCAAGACCGCGTCTCGGCTTTGCGGCAAGCCAATATCTATGAGCGTCAGGCCTATCGCCACCTCATTGGCCAACCTTTCCTTGTCAGCAATGATGGGATGCGTGTGGTGTCCGAAGCGCCCTTCATGGTCGCGCGCATCATGCGCGATGGCACGACGGATCTCTTTGCCACGGGCTGTTACCGCGACACATGGCGCATCAAGGCCGGCAATATCGAACTCATCGAACGCATCGTCATCTGTGACAGCTCGCGTATTGATACGCTCCTCGCGCTGCCGCTTTAATCACCTTGGGAGGACATATGATCGTCGATTTTCACCATCACTGGACGCCGCGCGAATTCATCAAGGAAGATCCCGGTGACAAGCTCATCCTGACCTATGATGAAAATGGCGCGCCGAGCTATACCATGCACAAGCTGCTCTTTGACATGGAAGAGCATATCCGCATGATGGACACAGCCGGCATTGATGTTGCAGTGATGAGCAGCGCCTCTGGCATGTCAGCGGATCTTGAGCGCTCGCGCTTCGTCAACGACAAGGCCAAGCAGCTGGAGAAAGACTTTCCCAAGCGCTTTATCGGCTATGCGCATGTCAATCCGCTGGGCGGCGCTGAGGCATTGAAGGAACTCAACCGCTGCGCACAGGATTACGGTTTTCCCGGTGTGACGATCACGTCTGAGCAGGATGGGCTTTATCTGGACGCACCGGAATTCGAGCCCTTCTGGAAGGAATGCGCCAGACTCGGACTTTTCGTTTTCGTGCATCCGGCGTTGAAGCTGAATGAGTCAAAGCAGTTTGATGCTTATGACCTTGCGCGCTCGGTTGGACGTGAATTTTCGCTGATCATGGCCACCATCCGCCTCATCAATTCAGGCGTGTTTGATCGTCACCCAAACCTGATCGTACAGATGTCGCATCTGTCGGGCGGTATCGCCTCCATGATGGGCCGCGTGCGTGCTTATCAGGACAAGGTCTTTTGGGGCACCAAGGGCAATCCGCGCCATGGCGCGCTGCCGCAGAATGACTTTGACTATTACATCAATAACAATCTGCTGTTTGACTCAGGCGGCTTTTGCGGTGTGATGGGTTGCGTGCAGACGGCTCTGGTAGAGATCCCCGCTTCACGCCTCTTGTTTGGCACCGATTATCCGCAAGAGATTCGCACATCAGAAGTCACCAAGAACTTCATCGACGGCATCAAGGCGCTTGGGCCGCAGGGCAAGCTCATCCTTGAGGACAATGCGAAGGCGCTGCTGAAGGGCCGCGTCTGACAAACAGGGCTCAGCCTCGTAAAGGAGGCTGAGCCCTTTGCGTTACTTCTTTTGATATGGCCCAAGCTCTTTCAGAACAGCATTGAGGAAGGAGAGATCAACAATCTTCTCCACCTGAACATCGCCTTCGATCAGCTTCTCTGCCTTCAGCACATCATAATCCGCCTTCAGGCTCGCAATGTTGATCTGGCCATCGGGATGGCAATAAGCGAGCGGGAAGTTGCGATAGAATTGCGGATCTTTCACCGGCGTATATTCATTGAGGATCTTGATGATTGCCTCGCCCTTCTCACCCACGAAACGTCCCTGCGCATCCAGCGCATCATTATGATCGCGCACGCCGCGAATGAAGGCCTTGATGAATTTGCGGGCAACCTCAGGCTTTTGGGTCGCAAACCGGCCTGAGAAAAAGTTCACCGCGATCTGGTGATTGGGATAGGCCTCGTCATCTGTCAGCACCTTCACGGCATAGCCCCGATTGACGGCCTCTGTGGTTGCGGGCTCAGCGGGCAGGGCTGCGTCAACAGCCTTGTTGGCCAGCGCGATGACATGTTGCGGGAAGGGCAGAAAGGCTTGATCAATGTCACTGATTTTCAGACCGGCGCGTTCCAGCATCTTGTAAAGCGTGACGCTGGCAGCTGTGCCGGGTGCAGAATTGGCAACTTTCATGCCTTTCAAATCGGCCAGAGTTTTGAAACGACCCGAGTCGATATGATCCTTGCGCACAAGCAATGTCTGGCTGGTGCGACCGGGCGGGGTAGAGACTTTGTCAGAGACGATGCGGATATCGACCCCGCGTGCAACGGCATTATAAAGCGCCGCATTGGCTGCGCCTGCTACAACCTGCAGCTCACCCCCGGCAAGGGACGTCACCATGCGCGCGGCAGAATCGAATGTGACGAATTGCACCTCGATTCCCTCTTCGCGGAAGTAGCCTCGCTTGTCGGCCACATAAAGTCCGATATCTGTTGCAGTTGCCGTATGGCCGATGACGACTTTTTCCTGCGCATGGCCGGGCAGGGCAAGCGCAGCGAGGGCCAAAGCCGAAATCATTAAGCTCTTGAACTGGTGCATGTCTCCCCCCGACCAGATGGTGGCCTTATTGAGCGCAATATTAACATGGAGGCGCGCCCTTGCCGAGAGCGTCCGATGTTCCACGAAAAAATGTTGTACTTCGTGCAGTTTCGATTATCATCCATGTTGCGCAGGGCAGATTATAGTGATTGCTTGTTCCTGCGCTGTTTTTTTGGGGAGGTTTTCTGATGCGCCCTATCGCTCTGGCGGTTGTTGCCGCTGTGCCTTTGTTTGTTGCTGCTCCCGCCTCTGCTCAAACACCTGATACCTGCCCCCATCGTGGCCAGCTCGACACGGCCTATTGCGATGCCAATCGCGACCTGGTGGCCGATGTGCCTGCTGATCCGAAGCGGCAGCGCGATCCCTCAACTTTGGTTTGGGCCTATACACCGGTTGAAGACCCGGCCGTCTATGCCAATGTGTTCAAGCCGCTGACTGATCATCTCGCGCAATGCACCGGCAAGCGCTTTGTCTATTATCCCGTCCAGTCGAACTCCGCCGAGGTGGAGGCCATGCGCTCCGGGCGTCTGCATCTGGCCGGGTTCTCGACTGGCCCGACCGGCTTTGCGGTGAACCTCGCTGGGGCCGTTCCTTTTGCTGCCAAAGGCAATGCCAATGGTGTGCAGGGTTACAATCTTCTGGCGATCGTCAAGGCATCAAGCCCCTATCAAAAGCTCTCGGACCTGAAGGGCAAGAAGGTCGCCCATACGTCTCCATCTTCCAATTCAGGCCATCTGGCGCCGAAGGTTCTTTTCCCGGACGAAGGGCTGAAGACGGATGAGGACTATAAGCCGGTGATGTCGGGTGGCCATGACAAGTCGATCCTGGGCGTCGGCACTGGCGATTATGATATGGCAGCCGTGGCATCTGACGTTTACGATCGTATGGTCGCGCGTGGCACAATCAAGGGTGCCGATTACCGGATCATCTATCGCTCGCCCGTCTTCCCCACATCCTCTTTTGCCCATTCGCATGATCTGAAGCCGGAGCTGGCAGAAAAGCTTCGGAGCTGTTTCTATTCATTCCGCTTCACGCCAGAGATGCAGAAGGAATTTGCAGGTGATGATCGTTTCGTCCCCATCACCTATCAGAAGGATTGGGCGGTTGTGCGTGATGTCGCTGAACGTTCAGGCACGCCCTATAACAAGAACGCCTACGAGGCCGAGGCCAAGCGTGAGGCCGATGCCTTGGCCAAGAAACAGGCGGAGCAGAAGCAGCAGCAGCAAAAGCCGCAATAAGGATTGCAGCTGATGCAAGCGCTCATCATCAAGGGGCTTGCCAAGCATTATGTGCCTGGCAAGCCGGTTCTGAAAGACATCAATCTGACGATTGAGGGGCGCGGCATCACCGCGATCATCGGCCCATCGGGCACGGGCAAATCGACCCTGTTGCGCTGCATCAACCGGCTCGTGTCACCCACAAGCGGATCCATCCTGTTTCATGGCGTTGACCTTGTAACCCTGTCGGGGCGTTCCTTGCGCGAGGCAAGGCGCAGTATCGGCATGGTGCATCAGGAATATAATTTGGTTGAGCGCTTGAGCGTGATGGAGAATGTGCTTTGCGGACGGCTTGGCTATATGCCTGCCTGGCGGGCTTGGCTGCGCCGCTATGAGACGCAAGATATTGCCCGTGCCTTTGACTTGCTCGACGCCGTGGGCCTTGGTGATTTTGCCACGCGCCGTGCAGATCAATTATCGGGTGGTCAACGTCAGCGCGTCGGCATTGCACGGGCCTTGATGCAGGATCCGCAGCTCATTCTGGCGGATGAACCGACATCCTCGCTCGATCCCAAAACCTCTGTTGAGGTGATGGAGATAATGGTGCGTTTGGCATCGGCGCGCGATATTCCGGTTCTCATCAATATTCATAATGTGGAGCTGGCCAAGCGTTTCGCGACCCGCATCATCGGCATGGCGCGGGGAGAAGTCGTCTTTGATGGTTCACCACAAGATCTCACGGATCACCATTTGGCCGATATCTATGGTGGCCAAAGCTGGATGGAAGCAGCATGAGCGCTCACCAGCAGCGCAGGGCCTTTGAACCGTCCTGGATACGCCGCGTCGGATTGGCGGTGCTGTTTCTTTATGTGGTGTATGCTCTCAGTAGCCTGAATGTAAGCTGGGCACGCATCATGCGCGGGCTTGATCAGGGCGCCGTCTTCTTGGGTCGTCTGTGGCCACCCAATCACGCCCCTGACAAGATCTCTCTCATCACAGATGGTTTGATTGAATCCTTGCAGATTGCCGTTCTTTCAACTGCAGCGGGCATTTTATTGTCGCTGCCGGTCGGCGTTATTGCCGCCCGCAATATCTCACCGCTCTGGTTATCATGGATCGGGCGTGTGATCATTGCGCTTTGTCGATCCTTCCATCCAATGATCATTGCCATCCTCTTTGTGAAGGCGGTTGGCTTTGGCGCTTTGGCAGGAGTGCTCGCGCTCGTGGTCGCCTCCATAGGGTTCATCGGCAAACTCTTTTGCGAAGCGATCGAAGAGATGAATATGAAACAGGTTGAGGCCGTGCGCGCCACGGGAGCCTCCTGGATGAATGTGATGATCATGGGCGTTCTACCGCAGGTCATGGCGCGCTTTATCGGATTTTCCGCCTATCAGCTCGATTCCAATCTGCGCAACTCCACCATGGTTGGCATCGTTGGGGGCGGTGGCATTGGAGCTGCTCTGTTTACCGCCTATCAGCGGTTTGATTTTGATGTGGTGATGACGATATTGCTCGCCATCATCGCCATCATTCTCGTGAGCGAGCTTCTGTCAGGTTGGCTGCGGAGGCTCTTTCAATGAATGCGGTCGCCCGTGAATGGACGCGCTTTACGCCCGCCCAGCGCCTTGGACGTTTCGCCATCTATCTGCTGAGCGTCGCTGCGATCGTTTTTTCATGGCAAAACATCGAGATCATCCCGGAATTTCTCGCAGATGCTCCTCAACAGACGGTCGATCTCTTTGCTCGCATGTGGCCGCTTGACTGGGCGCATTATCGCAAGGGCGTGCATGATGTCCTGATCGAAACAATCCATGTCGCAACGCTTGGCACCTTGCTCTCGCTTCTGCTCGGACTGCCGGTGGCGCTGCTGGCTGCGCGCAATATCACCACATCGTCACTGCTCCACTGGTTCGCACAATTCATTCTCGTTTCGTCGCGTTCGGTCAATTCGTTGATCTGGGCCCTTCTCTTTGTTGCCATCTTCGGTCCCGGCGCATTGGCAGGCGTGCTCGCCATTGGTTTCCGGTCGATTGGTTTTGTCGGTAAATTGCTTGCTGAGGCCATTGAGGAAGCGAAATCTGGTCCGATTGAGGCACTGCAGGCAGTGGGTGCCTCGCCTTTGGCTATTTTGCTCAAAGGCCACTGGCCACAAATAGAACCGAGCTTTTGGTCGGTCGCCTTGTTCCGTTGGGACATCAATATCCGCGAAAGTGCCATCCTTGGCCTTGTGGGGGCAGGGGGCATTGGCGTTGCACTCGATGCCGCGATGAACAATCTCTATTGGGATCAGGTGGGCCTGATCCTGCTCGTCATTTTCGCCATTGTGATGGCCACTGAATTTCTCACCAATGCCATCCGCAAGCGCCTGATCTAATCATTCCAGCATACCCCGCTGGCGGGCAATCGTATCCTGCTCCACTGCCTGCGCTGCAAGGCGAACAGGCGTATTGGCCGCGCCGAAGAGATCATAATTGCGACGCTGCAGAATCTCGAAGAAGAAGCGTTGCGCAAACATGCGCGTATAGATGTGGAAGAACTCACCCTGTTTGGTTCGGTCATAGAGGATATTGAGCTTGCGCATCTGTTCAATGACGCTGGGATCAATATCGAAGCGGGCTGCAAGGTCGTCATAGTAATTGTCGGGAATGGCAAGAAATTCGACACCCGCCGCCGCAGCGCGCTCGACGAAGCCGAAGAGATCGTCGGTTGCCAGTGCGATTTGCTGCACGCCGCCGCCGCCAAAATTTTCAATGAAACGCGAGACGGAGGTTGAGCCCCCGTCAGCAATGTTCAGTGGAATACGCACAATGCCGTCGGTTGCGCGCATGACGCGGCTGTAGAAGGCGCCATAAGGATCGGCCAATTCGACTTGCGGTTCTTCCGTGAAACCGAGCACACTCTTATAAAAGGTCACCCAGGAAAGAAAATCAGTTCGCCGCACGACATTATTGAGGTGGTCAATGCGCGTGAGGGGCCCCTGCGTCGCAGCATCTTCCGTGAAAACAAAATCCTGATCCCATGTGCTGCGCTCACCTTCCTTCATGAAATAGATGAGACTGTTTTCAACGCCTGCGACTGCGGGGATCAAGGCTTCGCCTGGGCCGATGCGCCCATAATAAGTGGGAGCAGAAAGCGCATTGGCACGCTCAAGGGCTAGTTTGGGATCATCAAAGCGCAGGGCGAGTGCACAGACAGAGGTGCCATGCACGAGATAGAAGGAATGGGCAAACCCTTCCTGTTCGCGATTGATGACAATATTGACTTCGTTTTGGCGATACAGATCGACATCTTTTGAGCGGTGGCGCGCAACGCGCTGGAAGCCGAGCCCCTCAAGCTCCGTGGCGAGACGCTGTGCATCCGCGACGCCGGTCACAAATTCCAGAAACTCAATGCCGCGGACAGGGGAGGCAGCAGGCAAGCCTTGCGTCAGCGCGAGTGCAGGCTCGTTGCGTTTTAACCGCCTTGTATTCAGTTCTTCACCACAGGCCAGCAGGCTTCGCATACCATCGCGCGCGATATTGGCCGCAGGTGCGCCGCGGAATTGATCGTTGAAGATTTCGAGCGAGAGCGCGCCATGATAACCGGTTGCAAGGGCGTAATCGAGGAAATCATTTACCGGCCAATCGCCTTGACCGGGGAAGCAGCGGTGATGGCGCGACAGGGAGATTGGATCCATCAATAGGCCGGGCGCATCATTGATCTGCACCAGCGCGATATGTTCCGCTTTGAGTTTCGCTATGGGCTCGATCGGGTTCTTGCGTGCGAAAATGTGGAAGCTATCGAGCACCACGCCCAAATTTGGTCGGTTGGCGCGCACAACGAGATCATGCGCCTGCATCCAGTCATGGATGTGCCGACCCCAGGCGAGTGCTTCATAGCCGATGCTAAACCCGCGCTGAGCCGCAAGATCAGCAAGCTCACCAAGGTCATTGGCGAGGCGCTCAGGCTCGCCCAGCGCCTCTTCAGCAACATTGGAGCAGATGCACAACATGCGTGTGCCCAATTCGCTCATGAGATCGAATTTGCGTTGCGCGCGTTCGAAATTGCGCGCGCGCATGTCTGCTGGCATCCCTTCAAAGTCGCGCATGGGCTGCAGGCCCACGATTTCAAGGCCGAGATCATCTGCCATCTTGCGCACTTCGCGGGGCTTTCCGCTGAAGAATGTCAGATCATTTTCGAAGATCTCAATGGTACGGAAGCCAGCGCGCGCTGCCGCCTGCAGCTTTACTTCCAAAGTGCCGCCCATCGAGACTGTGGCAATGGACCATCGCAGCATTCGCTGTCCTCCCAAAGATGGCAAAGACATAGCCCTTGGCCCCGCGCTCAGCAAGGGTTACAAGACCGCGAAATCATGAGGCACCTATGAGTCACGATGCGCGCTTTCATCTGGCCGGCTTGATGGGATTTCCTGTCATGCATTCGCGCTCGCCGCTCATTCATGGCCACTGGATGCGCGAGCATGGGCTGAAGGGCGCTTATGTGCCGCTTGCGGTGCCTCCTGCCGGGCTTGAGGCCGCGCTTCATGCGCTTCCTTCTCTTGGATTTGCAGGCGTCAATTTGACCATTCCCCATAAGGAAGAGGCTTTGCGTCTCGTTGATGAGGTCAGCCCCTTGGCCAGACGTATTGGCGCGGTCAATTGTATCATCGTGCGAAAAGATGGCTCGCTCGAAGGCCGCAATTACGATGCCTTTGGCTTTATCGAGAGTTTGCGTCAGGGCGCGCAGGGGGTCGATCTCAGCAGCGCGCCTGCAGTGGTAATGGGAGCAGGGGGGGCCTCGCGTGCCGTGCTTGCGGGGTTGATGGACGAAGGGGTGCCAGAGATCCGGCTCATCAATCGGTCTGCACAGCGGGCGCAAGCTCTGGCGGCGGAGTTTGGCGGCACGGTGCGTGCGGTCAAATGGGAAGAGCGGGCAGGTGCTCTTGCCGATGCGGGCTTGCTTGTGAACACAACCAGTCAGGGAATGCAGGGTGAGCCTGCGCTCGATCTTCCCCTTGATGATCTGCCCGTCGATGCCCTTGTCACCGATATCGTTTACGTACCGCTTGAGACGCCGCTACTACGCGAGGCGCGGCTGCGCGGCAACAAGACAGTCGATGGGCTGGGCATGTTGTTGCATCAGGCACGTCCCGCCTTCGAAGACTGGTTTGGTGTGAAGGTCGATGTGACATCTGCCTTGCGCAAAGAGATTGAGGCAACGCTTTAGAGCGTCAGGGCGGAACCGGGGCTTGCATGGTGATCTGCAAGGATATGCCCCTTGCCCGTGTCGATTTCACGCAGGACAACCTCATAGCCCCAAAGATCTGCAACATGCTGGATGACTTTGCGGGCATCGCCGATTGCCAGAGTGCGCCCCTCCACCACGCGGTGTTCAAGGATGAGGCGGCGATCTCCGAGCAGGTCCACACTGGTCACTTCGATGATTGGGTCGCTGCGTGATACGTCATATTGGCGAGACATGACGCGCCTGATGTTGCGATAGCCGCGCTCGTCATGAATGGCGCTGACGACGAGGTCGGGTCGCTCAGGAAAATCCTCAATCGCAAAGAGTCGCCAGTCCCGGATGAGCTTTGGCGACAGATATTGCGCGATAAAACTGTCATCGCGATAATTGCTCCAGATCTCCCGCAAAGTGCCCATTACATCGCCATTGCCTGCAATGTCAGGGTGCCAGATACGATCTTCCTCATCCGGCTTTGTGACGATCCGCTCAATGTCTTTCATGATGGAAAATCCAACCCCATAAGGATTGAAGCCTGAGAAAGCAGGATGATCAAAGCCGGGTTGGGTGACGACATTGGTATGGGATGTGAGAAATTCGAGAAAGGCCCCATCATCAATTTGCCCACGCTCGTGGAGCCTGTTCATGATTTCATAATGGATATAGGTCGCCGTTCCTTCATTCATGACCTTGGTGAGACGTTGAGGATAGAGATATTGCGCCACCAGCCTCACGATGCGTAAAATCTCCCGCTGCCACGGAGCCAGCTTGGGTGCGTTGCGCTCCAGAAAGGCGAGGAGGTTTTCTTCCGGCAGCCCCAGCCTGTCATTCATAACCCTTCGCGCATCTTCAGGTGCGCTTTTGGCCGTCACGGGCACCGTACTCCACAATTCGTTATGGATCTGGGCTTCATAGGCCTGACGCTCAATCTGCTTGGCCTCTTCATCATGCAGATCGAGAGGCTTTCTCTTGGGAGAGCGGTAGATGCCGTGGCTTTGCAAGGCATGGGCGGCATCTACGATGCGCTCAACAGCGCTTTCGCCATAGCGTTCCTCGCAAGCGGCAATGTAGGCTTTGGCGAATTTCAGATAATCGAGGATCGAGGTGGCATCGGTAAAGTCCTTGAAGGTCTCGTTGGTCTTGAAAAAATGATTGTGTCCATAGGCAGCATGGGCAATCACCAATGTCTGCATCGTGGCCGTGTTGCCTTCCATCACATAACAGATACAGGGGCTGGAATTGATCACAATTTCATAGGCCAGTCCCATGCGGCCCTTGCGATACATCATTTCATGCTGGCTGAAATGTTTTCCGAAAGACCAGTGATTGTAAAAAATCGGCATTCCTGTTGATGCATAGGCATCGAGCATCTGTTCGGCGGTGATGATTTCGATCTGGATCGGATAGATGTCGAGCTTCATTTCCTTCAGCGCAATTGCGCTGACGGCATCCTGTATCCGTTGTAAAGTGTCATAGGACCAGTCCGGCCCCTGAAAGAGGAGGCTCAAGGGACACTCCTGCGCATGGCGTCCTCGCGGCTGAACAATTCGCGAAAGACAGGATAGATCTCTTCACGAGATGAGGCTGTACGTTGGGCGAGATTGGTTGCGCCCAGACTGGCAAAAGCACGCCAAAGGGTCGAGGTGGACACATGCTGTCCAGCTTCACTCACCTCAAGATAGGCGTAATATTGCATCATTTCGAGGATGCGTGAGGTGAGAAGCCCCGTCACTTCAAGATTGTCGCGCGGGTCATTGTCGCCATCGGAAGCCTGTGCTGCATAGATGTTCCACTGATCTTTCGGGTAGCGCTCCCCGATCACACGCAACATTTCATAAAGCGCTGTCGAGACGCGTGTGCCACCGCTTTCCGTTCCGTGAAAGAACGTTTCCTCATCAACCTCCTTGGCTTCATCCGTATGGCGGATGAAGACGATTTCCACGCGCTTGTAGCGCGTCTTCAAGAAGACATAGAGCAGCATGTAAAAACGCTTGGCTAAATCTTTCATATGTTCGGTCATGGAGGCGGAGACATCCATCAGACAGAACATCACGGCTTGCGCCATGGGCTTTGGTTGCGGCGTGAAATTGCGATAGCGCAGATCAATCGGGTCAATCCATGCAATGGAGCGTGTGCGTCGCTCCAGCAGATCGCGCTGGGCCTGAAGATCATCCAGCTCGTCTTGTTCTGCGCCAGCCTCGCGCGCTTCCTCCAGCGCGCGATCAGCATCTTGCATCTCGGCGGGACGGGGCCGTTTGAGTGCAATGCGACGGGAGAGAGAATTTCGCATCGTGCGTCCAAGAGCCAGATTGGCGGGCGAGCCGCTTGAGACATAGCCTGCCCGTTTCACCCCTTCACTTTCCACCTGAACAAGCTTGCGCCGTTCGAGGTCCGGCAATTCGAGGTCCTCAAGGAAGAAGTGCAGGAACTCTTCTGCGGACAGGGCGATCTGGTAATCGTCTTCGCTCTTGCCGCGTCCTGCCTGAGATCCGCCACCGCCACTGCGTCCCTGCGGTCGCGGCAGATGATCTCCCTCCACGAATTCCTTGTTGCCGGGAAAGACGCCTTCGTGGCGTCCCTCGGAGCTGAGGTGGAAATGGGGCTCGTCAATTCCGTGGCCCGGAATGATGATCACCCCTGCGTCATCGACATCCTTGATGCTGCGATTGGCTGAGGCTTCGCGCACCGCCTCTTTGATGATGCGGCGTGCACGGCGCAAGAAACGCTGCCGGTTGGGCAGGTTCTTGGCTCCCGGATTCAGCCGCCGGTCGATGATTGGCATGGACAGGCTCCGATCCTCACGCGGATTGCTTCACCCGCATATACCATTCAACGAGACGTCGAACCTGCCGTTCCGTATAGCCTCGCGCCACCATGCGCTCGACGAAGTCCGCATGTTTACGTTCACTCTCACTGTCGCGCTTGGAGCCAAAGCTAATGACGGGTAGCAGATCCTCCACTTGAGAGAACATTCGCTTTTCGATCACTTCGCGAATTTTCTCATAGCTCGTCCAGGACGGATTGCGTCCATTATTATTGGCGCGCGCCCGCAGGCAGAACTTGACCACCTCATTGCGGAAGTCCTTTGGATTGGCGATGCCTGCCGCCTTCTCAACCTTGGTGAGTTCCTGATTGAGAAGCTCACGGTCGAGCAATTGGCCGGTGTCCGGGTCCTTGAAGTCGAGATCCTCGATCCATGCATCCGCATAGTTCACATAGCGATCAAAGAGGTTTTGCCCATAGTCATGATAGGATTCCAGATAGGCCTTCTGGATCTCGTGACCGATGAATTCGGCATAGCGCGGCGCAAGATCGGCCTTGATGAATTCGAGATAACGTTTCTCTGTATCGTTGGGTAATTGCTCCCGCCGGATCGCCTGTTCCAGCACATACATGAGATGTACCGGATCAGCCGCAAGCTCGGCTGGGTCAAAATTGAAGGTCGAGGCCAGCACCTTGAAGGCAAATCGTGTCGAAGTGCCATCCATTCCTTCGTCTTGACCGGCAGCATCTTTGTATTCCTGCAGGCTCTTTGCTTTCGGGTCAGTCTCGCGCAGGCTTTCGCCATCATAGACGCGCATTTTTGAAAAGACGCTCGAATTCTCATGCTCACGCAGCCGTGTCATGACGGAGAAGCGCGCCAGCATTTCAAGTGTGGCAGGTGCACAGGGTGCTTCTGCAAGTTCGGAGGCGTGGATCAGCTTTTCATAGATCTTCTGTTCTTCTGCAACGCGCAGGCAATAGGGCACCTTGATGAGATAGATGCGGTCAATAAAGGCTTCATTGTTCTTGTTGGTCTTGAAGCTGTTCCATTCTGCCTCATTGGAATGGGCGAGAATGATACCATTGAAGGGAATGGCGCCGATGTTTTCAGTGCCGATATAGTTGCCTTCCTGCGTTGCCGTCAGCAAGGGATGCAGCATCTTGATCGGGGCTTTGAACATTTCGACAAATTCGAGCAAGCCCTGATTGGCACGGTTCAAGCCGCCCGAATAGCTATAGGCATCAGCGTCATTTTGCGCGAGGAGTTCAAGGCGGCGAATATCGACCTTGCCCACCAGCGACGAAATGTCCTGATTATTTTCATCGCCCGGTTCAGTCTTTGCAATCGCTACCTGTCGCAGGCGCGATGGCATCAGTTTGACCACGGTGAATTTCGAGAGATCGCCGCCTGCCTCATCCAGACGCTTTAGGCACCATGGGCTCATCAGACCTGACAGTTTGCGGCGGGGAATGTTGTAGCGACGCTCCAGCTCTTCGCCCATCGTGATGGGATCAAAGAGACCGAGTGGGCTTTCAAACACAGGACTGATCTGCCCATTGGCTTTGAGCACATAGATGGGTTGTTCCTCCATCAATTGCTTCAGGCGTTCAGCCAGCGAAGATTTGCCACCACCCACGGGGCCCAGGAGATATAGGATCTGTTTGCGCTCCTCGAGGCCCTGAGCCGCATGGCGGAAATAGGAGACGATACGCTCAACTGTTTCTTCCATGCCGAAAAATTCCCGGAAAGCGGGATAGACACGGATCGTTCGGTTCATGAAGATACGGCCAAGGCGTGGATCAGCGGCCGTATTGATGATGCGAGGTTCACCAATGGCTGCGAGCAATCGCTCGGCAGCACTGGCATAGAGACTTGGGTCCGTCTTGCAGGCTTCGAGATAGTCCGCGACCGACATTTCATGCTCGCGGCGGCTCTCATATGAGCTGGAATATCGGGTCAGCAGGTCAGTGGCGAGCGCCATGTGGGCTCCTTCAGGTATGGCAGCGCTTCGACAACGCATCGCATCGCCCATGGTTGCCTTGATGTGACGAATGTTCACGCTCAAGCGAAGGACTCGCGATGCAGCGCAAGCTGTGGCACTCTTGGTGAGTGGAGGATTATGTGAGTAAGCGCGTAAGTCAGGATTGGTTCGACCGGCCTGTGCTGGATTTGGCGTCAGCCCTGATTGGTGCGCGTGTCTTTTTCGACGATGTCGGCGGCATGATTGTTGAATGCGAAGCCTATGCCAGGCATGATCCCGCAGCCCACAGCTTTGCTGGCAAGACCGCGCGCAATGCCTCGATGTTTGGCCCCGCGGGTCACGCTTATGTCTATCGCTCCTATGGCATTCACTGGTGCATGAATTTCGTTGCGCAAGAGGAGGGTGCAGGCGTGCTCATCCGCGCACTCGCGCCAGAACGTGGGCTTGAGCGGATGGCCGAGCGGCGCGGTGTCGAGGATGTGGAGCTCTTCTGCTCAGGTCCGGGCAAGTTGACTCAGGCGCTCGGCGTCTCAAACGCGCAAGACGGAGCGGCACTTTTCCGCAAACCTTTTGCCGTTTATGCGCCTGAAGCGGCGGTCGAGATGATCACAGGTCCCCGCATCGGCATTTCCCGCGCAGTCGATCTGCCGTGGCGCTTTGGCTTGAAAGGCTCGCCCTTTCTCAGCAGGGCTTTTCCCAAATAAAAAAGCGCGACCCGAAGGCCGCGCTTTTCAGTCAGATCACAAGCGCGTTTATTCGGCCGCCTGCGCCAGTTCCTTGTTCTCAAGAATGAGATGGCCGACAGCCGTGTTGGAGGCGGGCACGGTATAGAAGCGATACCGCTCATGCACCTTCTCATCGAGCGCGCCGCGCATGATGAGCCACATCACCATCTCGATGCCTTCTGCACCAGCTTCGCGCATATATTCCACATGGCGGATCTCCGCGACGCGCTGCGGGTCATTCACAAGCCCATCAAGGAAGGCCTTGTCGAAGTCGCTATTGATGAGACCAGCGCGCGGGCCGGAAATCTGGTGCGACATGCCGCCCGTTCCGAAGATCACAACGCGCAGATCTTCCGGGTAGCTCTCCACCGCCTTGCGGATTGCCTTGCCCAGATTGAAGCAGCGCTTGCCCGATGGCGGGGGGAAGAGCACGACATTGACGGCGAGCGGAATGACCTTGCAGGGCCATTCTTTTGGCTGGCCGAACATCAGGCTCAGCGGCACGGTCAGGCCGTGGTCCACTTCCATATTGTTGACGATCGTCAGGTCGAATTCATCCTGAATCACCGACTGGGCAATATGGGAGGCAAGCTCCGGGTGACCATGCACGGTCGGCACCGGGCGGGGACCCCAGCCCTCATCGGCGGGCTCGAATTCGGCGGCGCAGCCGAGTGCGAAAGTGGGAATGAAATCCATGGAGAAGGCGGTTGCATGGTCGTTGAAGACGACGATGCAGACATCCGGCTTCACCTTTTCGATCCACTTCTTCGATTCCTCGAAGCCACCGAAGACGCGCTGCCAGTAGGGTTCCTGGGTCTTGCCATTGTCCAGCGCCGCGCCGATCGCGGGCACATGGGAACAGGCGACACCTGCGACGATCTTGGCCATTACTTGCTCCACTCCGACTTGTGGCGGTTGCCCTGCGGGTTGCGCCCGCCATTGAGCATCATATCCGCATATTCCTGCTGGGTGACGCCGGTCATCATGGCGGCCATCTGCTGGAAGGAGAGGCCGTCCGTGGCGCCGAGCTTGGCGGTGAAATAGATGTTGCCGCCCAGTTCCAGCATCCGGTTCCACTGGCGCTTGAGCACCGCTTCCGTCTGCTCAGGGGTCAGCTTGAACTTCTTCAGATAGCCCGCTTCATCGGCCTTGAAGGCCTTGCGGTTGGCGTCCTTCAGCAGGGACATGCAAAACATGTTGATGCCATAGCCCTTCCGGGCCTGATCCGCATCGAACACAATCGTCCCCGGAATATCGGAATATTCCTTTTCGGTCGGCTGCATTGCTCTTTCCTCTCGAATATCCAGCCCTTTTTCAGGGGCTGGGATCGTGGCGCGGACCATATCGCCTTTGGACGAAACCGTCGATGGCCTCCGCTCAGATGATAACTGGAACAATTAAAGGGAAGAGCCCGCCATTAACCACGCGCAGCGGTCCCGCCATTGACAGGGCGGGGGCCGCGAAGTATTCACGCCCACGTTCTGAATGGCGCAAGCCATCAGCAGCCCGAATGGGCCTGCTGGGGGATAGTTCAACGGTAGAACAGCGGACTCTGACTCCGTTAATCTTGGTTCGAATCCAGGTCCCCCAGCCAATTTTTCACCCGCTCCCATCCGTCCTAGTCCGGCTGAATCCCGGCTGTTTTGATGATGGTTCCAAAGCGGTCGATCCCTTCGACCATCATGTCGCGCAGGCGCTGGGGCGAACCGCCCAGCATGGCATAGCCAGCATCCTCAAAACGGGCCTGAATCTGTGGCGAGGCGAGAATCTTGGCGATTTCCGCATTCAGCTTGGTGATGATCGGTTCAGGCACGCCTTTGGGCGCGAAGAAGCCAAACCAGGTTGGCGGCTTGCGGAAGGCGGGGATGGATTCAGTGATTGAAGGCACGTCTGGGCGGCGAGGAAAACGATCAGGCTCCAGCATCGCAATGAGCTTGGCTTTTCCAGCATCCACATGCGGGGCAGCTGTCGAGAGCGCTGTGAACAGAACCGGGACATGGCCTGCGATCAAATCATTCATCGCCGGATCAACGCCGCGATAGGGGACATGCGCCATCTGGACGCCCGTTGTTTGCTTGAAGAGTTCGCCAGTCAGATGAAACACCGAGCCATTGCCCGACGTGCCATAGGAGGCGCGGCCGGGATTGGCCTTCAGCCAGGCGATCAGTTCAGGCACTGTATTGGCAGGGACCGAGGGGTGAACGATGAGACAAGTTGCCGGCTCGACGG
>JACCED012030961.1_pt1 | contig 17796 bp, 16 predicted proteins | sample 7455021 | NCBI WGS metagenome assembly JACCED01 (sample SAMN15323456, study PRJNA562643) | freshwater metagenome | isolation source: river surface water | place: USA:Blue River Watershed | collected 2017-08-19 | reverse complement strand
TATCTTTAAATCAATTTTTTTTTAAAGATATTAGGAAAAAAGCATATGGGTAATAAGTATTTAAAAAAATTGATGATATATAATAACAATTATAAAATAATAAAGATAATTTTCTATATTAATATATATTTATTATTTTATTAATGAATAAAAAAGAAGCTGAAGAATATATTAGCAGAATTGCTGACCAACTGTATAACAAATTTATCAATAATGATAATGATAAAAATAATACTAATTTAAAAAAAAGAAAATATAAAAATTTAAGTAATGATTACGATGATTTAAGTGATAATAATAAAATAATTAAACCAAACAATTATGATAAGTTTTTGAATAATAGTTATACATTACCACAGTTAAAAGACCTTTGTAAACAATATAATTTAAAAGTAACTGGTAATAAGACTGAACTAACAAAAAGAATATACGCAAAATTACGTATAGAATATTCAATTATTAAATTACAATCTGTTGCTCGTAAATTTCTAGTAAAACAATTTATTTATTTATATGGTCCAGCATTTAAAAATGTTAGTTTATGTACAAATTCAGATGATTTTTATAGCATGGAACCTTTAAATGAATTACATCCATTTCAAATATTTAGTTATAAAGATGATGATGGATTTGTATATGGTTTTGATATAGTATCAATATTTAATTTAATTGACCAAACAGAAAACAAAGATAATGTACAAAATCCATATAATAGAAAACAAATTGCAAATGTAATTTTAGAAAAATTAAGACACTTGTTATATTTAAGTCTTATATTAAATATACCAATTAATTTACAATTAGAAGAAGATGTAAGACAGATAGATAAAAAGAAAGCAGTTGAATTAGAATGTTTAAGATTATTTCAAATTATAAATAGTTTAGGAAATTATTCAGACCAGAAATGGTTTTTAAGTTTAAATAAAGAACAACTTGATAGATTTATAAGAGAATTAATAGATATTTGGTCATATAGAGCACAACTAACAAATGAAACAAAGGTAGCAATTTGTCCGCCATTTGGTAATCCTTTTATTCATATTAATAGAATACCAGTTAATAGATTAGTTCAATTAGAAATAGATGATTTAAGAAGTCAGTTATTAATTGTAATTGATATGTTAGTTACAAGTGGTTTAGATCAATCAAATAAATCTTTAGGAGCTATTTATGTTTTAGGTGCGTTAACTATAGTAAATGAAGATGCTGCTAATGCATTACCTTGGTTATTTCAGTCATTTGGTATAAACAATTAAGGAAAATATTATTATTTAATTAATAAAAAATTGAAATTAAGTTAATTAAATAACTTAAAACCTAATATCATTTAGAATTAAATAATTTAATGCGTTAAAGGACTTAAAAACAAAATACTGTAGTATAGTATAATAAGATGCCCGCCAAGAAAGCCTCTAAGACCACTGAATCCGTAGCTGAGACTACCCCCGTTGTTGCCGCCCCTGCTCCTGCCCCCGCTGTAGAAGTTAAGGAAAAGAAGCCCCGTGCTTCTAAGCCTAAGGCTACTCCTGCTCCTGCTCCTGCTCCTGAACCTGTTAAGGTTGAAGTCCCTGTTGTTGAAGCCCCTATTACTGCTAACCCTGTTGAGGATATTGAAACCTCTGTTTCTACCCTCTCTGAAGCCTTCATGACTAAGCTTAGTCAGCTTAGTAACATGGTTTCTTCTCTTAAGAATGAGTACCGTTCTCTTGAGAAGAGAATGTCTCGTGAGCTTAAGGCCGCCCAGAAGGCTAAGGCTAAGGGCAAGAGAAAGAGTGGAACTCGTGCTCCCTCTGGATTTGTAAAGCCTACTAAGATTTCTGATGAACTTGCTTCTTTCCTTGGAAAGGAAAAGGGTTCTGAAATGGCTCGTACTGATGTTACCCGTGAAATTAATAACTACATCCGCTCTCACAATCTTCAGGACAAGGATAACGGACGTAAGATTATCCCTGATGCTAAACTTGCTACCCTCCTTAAGCTTAAGAAGACTGATGAACTTACCTATTTCAATCTCCAGAGATACATGAGTCCTCACTTCACCAAGGCTACTCCTACTGCCACTGCCTAAACAAATTATTAAATAATAAATAATAAATAATAAATAATAAATAATAAATAATAAATAATAAATATTAAAGATTAAATAATAAAAAATATAAAAATAAATAATAACTAGAGAAATCTAGGTATTATTTTTTCTCACTTATATAAAGATAAAACCTTCATTAAACATAATTCTTTCTAATTCAGCTTTTTTTATAGGCCCATTTTCAATCATAATTTTATCAAATAATGATAATTTGTTATTAATTTCTGAATCAATATCAAACATTGAATGTATTTTTCTAAGTAAATTACTATCTTTAATATAATCTGTATTATTTGTTAACCAATTATAAAATGATAAATTATTTTCATTATTGTTTTCTTTATAATTTTTGAAATACTTAATTGTATTTTTAAAATGTACATTTGATTTATTAGAACTTGTATTATAATCTGTTCCCGATAATACGCATATGTCTCTAAATTCATTTTGTGACATGTTAAGAGTTGATAATATTTCATTAATTTCATATATAACAACACTATGTTGAACTAAACTAAAATATCGTAATACGCGTGGACATCCATATACAAACATATCCATGTCTTCACTTAAACATGCCCAAACCTTACCAGTAATTGTTAACATAGCACATAACTGGTCAGCTTCTCCATGTGCGTCAAAATATGTTACTCCATATACTCTCATTAATTCTTTAACTTGTTCAATCTTTGCCTTACTGATAAAAGTAGCTTTCTTTTTTAATTCTTCAATAGTATTAATAATTTCTTCTTTTTCTTCTTTGTTTTTAATAACATCTTTTTGAATAAGATTTGTTAGTGTTTTAATTTCCTTTTCAGCTATAACTCGGTCTTCTTTTCGCTTCTGAATTAATTCTTTTTTTTCAGCAGGTGCTTTACCATCAAATATAAATATAGGAATGATATTATAATAACGCAAAATAGAAATTAATAAATACATATTTTCTAATAAAAGTCCATCAGCTTCATATTTATACATATAAATACTAGTATCAACAACAATTTTTTTACCACTTAATTGCTCTAATGAAACACAGTTAATAGCACTCTTACAATTTCTTTGTAAATAACTATTCAAATACTTAATACCCATATTTTAATTACTATATATATATGTTTTAATATACTACTATTATACAATTATTTACTATGTTTAATTTATTTCAATTTTTTTAATTAAATAGGAATTCTTCTTTAATTAAAAAAACTATAATTAAATTTTTTATTTTTTAATTTTAATTATCCTAATTCACAAACTGACATACGTAAATTATTTAAAATAAATTTTGTTTCTACATCTTTTTTTGATTCTCTTTTTAAACTATCTAATAATCTTTCACTACATCTAACATTTTTTATTAATGATGGTATTTTATATGAACTATGTATAAAATATACAAAATCATTTAAACATTTGTTAGTATGTCTAAAAAGATAAACTGGACTATTATGATTATTACACCAAGATAAGAATAATTGATAATTATTTAATAATATTGTTGTAATTATAAAATAAGATAGAACATTTGTATCTTCTTTATATAAAGAATTTCTTAACATTTGATTTGCTTTATCATTTTTTATTAAATTTTCATATTTTAAACCCATATAATCTAACACTTTTGTCATTTGAAAAAATGCATATATTCTCTCAAAGGTTATAAAAAATTCCGTATTAATTAAAAACTCTTCAATATCCTTTTTATCTTTTAAATTCATATAACTACAAAATACTGTATTCATAATTCGTGCCCAAAATTCTGTATATGCTTCAAACAAATTTACTTCTGAGTTAACTGGAAATATTTCTAACACTTTTTTATGTACATTTGTTACATTCATATTTGAAAAATCTAATGCAAAATTATGAAATGTTTCATGCAAAAATACCTTAAACCATTCTTCCTTTCTAAAAATTATTATTTCTGATATAACAGGACATGTTGTTGTAAATGCTGTATTTACATTATTAGCATTTAAAATCATATTTTTTACGGTTGGTAACTCTTTTTTCATACTAGTAAAAAATAAATATACTGTTAACTCTTTTGAACAAGATTTAGAAGCAACTTTACTTATTATTGTTAACCAAACTAACATATTATCAACATAACTGTTATATTTACGTATATTTTTAGTGTCTTCAATTAAAAATACAAATTTAAATTTTTTTTTTAATAAGGCAAATTGATATGTAAGTTCAAATAACGTTTTTTTAGCTATATTTTGTTTAAATACATTTGGAATAGATGATTTTATAATCTGATTTGTATTTTTTATTTCTTTTATAGATAAATTATAAAACGCTTGTCCTTGTGAATCTTTTAAAGAATTTATATAATCTGTTGCTATATCTATTTCATTATATAGTTTTTCTAATATTAAATCAGTTTTGTTAGTTTGTACAATATTATCTACACACTTCTTTTTTACAAAAAATGATATTAATAATTCTGTTGCTTTTGTTAGTTTCATTACTATATTAAATTAACAAAATAAATATACTATTAAAACAAAATATGTTGATAAATTTGTAGTGAATTATCATATAAATACATTCCATTACAATGATGTGATACATTATTAAACACGTGTTTTACTTTAAACTTTATTTGTTCTAAATTATTATTAATAAAATTTATATTATCTTTATAATTTGCAATTGGGTCATTGATTGAATGTATAAATACTACTGTAGTATTTAGATTTAAATCTAAATTAATTGTTGATAATGTATTAACATCATTTATATCTTTATTTTTAAATAAAAAAAACTCATTTATTAATTCAATTAAAAAATCATATCCTTTTAAATATGAAAATTGTGAAAATCTTTTTGTTAGTTCTGGATATCTTTTAAACATTACTTTTTGAATACTATTTACTATATATATATCAAATCTAAACCAGTAATGTTTAAAATCTTTTAAACAATCTAATATTGAATGTGGTGCATCTATTGCTATAATTTTACTTATATTTGTTAGATCTTTAACTTTATTAGCTACATGTGATGCTATTATTGTTCCAAAACAAAAAGATACAAATGTTATCTTACAAAATGGAAAATGATTTGATAAATATCTAACATATTTTTCAATATCTTCTAAAGCTAACAAAGGAAAATCAAGTGAATTTTTATATACAAACCATGGTATATCTATTTTGTTAGATTTCATATTAAAAATTGTTGTATCAATATAATCTCTATAACCTAGTGTTGGACCTCCTGAAAAGAAAACTAACAAATTTGTATCTTTTTTATTTATATCTGGTAATCTATTATAATACATTTTTCCTTCTGTATTATTTATTTCTAAAGTTTCTTTGTTAGTTATCTTCCGTTTATAAAATATCATTAAATATAATTCAATTATTATAAGAACTAACAAATTTATTATGTATGGCATTATATTGTTATTTTATTCCAATAGTAAAATAATAATATTTAAACAAAATTATTATTAAACATAAGTATATTAATTTATTTTTCTTTTGACAATCTATCACGTATTATCATTAAATTGTCAAATACTTCTGGTTCTTCTGCTCTTACATGATGAACCAACTTAGCATTACGAGTTTTTAATAACATATCTTTTAAATCAGCATTTTGTGAAAATTTTGCATTTTGAGCAGTCATCATTTCTTCATCACGTCGTTTTTCAAAAAAATCTGGATCAATTTCAACATTTTTTGGTCTAATACGAACACCTTCAAATTTACCAGATTTACCACCAGCTGACTTAGCCATTTCAGCATTTTTTGACAAATCTGTACCAGAGTCTAATGAAAAAGACAAATAAAAATCTGGATTATTCTTTTTAAATTTAGATGCTTGGTAATAATGTTCAACAGAAGACCATCTATGATTATCTAATGAAAATGGTTGTATCCAAAAGTTAGATAATTTACGACGCCAATCTACAATTGCTGCTAATGGAGCAAAATTTACTACTTCACTTGTTGATATTTTTTCCCCAGAACCCTTACCTGGTAATGGTTTACCACTAGATTTTGAATAAAAAGAAAAAACAATACTGTCATCATATAAACCTCTAATCTTAGCTTCACCTAAATCTTCAAAACGTTCACCTAATCCACTAGTCATTTTACTTTTAAGGTCTTTAAATTCTGGTATTAAACTAAAAGTGCCTGAATTGCGTTCCATACATTTATCAATAATCATTTTTCTAATATCATATGGTAATTCTTTAAACACAAATATCATCTTCTTTTTATATGTAATATTTTTATAATGTTCTCCAGTATGGTCTACAATAATATAATAATCTGGCATAAATTCACCTCGATTTTCAATAATTGGATCAACAAAGTCACCACATTCTAATACATTATCTATATCACCTTCTCTATAATTTTTACTTGACAAAATAATAAATTTAATATTAAGCAGTCTTTCTAACAAACTAATTGTACCTGAATCAGCCCAATATTCACAACTTTTTATTACATTTCTAAAACCAGCTAGGTTAGGAATATCTTTTATAAATTTAAAATTATCTAACAAATCCTTTGTTGCTTTATTTTCTAACACTAAATTATTATAACGTTCTTTAAGTGCCTTTGCTTCTGCTATTAATAGTTTTTGTGTTTCTTTTTCAATAGCTAGTTTTAATTGCTCTTTATATCCTTCTAATGTTTTTTTAATTAAAGCGGACTCTGCAGTTGTATTTTTTAATTGACCAGAAACAATTATATATTGTTCTTTGTAATTTTGAAACATTGCTTCATCTACATTTTGGGCTACTTTATCACGTAACTTTGCAACAGTTGTATCTTGACCTACAGTTTTAAATGCCTCTCTTATTGTAGCAAATAAACAATCACCGCCACCTTCATTATCTATTATATTATAATTTCTATTTTTCATATATTTTTGTACCCATATATCATCAGGTTGTTCATGATATGTTTTTCTTTCAAGTTTTGCTTGTTTTTCTGTTTCATATTTTAACATTGTAGCAACCTTGCTATGTTTTCTTATAGTAAATGTATCACGACGTGATTCAGGAATATAAATTTCTGCAAATGGCTCTTTTTCTTCTTCTTTAGATGTAGAACTAACTTTAATTAGAGATGATGATGTTGTTTTTGTTTTTCTTTTTTCTGATTTAGCTATAATTTCTGATTCAGGTATAAGGCGATATTTTTCAATATAAGCTCTATTAGCAAAAGTATAAAGCAATGGATCATTTAATTTTTCTACTTCTAAGTTAGAATCTTCATCCATATAATCTAACAAATTTGTTGATTCTATTTCAAATACACCAATTTGAATAACCTTATTATTAGACTTTACTAAATAAATTGGAAAATAAGTTATATTTTTGTCAGCAAATGTATTTTTTGCACCACCAATTCCAATAACTACATGTAATTCATCATTTAATATAATTTCATATAAATTAGTTTCTCTACTTAAGTCTGATGGATCCACACTTTTTAGTTCAATATAATTTACACTTTTATCAATTCTAGATACTACCATTATTACTCTATTATTAGTTTAGATTTTTTTATTTTATTACAAACTAACAAAAAATTGAAATAAAATATAATTAATAAAGTATATTAATAAAAAATAAAATAGTAATAAAAATGTCATACGAATTTGATAAATATATTTGTACCAAAGAAAATCTAAAGCAAACCATTGATTTATATGGTATAGCTATTATACCAAACGTGATATCTGAAGAAGAATGTAATAATATGGTTAATCAAATTTGGGATTTCTTTGAACATATTTCTCAAACATGGGAATTACCAATTAATAGAAATAATACAGAATCATGGTCTGGATTTTATAATCTATTTCCATTACATTCAATGCTTATTCAACATTGGAATATAGGACATGCTCAAGCATCTTGGAATGTAAGACAAAATATTAAAATTGTGGAAATATTTGCATATTTTTGGGGTTGTTCTGTAAATGATTTATTAGTTTCATTTGATGGACTAAGTTTTAATTTACCGCCAGAAACTACTAAAAAAGGTTGGAATAGAGGAAATACATGGTATCACACTGATCAATCATATACATCTAATGATTTTAAATGTATACAAAGTTTTATTACTGGATTAGATATTAATGAATATGATGCAACATTATCTATTTTAGAAGGTAGTAATAAGTATCATTGTAACTTTAAAGATGAATTTAATATTACTGATAAAGATGACTGGTATAAGTTAACTAAAGAACAAGAAGAATTTTATTATAATAAAGGTTGTTCTATAAAAAATATTAAATGTCCAAAAGGTAGTTTAGTATTTTGGGATAGTAGAACAATTCACTGTGGTATTGAATCAAATAAAAAACGTACAACGCCTAATATTAGAGCAGTTATATATTTATGTTATATGCCTCGTAGCCAATGTAATAATGCAAACTTAAGAAAAAAACAAAAAGCGTTTAATGAACTAAGAACAACTAGTCACTATCCTTGTAAAATTAAATTATTTTCAAAAAGTCCAAGAACATATGGTAAATCTCTACCAATAATTACACAAATTACAAAGCCAAACTTAACTGAACTAGGTAAAAAATTAGCAGGATTTTAATTAAAAAGCTATAAATTGTTTCATAAACTTATCATTTTTTAATTCAATAATATAACTCCATAATTGATGTCGTCTCTCTACAATTTCTTTATTATTTTCATCTTTTTCATACATAACAATTATATCAATAATTTCTTGTTTTTTACATTTTAAACTTTTAATTGTTTTTAATAAACCATAATAATCACAAATTCGCAATAAATCATTTACTAAATAATGTTCATCATAATACAATTCTAACATTTCTCCATAACCAACACGAATTGCATTATATTTTGTTAGTTTATCTGTTTCTATCAAAAAATCATTTATACTTAAATAATTATTATTATCAATAGTATTATTTAATTCATTTAAATCTAAAAAATCATTTATATTAACTTTATTAGAAGAAACTTGACTATTATCATTAAAAATAATATTTATATTATTCATTTTATAAATACTATTTATTTATTTTTTATATTATTATTCTTATTATTTATTTATAGCTCAGATAAATCCATAAACTTAAACACAGATTTACTTGTTAAACTTTTATAATCCTTTGCCTTCATAATTGCTAATCTAGCTACAAGTTCTTTAATATTTTCATTATCAATTGTATATTCATCATCATCTAACAAATCATCTTCTTCAAATGAATCAATAATTTCTTTATTATAAAGAATAGCAATATTTTCAGTAATTTCATCTACAATACTCTTCATACCATCCTTATGAATTAAATCAAAAATCATATTTAATAAATGAACATTTAACTTAATTATTTCAGCTTTATCTAAAAAGCCAATTTGAGCTAAACTAACTAAAAACTGACTAAATGAACGACGCTTTAAATTAATTTTATTAATTTCACAATACTTATCATAATCAACTTCTGGTTCAATATATTCAATATGATCAAATACAGACTTAAATGTTTTATATGAATTATCAAATGATGTTTTTAAGAAACTATATTTAGTAATTAAATCATTATATAATTGTGCATATAATTTAGAATAAAACTTTGTAGTACTACAAATTTCAAAAATAACAGTTCCTACCTTAAGCATATCTTCATCTGAACAACTTTCACTTATAATAATATTTATAATATCATAAATTTCACCTTTCATTTTATCAAATAACTTATCAGTTAATTTATTTAAACTAACTCTAATATTATCAATATGAATATCAATACCAACCTTTTCAGCAAATTTAGTGGGTTGAAATGTTCTTAAACTTTCCCAATCTTCATCATTAACTTCATTATATTTATTACCCTTCTTTCTTCTATTATTTTTTCCTCCATCATTAAAACGAGGAACAGGTTCACCTATTTCACTAATTTCACGTTTCTTAAAAATAGGAGTTCTTAAAGTACCAGTAAATCCAACTTGTTCTGCTAAATATCTAATTTTGTTAAGTACATCCTCGGAAATTTCATAATTAAATCCCTGACAGGTAATATCATTAATATTATGTAAAGTATACTTTAATGTGGTAGACATTGTTATAGAGGTAGTCATAAAATTCTTCTATAATTAATATAATAAGTTTTTTTTATATCAATTTTTTTTATAATATATTAAATATATTAAAACGATTTAAAACAAACTTATTATATTATATTATAAAAATGTCTACTACAGAAGAACAATCGAGAAGCGAATATCCTGATACATATATGTTTACAAGTTGGGAAAATTTAGAAAATATAAATGAAAAAATTTTAAGAGGTATTTATAGTTATGGTTTTGAACAACCTAGTATTATTCAACAAAAAGCTATTATTCCTATTATGTTAGGAAAAGATATTATTGCACAAGCTCAGGCAGGAACTGGTAAAACTGGAGCATTTACTATTGGAGCCTTATCTAGAATTAATGTAAATGAAAAAACTAATCAAGTTCTTATTTTAGCACCTACAAGAGAGCTTACATTGCAAATTGCACATGTAATTACTGCAATTGGTTCTCAAATGGAAGGATTAGTAGTAAAAACTCTAGTAGGTGGTTCATCAATAGATGAAGATGTAGCTTCTATTAAAGCTAATATTCCTCATGTAATTGTTGGTACACCTGGGCGTGTATATGATATGATGCGTCGTAATCATATTAGAGGAAGAGCATTTAAGGTTGCAATTTTGGATGAGGCAGATGAGATGTTATCATCTGGATTTAAAGACCAAGTATATAATATTTTTCAACATTTTAATAATAATATCCAAGTAGCATTATTTAGTGCTACCCTACCTGATAGTATTAATAGTATTACTGAAAAAATTATGCGTAATCCTGTTAGAATTAATGTTGCTGCTGAAAAACTTTCACTTGAAGGTATCCAACAATTTTATATTGCTCTTGGAGATGATAGACAAAAATATGATGTAATTAAAGATTTATTTGCTTCATTAACAGTTACACAAACGTTTATTTATTGTAATAGTGTAAGACGTGTAGTAGATTTATATGAAGCAATGAGAGAAGATGGGTTTCCTGTAGCATGTATTCATAGCAGTATGGACAAAGTAGAACGTGATAATGCTTTAAGAGAATTTAGAAGAGGTGCTACTCGTATTATGATTTCAACCAATTTAACTGCACGTGGAATTGATATTCAACAAGTAGCAGTTGTAATTAATTTTGATGTTCCTAAAGATGTTCATACTTATATTCATCGTATTGGACGTAGTGGCAGATGGGGTAGAAAAGGCACTGGTATTAATTTTGTTACTAGAAGAGATCAACATAATTTAAAAGCAATTGAATCATTTTATCACTGTCATATTGATGAATTTCCTGCTGACTATAAGTTTTAATTTTACCCTATTGCCAAAGAAAATAAATTTTACAAATAAACTAAAATAAAAGTAAACTCGTACAATATTAATTTATTTAATCTATATTTCTTAATAAGAATTAATAAATATGGATTTAGAAAAAGATTTAGTAGATGCTATTAAACTTCCAATTGAGTATTTAGATAGTAATTGTAATAATAGTTTGAGTCAAAATATTATCACTGATTTAGAATTAGTTGAAACTATATCTAATAATAATTATACAAATAGTAATACTAATAGTAATACTAATACAAATTTAAGCATATATAAACATATTTTTACACCTACTAATTGTTTTGGTAATTTAGTTGTTAAAAAGTTACCAAATATTTATACAACTAACACAGATTATTTAAAAGATACACAAAAATTATTATCAATTTGGTCTAATAATAACAATAATAGTAATAATACAAATATAACTAGTAATGAATTACAAGATATTTTAAATACTTATAAAGAAATTAAAACTGATACTGGATTTTGTGAAAAATATATGTATATTGATTGGGAACATGCTAAATTTCTTAATACAAACCCTTTTTTTTTACAAATTATGAGCATTTATAATTTAGCTTCCCCTTTATTATCACTATTTTTGCCTATTATTATTTTAATTATTCCATTTTTTATTTTAAAAGCAAAAGGATTAGAAATATCATTAGACCAATATACTAACATTCTTAAAAAACTTATTGGTGACCATGCTATTGGAAAAATGTTTACAAAATTTAATGATGTTGATGTAAGAGAAAAAGCATATATTTTATTATCTGTTGCATTTTATATATTTTCTATTTATCAAAATGTTCTAACATGTATTCGTTTTTATACAAACTTTACAAAAATACATAATTATATTTTTAAAATTAAAAAATACATTGAATATACTATTTCTTCAATGAATAATTATTTGTTAGTTAGTAACAATCTAACAACTTATAATAATTTTAATCAAGAGGTTATTAGAAATAAAGAATACTTAAAAAATATTCTTTTAGAATTAAATAAAATTTCTCCTTTTTCATTATCTTTTAAAAAAACATTTGAAATAGGCAACATTATGGAAAAATTTTATACTATTTATAGTGATCAACAATTTAATAGTATTATGTTATATTCATTTGGATTTAATGGTTATTTAGATTGTTTAACAGGATTGTCTTTAAAGATTGCTAATAAAGATATTAACTTTATAACATTTGTTAGTAATAAAAAATCTAACAAATTTAAAAATAGTTATTATCCCGCTTTAATTAAAAATAATTCAGTTAAAAATACTTGTGATTTATCTAAAAATATGATTATTACTGGACCTAATGCATCTGGTAAAACAACTATTTTAAAAACTTCCTTAATTAATATAATATTATCGCAACAATTTGGTTGTGGAACTTATTCGTCTGGTAAACTAACACCATTTAAACATATTCATTGTTATCTTAATATACCTGATACTTCTGGGCGTGATAGTTTATTTCAAGCAGAAGCTAGGCGATGTAAAGAAATAATTGACTGCATTAAAACTAATAAAAAAGATACACATTTTTGTGTATTTGATGAACTTTATTCAGGTACAAATCCTGAAGAGGCTGTTATAAGTGCAACAGCATTTATGGAATACTTATTTAAGTATAAAAATGTAACTACTATGTTAACAACACATTATGTAGATTTATGTAGTGAACTAGAAAAAAATAATAAAAAAGTTGTTATTAATAATCATATGAAAACTAACAAATTAAATAGCGGTTCATTTGAATATACATATATTCTAACAAATGGTATTTCAAATGTAAAAGGTGGTCTAAAAGTTTTATCTGATATGGATTATCCTAGCGAAATATTAGAAAAAACTAAAAGCAAATTTATTTAATTAAAGCGGAAATTATTCGTTAAATAAAAAAAATAAATATATAGGATAGTTCTAAGAATGGGATTATTTGATATATTTAGTACATCATTTTTAATAACTATTGCTTTAACTATGTTAACCTTATGTTTAATGTTTTTATACTTTAGCCAAAAGTTTTCTGAACAGGACCACAAAATTAGTTCAATGGTTGACTTAGTTACAACTATGGCACAAGAAATACATTTGTTAAAAAACAACTCACATAATAGTGAAATCCATTATCCTTCTGATCTAACAAACAATGTTGCTCCTACTTTAGTAACAAAACATAATGAACTTATTGAAGTTTCTGATAATGAAGATGAATCTGATTCTGAATTAGATGATTCTGATTCTGAATTAGATGATGATAACGATAAATTAGATGATGATGACGATAAATTAGATGAAGTAAATTCTTTAAATATAGATGAAGATGAACATATTGAACCTATTGAAGGTTTAGAAGACATTGATTCTATTCAAACTGATACTAATATTGGTGATAATAATGTAGAAGAAATAGAACAAGAAAAAGAAGAATCTACTTTAGGAGATTTATCTGAATTAAAAAGTATTTCAATGACTGATAGTAATAATTATGATACCGATTATAAAAAGATGAGTGTTGACAAGTTAAGACATATTGTTGTTGAAAAAGGATTAGTTGTTGATGCTTCTAAACTTAAAAAAAAAGATTTACTTAAATTATTAGGTCTATCTGAATAAATAATTATATTATTATTATATAAGTAATTAATGGATTTAAACACTAGTAATAATAATAGAATTTATATGTATAATAAACCTGATTATGCTTCTTGGCAACCACAAGCAGTAGTAAATAATCAAATTAGACGTGATGAAGGTATTAAATCTAATTGGCAATATCGTCAATATATGACTAATAATGCAAATTATATTATGAAATATAATACTGAAGAAGCTATTTATGAAAGTGGTAATAATCCTTACACACTTGTTAATACTGAACCAGTACAAAAGACACCATATTTATATAAAAGTGTTCAACAAATCCAAGGACCAACTCTTAGTTATGGTGAAAGTGATTTAAAAAAATCATATTTAGAAAAAGAAAGAGTTCAAGCACGATTAATTGCTCCATCTTTTTCTACTTTTAATTTTTAAATAAGTAATATATACCAAATATCAATAATTAATATTTATTATATATATATATAATATGACTACAAATGGTGAATTTCGTAGAATGTCAGAATTGTCATTAGATGAACAAGCTAAGCAAAAAGCAGAACTAGAAAAGTATAATAATGAAATTGATAAAAAAAATATAGCAATTAAAAAAAGTCATCTTGATTTTGAAGAAAAAATGAAAAACCAGGATATGTTTCTACGTAGTTTAGCTGAAGAAAAATCACTAATTCCACCTGAGTCATTTATGTCTAAATTTGTTAGACCTATTATTGAAGTAATTACAAAATATATTATGGAAAATTACCTTACAGAAGATAATATTACAACTGTTAGCAATCTAATGCAAAGTATTGTTGAAGAATTTTTTGATCGTTTAAATGATATTAAAAGACTAAATCCTCGCCTTACAGCATCTATTGATCAATTAACATCAATGATTTCTAAGTCTATTAGTAGAGAAGCAAGACGTACAGTTGTTCCTGAAGGGGAAGAAGTTAGAGTTGGAGGTAGAGGTAGAAAAAGAAAAAGATATACTAAAAAACGTAGAGAAAGTAAAAGAAGATATTAAATATTATTATTTTATTTTAGTTTAAATAGTAATTATTATTAATAATTACTATTATGCGGTTACTAAGTATTGATGTTGGTATTAAAAACCTTTCTTTTTGTTTATTTGATATTAATGAATCTAACAAAAGCAAAACTATTGTTAGTTGGGACAATATTAATCTAACAGAAAAAGAAACTGCTTTATGTTGTTTTATTGATAATCAAACTACTCTTACTAGTAAAAAAAAAGTTAAAAAAGATTTGCCTACGACAAATAATGTTAGTTGTGATAAACCAGCAAAATTTAAATATGGTACCTCTTGTTATTGTTTAAAACATGCAAAAAAAGTAGAAAATATTATGATCATGCCAACAGAATTAAAACCAAGTGTTCTTAATAAAAAAAAAGTAGCTGATGTAATTGCTATTTGTAAAAAATATTTTATTCAAGTATCAGAATCTAACAACAATAAAATTTTAAAAAAACAAGATTATTTAGATGCTATTGCTAATTTTGTTTCTAACAAATGTTTTCAACCAATTGAAGGTGTAGCAAATGCCAGCAAGGTTGATTTAGTAACAATTGGTAAAAATATTCAACATCGATTTGATAATTTATTTAAAGAACCTTTAGACAAAATTATTATTGAAAACCAAATTGGACCACTTGCTAACAAAATGAAGACTATTCAAGGTATGCTTTCACAATACTTTATAATGAAAAATAATAATATTGATATTGAATTTATTAGCGCAACTAACAAATTAAAGGGGCTTGTTACAAATAGTAATACTAATGATACTAATACTATTATTGAAAATAATAAGAAAAAAGACATTGGTGATAAAAAAGAATATAAAAAACGAAAAAATTTAGGTATTGAAACATGTTTACAATTAATTAATAATGAAGAAAACTTTGCTCCTTGGAAAAACTTTGTTGAAAAACATAGCAAAAAAGATGACTTGTCTGATTGCTTTTTACAAGGTATTTGGTATATTAATAATAAGATGTAGTTTAAATTTGTTAGATATTTTTTAAATATATTATTTTTTAAATATATTTAATTCGTTAATACTTAAAATTAATTGACTAAATTAATTATAATATTAAATAATGTTTCAAGACGAGGTAATTAATATTTCTGAGATTAATTTTGATAATTTAGATGATGGACCTGTTAGCAGTAGTAGTAATTTTGGTGGTGGAATTGAACTTTTAATGAATGATAAAAAAAAAAGTAGTAGTGGACCTAGTAGTGACATTAATATTGATGACCTTAATAATTTAGAAGATGAATTAAATAATTTAGCAAGTGAACCTATTAATATTTCATCTGATTTAGGTGGAGGAGGCGGACTATTTGGTTCTTTTTCTTCTTCTAGTGATAAACCCTCTGTTAGATTTAATGATTCCCCTTCTATTGGAGCTTCAACTGCTAACACTGCTGATGATAATAAGAGTTGGGATGGCTATGGCAAATTTAATAATATACCTATTAATCCAGATAAGCCTATTCACACGATGCCACAGCTTAGTAAGGAAGAAATGTTACGTGAAAAGTTTAAATATTTGCGCAAGTTAGAAGCACTTGAGAAAAAAGGTGTTGAACTTACTAAAAAGTATACAATGGAATCTAATTTAATGGAAATGCAAGGCGAATATGAAATGATTATGGAAGAAAAGAGTAGACAAAATTCTGTTAAATTTCAAGGTCAAATGATGATGGCTATTATTAATGGTTTAGAATTTCTTAATAACAAATTCGATCCTTTTGATATTAGACTTGATGGTTGGGGTGAGCAAATTAATGAAAATATTACTGATTATGATGATATTTTTGGTGAATTACATGATAAATACAAGTCTAAGGCTTCAATGAGTCCAGAGCTTAAACTTTTATTTCAACTTGGTGGTAGTGCTATGATGGTTCATATGACAAATACTATGTTTAAGAGTGCTATGCCTGGTATGGACGACATTTTACGTCAAAATCCTGATTTAATGCGTTCATTTCAAGCAGCGGCTGTTAACACTATGAGTGGTTCTAATCCTGGGTTTGCTGGGTTTATGGGTGGTATGATGAATAGTGAACCTGAACCTAGCAGAGGTAGTGGACCTCCTCCTCCTTTAGCAACACAAGGCCTAGGTGCTTCTCAAAGTAGAGGCGGAAATAATGCTGGCTATACTTCTAGACCTGATTTAGCAGCAAGTAGAGATGATGGAATTAATTTTAGAGAAAGCTTCCCTGTCCCATCTGGTGCCCAACCTTCACAAAAATCTGATATCAAAAAACGCCCTGAAATGAAGGGACCCAGCGATTTAACTGACATTTTATCTGGTCTTAAAACTAAAACAATTAATATTGAAGAATCTCAAATAGATGCTAATGATAGTAGTAGAATTAGTATTAGCGACTTAACTGACTTACAAGGGTCTGGTAATGTTCCTAAGAAAAGCAGAAGAAAACAAAAGTCTGACAAAAACACTGTTAGTTTAGACATTTAATTTTTAAAAACAAAAAATAAAATTTATATTATAATTTAATAAAAATCTAATTATAATATATAAATAAATGGAAGACGAAGATACTTTTAATAGATATAAAGATAGATATGGCTTTGTAGGTGAATTTAATATGTATTCAATAACTAGACCTGAAGT
>JACCED010494006.1_pt1 | contig 17803 bp, 19 predicted proteins | sample 7455021 | NCBI WGS metagenome assembly JACCED01 (sample SAMN15323456, study PRJNA562643) | freshwater metagenome | isolation source: river surface water | place: USA:Blue River Watershed | collected 2017-08-19 | reverse complement strand
TATGAAATACCCATGGAGCTAGGCCGCACAAACACGAATGAGTTTTAAACGCCGGAATAAGCATTATCTTTGTAAGAAAAAGATGTGCTATGAAAGAAATGATATTTCAACAGGTTATAGGTGTTGGATGTGGATTAGATGTTCATAAAGACACCGTCGTTGCTACTATAAGGAGCAGTAGCAAGGATTATGAAACAAAAGAATTTAGCTCCTTTACAAGTTCTTTGACAGAGTTAAAAGATTGGTGTATTCAACAAGGTGTAACGCATATTGCCATGGAAAGTACAGGAGTTTATTGGAAACCTGTATTTAATGTTTTAGAAGATGAACGTTTTGAAATTATCTTAGTAAATGCTAGGCATGTTAAAAACATACCTGGTCATAAAACCGATAAAAAAGATAGTGCTTGGCTTAGTAAGTTACTTTTAACAGGTTTATTAAAGGGAAGCTTTATACCACCAACAGACATAAGAGAATTAAGAGACTTGGTAAGGTATAAAAAGAAAAAAACACAAGTAATAGCTGCTGAAAAAAACAGAATGATAAAAATTTTGGAAGATTGTAATTTCAAGTTAAGTTCTGTATTAAGTGATGTACAAGGAGTAAGTGCAACAAAAATAATTACTGCTATTACAGAAGGAGAAACAGATGTAGAAAAGCTAATATTATTTGTACACGGTAAAGTAAAAACTGATAGAGAAACGATTAAAAAAGCTTTAGAAGGCAAAGTTACCGAACATCATATATTTATGTTAAAAATGGCAAGGGAAAGCATAGAGGTGAATGAGGCATTAATTACTAAAATCGATAAGCAAATAGAAAAAGCAATCGAAAATTATCAAGTGGAAATTGATTTACTTCAAACAATAGATGGTGTTGGCAAAGATAGTGCGGTTGCTATAATCAGTGAAATAGGTGTTGATATGTCTCAATTTCCAAACGAACATCATTTAGCAAGTTGGGGTGGCGTAAGTCCCGGAAATAATGAGAGTGGAGGTAAAAAAAAAGTTCAAAAACAATAAAAGGAAATAAACACTTACAAGCAACCTTAACCCAAAGCGCGTGGGCAGCAACCAGAAAAAAAGATAGCTACTTTAAAAAAAAATATCAAAAAATATTAATGCGTAGGGGTTCTAAAAAAGCAATTGTAGCAGTAAGTCATAAAATTATCATTGCAGCGTATCATGTATTAAATAAAAAGGAAGCGTATAAATCGCCATTGCTGGATGATAAAAAAATAAATGAGAAGCAAAAATCTAAATTTGTACAAAAACACATTATAGAACTACAAAAATTAGGCTTTACAACACAAATAACACCTATAAACTAAATAAAATATAAACCAAAAGCTCGGCTTTTTTCTGGGACAATAAAAGCCTGTATATGAAATTGAGCTAACAACAGGTTAAGCACAAACACTTGTAGCAAAGTAAGATAGAAATATCCTGCTAAAGCACGAATATGAAAATTTACAATCTATTAACCTGTTTAAAAACAAGATGATAATTTATTGAATAAACTGAAAAATTAAACATAAAAAAAACACATATGAAATGAGCCATGACCCGTTTGGACACAAACACCAAAGAATATCGGCGAATAGCATATGGCAACTAAAAATTTAAAATTATATTCATATGAAACTTTTACAAAAAACAAGATTAAGAAATTTAGAATTGCAAAACAGTATTGCTATGGCTCCAATGACTAGGAGTAGGGCAAGTAATACCGGAGTAGTAAACGATTTAACAGTATTGTATTATACACAAAGAGCAAGTGCTGGATTAATTATTTCTGAAGCAATAAATATATCCGAACAAGCTTTGGGGAGTCCATTTACACCAGGGATTTATTCTATAGAACAAATTAATGCATGGAAAAAAGTAACTGATGCCGTTCATGAAAAAGGAGGTAAAATATTTGCGCAACTATGGCATACAGGGCGTGTTGGCCACTCTGTTGATAAAAACGGAATTTTGCCAGTTGCACCATCTTCAATTTCAATTCAAGGTCAGCAACATTTTACCTCTCAAGGTCCTAAAGATTATGAAACCCCAAGATCCTTAGAAACTAGTGAAGTGAAACAAATCATTTTGGATTATAAACAAGCTGCTTTAAATGCAATGGAAGCGGGGTTTGATGGTGTGGAGCTTCATGCAGCATTTGGCTATTTACCTAATCAATTTTTAGTAGAGAGTGCAAATCAACGAACAGATGAGTATGGGGGAAGTATAGAAAATAGAAGTCGTTTTGTTTTGGAAGTTATGAAAGCAATGGTAGAAGCTATAGGGGAAAACAAAGTGGGTATCAAACTTTCTCCAAGTATTCCATTTAATAGCATAATAGATAGTAATCCTATTGCACTTTACACTTATTTAATAAACGAATTTAATAATTTACCTTTAGCATATATTCATTTGATGAATGCTATGTATCCTACGGATAATTTGCCACAATACCCTAGAGATGTTTTAGATACTTTTGGAAAGTTAACTCAACATACAGTAATTGCGAATGGAGGTTATACGCGTGAATCTGGCGAAAAAGAATTAGAAAGAGGCATAGCAAAAATTATTTCATATGGAGCATTGTATTTAGCTAATCCGGATTTGCCTAAGCGTTTTGAATTGAATGCAGAATTAAATTCTCCAGATAGAGCAACTATGTATGGTGGAGGGGAAAAAGGTTACACAGATTATCCAACTTTAAATTAAATATCAATAATTATAAACCATAAAAATCAAAAAATCATGACTACAAAATTAAACTTTAAACAATCTTTTAATGCAGGCTTAAAGGCTGCGGGAACTGCAACATTAATTAACGCTATCTTGTTTTATATTTTTCATGGAGCGGGAATTATTGTAGATACAATTTTTATTCAGCCCGATCAACCAATGACTATTGTTCCGATTATTATTTCGAGTATCGTTCCTACATTAATTGCAACTTTTGTATTTTTCTTATTAGAAAAATTTACAAAAAATGGATTTAAAATTTTCCGAATAATTGCATTAATATTATTGGTTTTATCATTTATTAATCCATTTATGGGGATACAAGGAGTTACTATTGGATATGCAATTGCACTTAATATTATGCATATTGTTGTAGTAGCAGCTTTATTATATTTTATTGGTAAAAATTTGAAAAAGAATTTAGGAAATTAATAATCTTGGGTTTGGAAGTTAAAAATAAACCTCTTAATGCATATTAATTTATCTTGAGTATACACAATTTGTAAATGTTGAATTTTTTTATGGAAATAAAATTAAAATCAGAATTCCTTCATAAGGATTTAAATGCACCTGTAATTGTAGTATTTGGTGGAAATCCAGAAATGAGACATCAAGTTGTAAGTATGTTTGAGGAATTTAATAAAGTAACTGTTTATGCAGCTCTAGCTGAAGAGGAAGGTATGCAACTTTTGAAATCTCTTCCAAAGGTAAACTTAGTTTTAATTGGAGGTAGGTATGATGAAAAACAGCGTTTAAGAATAAGAGAATTTGTAAAAAAAAACCTTCAAGGAACTTTTATATCTGAACCTGGAATTGATTATCCCTATGGGAATGAGGGAGTAAAAGAAGACATAACAATCAAATTAAATCTTAAATAGGTTTTTTTAAATTTATTGGTTGTTTTAATGTAAATATTTATCAATTAAAAATTTGTTTTGGGAGTTTTATATTACTAACTCCCAAAACTTTTTTTGATATAGCATTAACTTTATAATTTAAAACACTAGATTTAATCAATTGAGTTTTTAGTAATCAATTGTCTGATTATATATTCGGAATTTTCTGTTCCTGTTGCGGCATAAATTGAACAAGTTTTATATGTTAAACAGTATCTTTCAAATCGTTCTAAAGGTGTTAGTTTTTCTTTGAAAAAATTTATTCCTTTATCTATTTTAAAATATCTTTCTTTTTTTTGACTGTAATAATTTAAATCAAAACTTACAGAATTTTGAACTTCAGAAAACAGGATTTTACCAAAAAAATCACTCCAAATTATTTTAGTTATTTTTTTATTGTTTTCAACAATATACAATTCATTATCTGTACCTACCCAATGTGTTTTTGTATTAAAAAGCATTTTAAAACTATTAAAAGTACCTACTACACCAATAAATAAAATAATTAAAAATGGAATTAATAAAAGATGTTTTTCGGCTTCAAAAGGTATCAATTTTCCAAATTTGAAAAATTCATTAATGGAGAAAATTTTTAATAAGTGATCTTCAAAAAGAATTACCAAAATAAGATGAGTGCTTACCATTAAAAGCAGAAAACTAACAACTAATCCTATTGCCCAATTAAAGATTTTAAATCTTTTTTTTGGAGAGAATAAAACAAATTTTGGAGAGGAATTATTTAATTCGCTTTGTAAAATACTAGGAATTTCCATATCTAAATCTTTTTATCTTGGATAATATGATTTTCAAGAATTTTTAAAACTTCTATATTGTCCTGCTCATTAAAAAATAAATGAAAAGGCACAGGGTAATATCTAGATATATGTGTTTCACTCCTTGTTTTTACAAACATTTTTAAGCGTAAGGAAATGGTGCTTTTATATGTTTTTATTTCAGGTATAAAAATATTCCAGTAGTAACTTGTTTGGGTTTGTTTATTTATTTCTATAATTCTTTGATTAGTGAAAATATAGATATTACTAGGGTTAGAATTTTTTATAAGTATATAACTACACCCATATAAACAAAATAATAAGGATAAAGCTAAAACGCTTACTATTATTGGTGTATGGAATAAAATTTGAGATAAACTGCCTTTTTGAATTAAAGTTAAATAATTGGGGTATGTAATTTTTTTTTGTTCTGTTTCTTCTAACTTTTTAAGTTCTGCAATCGATAAAAGTTTATCTTCTTCGAACTGTTCTTTATAAATAGTGTCCTTAATTATAATTTCTTCATCAAAAGTGGATATCAGGTATAAACCAATACTTCCAAAAGTGATGTAAAATAGCATAAATGCAAAAATACCTATTTTAATATAGGGATGTATGCCTTTTTTACTAGTAGTTTTAAATAATAGATTTTCATCGTTATCTAATTTATAACTTAAAGTAATCATATTTTTAACTTTAAAAACTAAAGAACGAAGGTAAATAGAACTTTCAAGATTATTAAAATCTAATCCTAGATATTTTGTTGGATGAAATTTAAATATATACTTTTGATAAAGGATTTATTTTTATGATATGAGCCATTCATAGTATGGACAAAAAATAAGTAAGTATAAAGCTTCATTCCGTTCTAAAATTAAAAACTAAATTATACACACATGAAAAAATATTTATTATTATTACCATTACTTTCAAATATTATTGCTTTCGGACAACAATCAAAATCTGATGAACAATTAGATTTTTTAAAAAAAATGATGTATTCGTCATTACAAATGTCGTTCCCTCAAAATGCTACTCCACCTTCTAACAAAATAAAAACGGATTATACTTTTCCTTGGTTAAGTTTACCAAAAGTTGATCAATCTAGTTTTAAAAATGAATTAAAGAATTTTGTAAACAAATACGAATTTAGATTAGATGATATTACTTTGGTTTTATTTTCTTCATTTTCTGATAAAGTGGAAATATCAGAAAAATATTTGAGTATTGATATTATCAATCAACAATTAAAAAATGAAAAAGGTGCTGTTGTTGTAATTAAACCTGCATCGAAATATGTTGATTTAAGCTATAAATCTGTATCTATTGAAATATATGATGATCAGGGGGAAGTTGTTGATTATAAAGATAGTAGTTATATAAACATTGATAAATCTTTTGATGTTAATGGAGATTATAATGAACTTAAAGGAACTGTTACAATTGAAACAAAACAACTGGTATCATATAATTATAAAAAAATTACCACTGCGGATATAGGTAAAGAAATTATTTTTGGATCAAATAAAATTAAGGTATTATCAATTAAAAATAATGTATTTACCTATCAATTATTAGATGGTGATGGAGAATTTAGCCATTTTGCAACCAATCAAAATGATGAAGCCTATAAGGATAATACCTCAAGAAGTAAAGTGTCTCAGCAAGATATTGATTTTGTAAATTCACACCCTAATTTTACACAGGAAGATGTAAACCAGTATGTAGAGTCTATTAAAGATTTAATTGCTCAAAAGAAAATTGTAAAAAACATTTTTGTAGTTAGATATGATGGAAATGTTTCAAACGTTTATCTATACCAACCAGAAACATACATTACAGAAACTAAAGTTGTAAAAGTAGATCTTTAAATCGTATAATAATTCTTTGTTTTACTTATCTAATTTTAAAAACCAGATTTTATTTAAACGATTCCCTTTAATATACCTAAAATCAATTTCTCACAGAACACACAGATATTCACAGAGTTTTTTATTCATATTTTTTTTCACAGATTCCACTACATTTGATAGATTTCACAGAATCAAAAACTTTGTTTTTTTGGAAACCAATTTTTAAAGATTCCTTAAATCAAATTTTTAAATTTTATTGAAAATAAAAACTATCTGTTTAAATCTGTTAAGTGTAACGTAATCAGTGTAATAAAAAATATCTAAATCTATAAAATCTGTGTTAGTCTGAGATTTCTCTGAGAGATTATTTATTTTTTGAAATAATTACAATCCCGTGGAATCAATTTATTTAATTTGTTATTGAATAGATAATTGCAATTTCTATTGATGAATACCATTTTCTGAATTATTTTAGTATAATACTTATATTTTATTCGTATTTAGTAAACATTTTTTAATGTACTTTATATAGTTCCTTTTAATATGAAAGAGTTAAAAAATGTATAAAATTTGTTTTTAAACTAATCATATTGTAATATTGCAATATTATAATTTAAAATTGAAATAATATGTTGTTATCTGAGTTTAAGCAAAAATTACAAGAAGCAGGAAAGTTAGAGTTTTATTTAGAAAACGGTGAAAAAGTGGCTTCTCATTTTCATGTAACCGAAGTAGGTGTGGTGCATAAAAATTTTATAGATTGTGGAGGTGTGGTGAGAGAGGAAAATAAGGTGAATTTTCAGTTGTGGCAAGCGGAAGATTACGACCATGTGCTATCAGCTACTAAATTATTATCCATTATTCAGCTATCTGAAAATAAATTACATATTGGCGATTTTGAAATAGAGGTGGAATATCAATTACAAACAATTGGTAAATTTAATTTGGAATATATCAACGATAAATTTGTGTTAACCAATACTGCAACCAATTGTTTAGCTTTAGATAAATGCGGAGTAGAAAACGCACCAAAAACAAAAAACTCATGCACCCCTGGAGGTGGATGTTGTTAATAAACAATTGATTATGTTTTTAATAAATTGTATTTAGCTCTTGTTTAAATGATATTTTTTTGTTATCTATGCCCAGCAAAAAAATAAAATTATATTTTGAGATTTCTAATTGTACATATTTTTATACTAGTAATTTGTTTACCACTTAGCGCAAGTAACATGGGTAAAGTGGACAAATCTGCAGATTTTAATAGATACGTAGAGCAAAATTTAAACAAGGGTTATGCAGGTTTATTAAATATTGTTGATTCCTTGTTTGAGCTTAAAAATGTTGATCCTAAATTAATAAGTGATTTACAAAATAAAATAGATTCCTTTTACACTTTTTTTTACCATTCAAAAATAAACGAAAAACTTCCAGCAGAGGGTTTGTATGAGAATTGGAATACTAAATTTTCGCAACCTTATGATGTAAACAAAATGCCTCACGATTCTGCTTTTGTTTTACCATTGGTTGAAAAAGGTTGGATGTGTAATTTTGTAGTGCCGGTAAAAGGTGAAATTATATCTCCTTATGGTTGGAGAGGAAACCGAATGCATAGGGGTGTGGATATTAAATTAAATATTGGCGACCCAGTTGTAAGTAGTTTTAAAGGTGTGGTAAGATATGCAAAAGATGCCCCAGGTTTTGGTTTAACAGTAATTATTAGGCATCATAATGGATTGGAAACCATATATTCTCATTTAAGTAAGATGAGTGTGCAACCAGGAGATTTTGTTGAGCCCGGACAGTTAATTGGATTAGGAGGGAATTCTGGTAGAACAACTACAAGTCATTTGCATTATGAAATACGATTTAAAGGTATAGCTTTTGATCCGCAGTCTTTTATTGATTTTAAAAACAATACTTTACGTTTTGATGTTTTACAATTACAAAAATCATCTTTTGCTCTAGTTCCATTTTTGCCCAACCAAAAAGTACACAAAATTAAAAGTGGCGATACGGTAGAGTCCTTGGCAAAACAATACAATATTAGCGCTACCCAAATTTGTAATTGGAATGCAGTTAGAAAAGATCAAACTTTTGTAACTGGTGAGGTAATTAGAGTTAGCGAGTAAATTAATAATTATTGGTTAAATTTTATTTCACGCAAAGTTCGCAAAGAGGTTGCGAAAAGTTCACTAAACTAGTTTGAAGATAAATTTTTGCGTAAAACTACTCAGGGAAATACACCCAAAATAAACCTTTGTAACCCATAATTTCATCCATGTTGATATAGCGCGTTTGCATGGGCGCTATTGCAATAACTTTTTTAAGAAATTGGTTGGTAGCAGAATCAAACAACCATTTTTCCTTAAATTTAAATCGTGTGATAGAGTTTACATCTAAAGTATCTTTTACCACGGTTTTTGAAAGTTTTAAGCCTTCAAATTCATAAATAGTATCAACATTATAAAATATATCGTGTAGTGTATTTTCATCCATTTTTTCTAAAGTATCCATTCGATAATAGTAAACAGGGAGTTCACCTTTTTTAACTTTATCAAATAGCTCGGTTAAAAACTGATTTTTAGCATCTTCTTCTATCAGCGATAAATTTTCGTTTTCAGTTTCCTCAGTAATAGATACCCAATATTCAATTTCGGTAGCTATAACTTTTTCTTTTTTGGAATTTTTAGTATTACAAGCAATAAAAAGTACTGATAAAATAATGTAAAATAAAGTTTTAAACCACATAATTGTAATTGTATTCTGATAGATGTATTTTTTTCGTAACAAAATTAAATTATACTTGTAGAAAATAAGTAAACTTTTTAAAAAAAATTGAACATGTTTTTTAAATCACAAGTAATTGTTTGTAGCTTTTTGTTTTTTGTAAGTTTTTACAGTACAGCACAAAAATGTACAATCGAAACACAAGGTGTTTATGTGGCAGATTATAAGGAAAATATAAAATTGTATTTGCATTTTTTTGGAAAAGATAGCGTTTTAACTACCAGCTCAGACATGAATGAAGAGGAAGCTAAACAAATTTTAATTCCTAGTGGAAAACACAATGCCTTAAGGGGAAAATACAATAAAAAAGATTGTAAAGTATTTATTGATGCTAAAAATACTAAAGAAAAAGTTAAAATGGAGGGAATTATTAGTGGAAATACTTTAAAACTAACAGTTACCAATTTAAAAGATAAAAGTTTTGAAGATTTTGTGTTTAAATTTCAAAGATAATTGTGATTTTAAGTATAAATAAGGTATAAATTTTACAATATGGATAAAAATTTTAGCAATAACGCGGATAAAATGAATATTTTGATTGCGGATTTACACAAAAACTTACAAGAAGTTTACTTGGGTGGTGGAGTTAAAAAAATTGAAAAATTACATCAACAAAATAAATTAACTGCCAGAGAACGAATTGATTTGTTGTTGGATAAAGATAGTGAACGTTTTGAAATTGGTGCTTTAGCAGGTTGGGAAATGTACGAAGAGCACGGAGGTTGTCCATCTGGTGGAGTAGTGGTGGTTTTAGGATTTATAAACCAAAAAATGTGTATCATAGTTGCCAACGATGCCACCGTTAAAGCTGGTGCATGGTTTCCAATTACGGGTAAAAAAAATTTAAGAGCGCAAGAAATTGCTATGGAAAACAATATTCCTATTATTTATTTGGTGGATAGTGCTGGAGTGTATTTACCTATGCAAGACGAAATTTTTCCGGATAAAGAACATTTTGGTAGAATTTTTAGAAACAATGCGCAAATGTCGGCTTTAGGCATTCCACAAATTGCGGCGGTTATGGGTAGTTGTGTTGCGGGCGGTGCTTATCTTCCAATCATGTCCGACGAATCCCTAATTGTAAAAAAAACAGGAACGATATTTTTAGCAGGTTCATATTTGGTGAAAGCTGCTATTGGAGAAGAAGTTGATAATGAAACATTAGGCGGATCTTTTACACATTCGCACATTTCGGGCGTAACTGATTATGAATGTGAAAACGATGAAGAGTGTTTACAAAAAATACGATTTTTAGTAGAACAGTTAGGGTATAGTACAAATGCGGGTTTTGCCCGAACTGAAGCTAAAAATCCAAAAAGAAAAATAGAGGATATTATCGGATTATTACCGGTGGAACGCAATAAACCTTATGATATACAGGATATTATAGATTGTATTGTTGATGAAGGGGAGTTTTTGGAATACAAAGAAAATTACGGAAAAAGTTTATGGTGTGCATACGCTAAAATTGATGGTTGGAGTGTTGGAATCATTGCTAACCAGCGCAAAGTGGTAAAAACTGCTAAAGGCGAAATGCAATTTGGCGGAGTGATTTACCATGATGCAGCGGATAAAGCGGCAAGATTTATCATGAATTGCAATCAAAAAGGTATTCCGCTATTATTTTTGCACGATGTAACAGGCTTTATGGTGGGTTCACGCTCCGAGCAAGAAGGAATTATTAAATCAGGTGCAAAAATGGTTAATGCTATGGCAAATTCTGTAGTGCCTAAGTTTTCTATCGTTATGGGCAATTCCTACGGAGCGGGAAATTATGCAATGTGCGGCAAAGCTTTTGATCCTAGATTGATTGTGGCTTGGCCAACTGCTCGTTTAGCGGTAATGGGAGGTGAGCAAGCAGCAAAAGTTTTACATCAAATACAGATGAGTTCTTTAAATAACACAAATTTAACGGAAGAAGAGCAAAAACAAATGTTCGAAAAAACTGCCGAAAATTATAACAAACAAACTTCGCCGTATTATGCTGCGGCTAGGTTATGGGTAGATGCGATTATTAATCCTTTAGAAACGCGTAAGTTTATTTCTTTAGCTATTTTAATGGCAAACCATGCGCCTATCCAAAAACAATTTAAAGTTGGGGTGATTCAAACGTAATAAAATAAGCTACAAGTTTATCACCACTCCGTCTTGCAGCCACCTCGCCTCAAGGCAAGGAGTTGTGTTACTTAAGAAAAACTTCGTTTTTAGTTTATATACTGTTTCTACGAAGTACTTAACTGCTTTACCCGGGGAAAGCTGCCGTAGGCTGAAAGGGGATGAAATATTTTAATTTTAAACCTTTGCGTGAGATCTTTGCGGTTTTTGCTTGAAAATACAGGTGTGATTTATTTTTTTGTAATCCCTTTAATACATCTTCCTTCTTTGTGTGCTTTCGCGATTGAAGCGTTAAGTTCGAAACCAATTAGCAGTATTAAAGAGTTGATAAACAACCACAACATTACCACCATAATGGTTCCTAATGAGCCATAAATTTTATTGTAATTACTTAAATTGCTAACGTAATATCCAAAAGCTATTGAGGTTAAAATAAGCGAAACAGTAGCTAAGCTTGTTCCTGCAGAGAAAAATTTCCATCTGATTTTTACAGATGGGCCGTAATAATAAATAAATGCTATTACAAAATAAAACAGCAAAAATGCAACTGTAAACTTACCAATTTCGAATAGTTTTATCGCAAATCCATCCTGGATATATTCCATTTCCAAAGCGTAATTAATTATCTCGGACGAAATTATGGTTAATAAAATGGCAATGATTAATAAAATTGTTGAAATAAAAACTAAGATAAAAGCAATTAAACGTTGGTGTAAAAAGTTACGTTTTTCTTTAAATAAGTAGGTGTTGTTAAACTGATCTGTTAAGCAATAAATCCCATTGGTAGCAAAGTATGTAGCTAAAAAAAAGTTTACGGATAAAACTCCTCCACGAGGTGTATTAATTAAATCGCTTATGGTTTCTAGTCCGATTTCTTTAACGCCTTTGGGTAGGGTTTGCTGAATATTAAACAAAAGGGTTTCTTGGAAGCTTTCGATTGGAATCATTGGAATTAATGAAAAAATAAAAATAATTCCGGGGAAAATGGCTATAAAAAAATTAAAAGCAATACTAGCAGCACGATTACTTAAATCTCCTTCAAAAATCGAAATAAAAAAGAAACGAGCAACAAAATATATACTTGCGCCATCAAATCCTACAAACGAATATTTTTTACTCCATATTAAAAGTAAGCGTACTATTTTGATTTTTAAAAGTCGTTTTTTAATATTTTGTAGCATTACATCGCTTTTAAACTTAAATCTAAACTTTTTACTTGGTGTGTAAGTGCACCTACCGAAATATAATCAACTCCTGTTTGTGCAAAATCTACAATAGTTTCTTCTGTAATTCCGCCCGATGCTTCTGTTTCCATAGCGCCGTTTACCATTTTTACAGCTTCTTGTAAAAGCGCTGGTGTAAAATTATCTAACATCACCCTAAAAACGCCTGTGCAATTTAAAACTTGTTGCAATTCGTTTAAGTTTCTAACTTCTACCTCGATTTTTAAATTCAACTGATTTTCTGCTAAAAACTGTTTAGTTTTTTCAACCGCTAAAGCAATTCCACCAGCAAAATCTATATGATTATCTTTTAGCATAATCATATCATATAAACCCATACGATGGTTCATTGCTCCTCCAATTTTCACAGCTTCTTTTTCAAAAAATCTAAATAAAGGAGTAGTTTTTCGGGTATCTAATAATTTTGTGGATGTATGTGCAATTTTGGATTGTAAAAAATGAGTATAGGTAGCAATTCCGCTCATGCGTTGCATTACATTTAAAACCAAACGTTCTATAGTTAATATTTTTTGTGATGGACCTTCTACTGTTAAAACAATATCGCCAACATTTACAGCAGTACCATCGGGAATTAAAATTTCTACAGTAAAACTTGGTTCAAATTCCTCAAATATTTTTTTGGCGATTTCAACACCTGCAATAATTCCGTTTTGTTTTACCAATAATTTAGCTTTTCCATTAAAGGATAATGGGATGCAAGCCAAAGCCGAAAAATCTCCTGCTCCAATATCTTCTTTTATAGCTTCTTGAATCCAATTACTAAAATTAATCATCTGCTTCTATTCTTAATTGATGAATTTTTGCAACACTATTTTTTTCTTTAAGTAGGTAAGAAACACGGTATTTTCCGTTTTTGGTAATTAATTGTCCAACCACAAAAAGTGTATCGTCTTTTTTTCCTTCGTGTATTTTTTTGTAAGACGTAACAGTATTTTTACTAAAAAAACGATTTAAGATTTGTTCTGCCTGCGATTTGCTGTGCATTTTTTCGGAATTATCAATGATTAACTCAATGTTATCATTAAAAAATTCGGCTATTTTACTAGAATTACCTTTATTAAATGCGTCGCTTAACTGATCCACAGATACAGTTAAAGCTAATAAAATTGAAAAAATATAAGTTGGCATTTTAAAAAAATTTACAAATTATGTTTATTTCATTAAATAAAGGTAATTAAATTTTATAGGAAATTCAATTAAATCAAAAATTCAATGCAACGGCAAAAGTATAATCAATAATCAAACCAATTTAGCGTAACTCGGCATTAAATTTTTGTGCAAACATATTTTGTAATTTTTGCATCACTTTTTCAATGTCCTTATCTTCTAAAGTTTTTTCTTCGGATTGTAAAGTAAAACTTAAAGTGTACGATTTTTTGTTTGCAGGTAATTTATCGCCCTGATAAACATCTAATAAATCTACTTTTTGTAATAAGTTTTTCTCGGTTTCTTTAACCGCATCTACCAAACTTTGGTAAGTTACATTTCCTTCCAATAATAAGGATAAATCGCGTTTTACTGGATGAAACTTTGGTAAAGCTTGGAATTTAGATTTTTTGTATTGCGCAATTGCCACTAAAGCATCCCAATTAAAATCGGCATAAAATACATCTTGTTTAATACCCATTTTTTGTGCTATTTTGGAACTTACTTTCCCTAAAATTACTAGGTCGGTTTTCTTTTTAGCGTAACACATTCCGTAATCAAAAATAGTACTTTCGTGTTCTTTTATTTTGTACCCTTCTACACCTAAAATATCTAAAACGCTGGTCACAAAACTATTCAATTGATAATAATCTGTACTTTTTTTAGTTTGTAACCAGTTGGTAGTGTTGTGGTTACCGCTTACCCAAAAACTTAGTTTTTGTTGTTCGCTGTATGCACCATCACCGTTTTTAGTATAGGTTTTTCCAAACTCAAAAAAGCGTATATCGCTCATTTTCATATTGATATTGCGCGAAACACTTTCTAAACCGCCATACAACATTGTTGGACGCATTACGGATAAATCCTGACTCAATGGATTGAGCAATTCTACTAAATTGTTGTATTCCTCAAAATACGATTTTTTAGTTAAGCTATTGTTTAAAATTTCATTAAAGCCATTAGATGCTAAAAAATCTGCAGTTTGTTTACGAATGATTTCGTGCGGAATACTGTTGGTGTAATTTACAGATGCTTTAAACTGCTGCGGAATTTCCACATTGTTGTATCCATAAATACGCAAAATATCCTCTACAACATCCACTTCTCGTTTAACATCTACACGATAAGATGGAACTTTTAATTTCCAAATTTCAGCGCTAGTATCTGCTTCAATCTCTAAAGCTTTTAAAATACTTAAAATGGTTTCGTTTCTAAGTTCTGTGCCCAATAATTTGTTACAAAAACTAGGGCGGAAATCTACATCAAAATAACTTGCTGGCAATGCTCCTGCTTCTATGATTTCCGACGCGTATTGTGCATCGGCTTCTAAAAACAACAATTCTACACATCTTAACAATGCTTTTTGTACCATTTGCGGATTTACGCCGCGCTCGAATCTGTAACTGGAATCGGTTTTAAAATTATGGCGCTTAGAGCTTACTCTAACATCAATCGGGTTAAAATATGCCGATTCTACAAAAACATCAATTGTATTTTCTTGAACGCCAGAGTGTTTACCTCCAAAAACTCCTGCAATACACATAACATTATTGGCGTTGGAAATAACTAAATCATTGGGGTTGATATTAACTTCGGTGTCATCCAAAGCAACAAATTTTTCGTTTTTACCTTTTCCAACTACTACTGTATTTCCTTCAATTTTATGCAAATCAAAAATATGTAAAGGTTGTCCCAATTCGTGCATCACAAAATTGCTTATATCCACTACATTATTGATAGATTTTAATCCGATAGATTGTAAACGATTTTTTAACCAATCTGGCGATGGTTTTACTTTAACACCTTTAACTTCTACTCCGGAGTAGTACGGACAAGCCTCGGAATCTGTGATTTTAACCTGAGTATTGGATTTAAAACTACCTTTATTTTCCACCGCAGGAGTACAAAAAATTACGGGTGTTTTGTGCGACTGAAAATACGCTGCTAAATCTCTTGCAACACCCACGTGCGATAATGCATCGGCTCTGTTTGGGGTGATATCTACCTCTAAAACAGTATCTTTGCTTACCTTAAAATAGTCAGATGCTAAAGTTCCTACAACAACATCGTTGGGTAAAACTAAAATTCCATCGTGTCCTTTGCCAATACCAATTTCATCCTCGGCACAAATCATACCTTCACTCGGTTCGCCGCGTAGTTTAGATTTTTTTATCGTAAAACTACCTTCATCTGTATATACAACTGTGCCTTCTGTAGCAACCACTACTTTTTGTCCGGCTGCCACATTACTAGCACCACAAACAATATCCAACAATTCTGATTTGCCAATATTTACCTTGGTGCAACTTAATTTATCAGCATTAGGATGTTGCCATTTTTCCACCACTTCACCAATCACAAAACCTTTTAAACCACCTTTAATGGATTCGGTTTCTTCCACGCCACCAACCTCTAAACCAATATCGGTTAAAATTTTTTCAATTTCGGCAACACTAACGTTAACTTTTAAATACTCGGTTAACCAATTGTAAGATATTTGCATAATTATAAATGTTTTAAGCTATGTATAGCCAATATTTTAACGGGTAAATACCCATGTGTTTTTGTTACTTAAATGTGGGTTGTAAGCATAATTTTCGATATCAAAAGTTTTAATATCTTCTGGAATTTCGATGTTGTTTTCCAAAATAAATTTTGCCATTAATCCACGTGCTTTTTTAGCGTACATCATTACCGTACTGTATTTTCCGTTTTTAAATTCTTTAAAAACTGGCTCGATGGTAGCATTTTTCACTTTTTTCCAATCAATTACTTTACTGTATTCTGTAGAGGCTAAATTTATGATAGTATTGTTTTTAAAAACCTTTTGCGTTAATTGTTGGGTTACATCATTTTTCCAAAATTCGTATAAGTTTTTATGATTTTGGATAGCTAATTTGGTACCCATTTCCAAACGGTAAGGTTTTATTTTATCCAATGGTTTTAAAAATCCATATAAACCTGATAGAATAATGATTTTTTCTTGCGCTTTTAAGAGCATTTCTTCGTTCCATGTCTTGGCTTGTAAGCCATTGTACACTTCGCCATCAAAAGCTAAAACGGCTTGTTTTTCTGGATTTTTTTTAAATTTCTGATAACGTTCGAAATTTAAATCGGCTAAATCCTTACTTAAATGCATCAAATCGGCTATTTCCATAGCCGATTTTTGTTGCATTACTTGTAAAACTTCTTGAGTTTTTTTTGTGAAAAATGGTTTAGACTCTTGCGTACAAGTCGTTTCCGTAAAATCGAGTTTTTTTGCAGGAGAAAGTAAAATAACCATTTTTTATAGTTTAATTATTCTTTAATAATAACAATTTTTTCAATTTTATCACCCTGACGGATTTTATCAATCACATCCACTCCTTCGTACACTTTTCCAAAACAAGTATGGTTACGATCTAGGTGAGCCGTGTTTTTTCTGCTGTGACAAATAAAAAATTGAGATCCACCAGTGTTTCTACCAGCGTGTGCCATAGATAAAACACCTCTGTCGTGGTATTGTAAATCGCCATCTAACTCGCAGTTAATTTTGTACCCTGGGCCACCAGTTCCAGTTCCATTAGGGCAACCACCTTGGATTACGAAATCAGGAATTACTCGGTGAAAATTTAATCCGTTATAATATCCTTTTTCGCTTAAGGTTACAAAGTTTTCAACAGTTTTAGGCGCGTCATCATCGTAAAATTCCACGTACATAACACCTTTTGAAGTATGAATTTCTCCTTTAGTCATTTTAAATCAATTTTAGTTCATAAAAAGAGCTCAAAAATAAATAAAAAAACACGAGCCAACAAACAAAGTTTTAACACGGCATGAGTTACCAAAAACAATGCTTTTGGTCGCCGTATTACCAAAATTGTAAAACCTAGGGCTTTAAATCCGCAAACCAATAAATATGTGGTGTTGCCTCAAGCGGATTGTATGGTGTTGGAGAAAAGTTATTAAATAGATAAAATAAGCAAAGGCGGATATTTATACACCACAATAGGCACAAGGCAATGGAGCGCAACGCATAATAGCTATGCGTGGGTAAGTCCGTTACACAACCCAACATATTTCGATGAATTTAAAATGCTAAAAAGGAATTTTTATTCAACAAGCCTATGGGCTTAAATTACTAAAGTAATTATACCTCAAAGCCAAAGGGCTTTGCTCCTTTTAATTTCAAATCGCACGATTATGTTGCACCAACCAACGAAAATTACTATTTTAGTGCCGTAATAGAAATGAGTGCCGATTACCATG
>JACCED010354802.1_pt1 | contig 17810 bp, 15 predicted proteins | sample 7455021 | NCBI WGS metagenome assembly JACCED01 (sample SAMN15323456, study PRJNA562643) | freshwater metagenome | isolation source: river surface water | place: USA:Blue River Watershed | collected 2017-08-19 | reverse complement strand
GAGCCCGAATGTAAGGAATTAATCCGCCAAGAAAGAGATTTAGCAGAAGAAGTGACGAAATTAAACTTTCATCTCGAAAATATAACCAGAGTCCGATACAGATTGCAGCATCGCTAATTCGATCCAGCGTGGAATCTAAAAACGCTCCCCATTTGGAACCGTTGCTCTTAGATATTCGAGCCATCGTGCCATCAAGTAAGTCGCTCAGAGCAAAAAATGTGATCCAGAGAGTTCCGAGAAAAAGTTCCCCTGAAGCGAAAAGAGTAAACGAAACAATGACAACGCCAATCGCGCCAATGGAAGTCAGCATGTTTGCCGTTAGGCCGCGCCTTAACAGATACTCACAGACCGGAGTAATTAGACGCGTCACTGGCGCTCGTAATCGATTCTGAATCATCGGGTACATCGTAGGCTCTTCCGGTGGAAGCACCTAAGGCACGCCTGCGCATTTGGTGTCATCACGATACAGACCCAACTCCCTCTCTAACGCTGATTGCTAATAACCCCTCCTGTATTGCGATAGATGCTTCAAGCATGGAATTACTCGAACCAGATGAGGTCTTCATCCTTCTAGTTGATGCGCGTAGCGGTTTTTCGAATCCCATGATTGAACTTTGGAATTACGCTGCCGAGCGACAGTACCGAAGAATTTTATTGGTGCAAGGATTAGAAGATTCTGAGAGCGATTTTGATGACATTATTTTGATTGCTGATCGCATGATGGAAAAGATTGCCACTCCCTATCTAGTTATTCATGATGAGTCAGGTACACCCATCGGTTTAGTAGACCTTGAGAAAGCAGAAATTCGAAATTATCAAGGAAAAAATATGTCGCTGGCTCCTTGTGACGATTCGATTCTCGATCTAATCGCAGAATTTCGAAGAGAGTACTTAGAGGATTTTCTATTTCTTGGTGAAGCAGCTTTTGCAGATGGCCTCTACGGGATCGGAATACCGATAGGTTCGAAAACGCCATTTGGTGTTACTGAACTCAATTTGATTCTCGCTGCGCTGCCCACGCGCTAGCAATCTCATTCCGACTTTCAGAGAGCAGTTTTGGAAGTACCTTGGTCTGACCAATTAGCGGCATAAAATTTGCATCACCGCTCCACCTCGGGATTACATGCTTATGGATATGAGCGGCGACTCCCGCCCCCGAGACAGCGCCTTGATTCATTCCAAGATTAAATCCGGCTGCATTAGAAACTTCTCGAAGCACTCTCATCGCTGTCGCAGCCAAAGTCGACATCTCCGATCTCTCTGAGTCTGAAAGCTCAGTTAAGTCGGCTACGTGACGATAGGTGCAGATCAATAGATGGCCTGGGTTGTAAGGATAGAGATTTAGAACCGCATAATTTTCATTTCCGCGAAAGACAATCAATGATTCTTCATCCGACTTTTTCGGGATTTCGCAGAACGGGCATTCGTTTTCATTTGTTGGTAACGGGCGATTTTCGCCAGTTAGGTAAGCCATTCGATGCGGTGCCCATAGCCTGGCCCACCGATCAGGAATTCCGACGCCGGAATCCATCAAACCTGTATCCGTGAATTAACTGCTTGAGTAATTTGCGCTACGGCTTCCTTTATTGGGACAGCATTTTTCTGTTCACCATTTCGATATCTAAACGAGACAGCTCCGGCATTCTGGTCTTCTTCTCCTGCAATCAACATAAATGGAATCTTCTCAGCCTGCGCATTTCTAATCTTTTTCTGCATACGATCATCCGAATCATCTAATTCAGCACGTATGCCATTTTTCTTAAGTTCCGCGACGATTTCTGCAAGGTAAGGCGCGAAGGCCTCAGCCACCGGGATTGCGCGCACTTGAACGGGAGCAAGCCAAGGAGGAAATGCTCCTGCGTAATGTTCTGTAAGAACTCCAAAGAATCTTTCAATTGATCCGAAAAGCGCTCGATGAATCATTACGGGGCGCTGACGAGATCCATCGGCGGCTTGGTATTCAAGATCAAATCGCTGCGGCAATTGAAAATCAACTTGGATGGTGGACATCTGCCAGGTCCGTCCAATTGCATCCTTAGTTTGAACCGAGATTTTCGGACCGTAAAAAGCTGCTCCTCCTTCATCCATCACCAACTCTAAATTCTGCTTTTCTGCAGCTTTACGGAGAATCTCTGTTGCGGCCTGCCAATCTTCATCAGAACCAACGTATTTCTCATTATTTCTAGTAGAAAGTTCAAGATAAAAATCTGTTAAACCGTAATCTCGCAATAGATTCAATACGAAGGACAATAACGTATCTAACTCGCCAGGCATCTGGTCTTGGGCGCAATAAATATGAGCATCGTCCTGGGTAAATCCGCGAGCACGCGTTATTCCATGGACAACTCCAGATTTTTCATAACGGTAAACCGTGCCAAATTCAAAAAGCCGAAGCGGTAGTTCGCGATACGACCGGCCTCGGGATGAGTAGATGAGATTGTGGAACGGACAGTTCATCGGCTTCATGTAGTACTTCTGGCCCGCTTTTTTCAGAGTACCATCGCTATGTAACTCTTCATCCATCACCATGGGCGGGTACATACCCTCGGAATACCAATCTAAGTGGCCGGACTTTTCAAAAAGCGCCGCTTTCGTTAGATGTGGTGAATACACAAACTCGTAACCTTCTTCCACATGGCGTTTACGAGAGTATTCCTCCATCGCCATTCGAATAATTCCACCCTTGGGATGGAAAACAGCTAATCCAGAACCAATCTCTTCCGGAAACGAAAATAAATCTAATTCAGATCCTAATTTTCGATGATCGCGTTTTTCGGCTTCTTCAAGAAAAAGTAAATATGCATCAAGCGCCTCTTGGGAGGGCCAGGCAGTTCCATAAATTCTCTGGAGCATTGGGTTTTTCTCAGAGCCACGCCAATACGCTCCGGCGCTTCGCATTAACTTGAATGCAGGAATGAATTTCGTAGAAGGTAGATGCGGTCCACGACAGAGATCGCTCCAGACTGGCGCGCCATCTCGTCCTAAATTGTCATAGATCGTAAGTTCGCCACCGCCAACTTCTACGGCCGCGCCTTCAGCAATCTCGCTACCCTTCTGTTGAATCAACTCACACTTAAAAGGTTCTGCTGAAAGTTCGCTTAGAGCCTCACTCTCCGACACAACTCTTCTTTTGAATCTCTGGCCGTCTTTGATGATTTTGCGCATCGAGCTCTCAAGTTTTGTTAAATCTTCAGGAGTAAAAGGTTTTGGCGGGTCAAAGTCATAGTAAAAACCATCGGTAATTGGCGGACCAATACCAAGACGAGTTTGCGCAAATACTCCCTGTACCGCTTGCGCCAAAACATGGGCAGTTGAGTGTCGTAGTACCGATAGCCCCTCAGGAGAGGAAATTGAAATCGTTTCAATTTCATCACCATTTTTGATATCGCTCCAAAGATCTCTCAATTCCCCATTAATCTTGCAGACCACTATTGATTCTGGGCCGGGTTTTATCTGATCCGGGAAAAGCTCTTCACAAACTTGTGTAACTTTGAGCGGTTCAGAGAGAGTTTTGTCGACTCCGTTAATTCGGAACTTGATTGATTCGCTCACGTAGCGAGGCTACCAAATTGCTATCAAGGTCAGGCTTTTGTAGGTAGCGGTTTACGCGTGAAATACGAGAATAAAGAGTATTGAGAGAACAGCTCCTACCGCAGCTATGAGGTACTTAACCCAGAGCGGAATACCAATCCGTTCCGATGTCGCTTGAGCGATTGACTTTGTTTTTCTAATCGCATTCGCCGCCCAGGCAAATTCTGTTGCCAAAATTCCCAGACCAGCAAGTAAGACCAAAATTCCTGGGCCTGGCGCAAAGAGAAAGATCGTGCCGACCAAGGTAATTAGACCACCCACGACTCCAATAAAAACTCGCCAAACCAATGAGCCATAAGGATTTTGTTTAAGCTGGTCGCGAAGTTTCACAGCGCTAGATTACCCAATATCCAACTATGAAATTGCGCACTCAACACCTCAGTTTCCCTAGAGTTTGGAAAGATTTTGCCATCAACTTCCTCAACGCTCTGGATTTCTCGCAGGCTTGAGGTGACTGCTATGGCTCGGGCGCTCGGTAAATCAGAGAGATCTACTTGCCGTTCCACGATTCCAAAGTTCTCAATTAATAGGCGACGAGTAATTCCAGGTAGGCACCCGCTGGAAAGCGGTGGTGTAATCCAGCCCTCCCTCATCAAGAAAATTAGATTGCAGGTAGTTGTCTCAACTATTGAGCCTTCACTGGAAACAAGAATCGCATCATCAAAACCGCGTAAAGCTGCCTGATCCCGAAGGTCAAATCTCTCCTGATAATCCGTGCTCTTGTAGCGCACTCCGCGACTAATCGAAGCCTGCATCGTTAGGCACGTCAAAGATTTAATGGGTGGCTGGTACTCCTTGTAATTTAACTCCAAGTCACCCGCTCGGGTGATGACAATTCGTAGGTGGCCGGAAGACTTCGGGTTTTTCGCTAACTCAATTCCTATCTCTTCCTCTACCTTCGCAATCGAGACACCGTCGATTCCGCTTTCTTTAAGTCCTTCGTTTAATCTCTCAAGATGTAGATGTAGAGCAAAAGGCAAATTCTCATAAGTACGCAGAGTCTCAAAGACTCCATCTGCTGATAGCCAACTCTCTCTTTTCATCTCCCACTCGCAATTGAAATCAATCGCCTTGCTTTCAACTCCGTTTCCTGCCACTCAGATTCTGGATCGCTCCCCCACGTTATTCCGGCGCCGGTACCAAAGCGTAAAAACTCACTATCGCGCCAGAAGGTGCGGATTCCAACGGCTAATTCACAGTTTCCATTTTCTGCCCATCCGAAAACACCGCAGTATGGTCCTCGCCTCCCCTCCCATTTTTTAATCATTTTTAACGCCGAACTTTTCGGAGCGCCGCTAACAGATCCAGGTGGCATCAAAGTTTCTATAACTTCGCCGAGCGCCAGTTCTTTTCGAAGAATTCCTTGTACATCTGAAACTAAGTGATAAAGCCCGGGATGGGCTTCAACTGCATTTAAGCGAGGAGTCTTTATGCTCCCCGTCTCGCAGACTCTGCCCAAATCGTTACGCATCAAATCAACAATCATCAGATTCTCAGCAGCATCCTTCTCAGCGAATTTTCCATCCGCTGAAGTTCCCTTAATAGGGCTGGTCGTTATTACACCTTCTCGAATTGAGGTAAATCGCTCGGGAGATGCCGAAACAATTTCAATCTCAGGAAGTTGCAATACGCCTGCGTAAGGTGCTGGATTATCACGAAGAATTCGGGGAAAAATTGCCGAGATTCCTCCACTAATAATCTTTGCAGAAAGAATTCGACAGGCATTGACCTGATAAAAAGTTCCAGCTGCTATTTCATCTCTTGAACTATTTACGTAATCCAAATATTGCTTATGATCTAGATTTGAACTCCACTCTGAAAGTTGTAAAGGCTCTTCGTCTATTGGGAATTCACTTTTGGAGGTTTTATTAAACCTTGCAAATGTCCATTCACCTTCGAAAGTTCCTAGCACCGCCCAGAAGCCTGGCTGCGAGAGAGATTTTGGATCATGGCTAATCTCTTCTAGTTCTTCAGCGAGAATTCCTGCCATCCAGAAGCGATTCATACCCTCGCAGGCTACCTGCGAGCCCGTTAAAGCGCGCTACTCACTTGCAAGTTGGGCGACTTGGCGCCTTACGATAGATTTTGCCCTCAAGTCATCGGCTTGATATTGCGGACGTAGCGCAGTTGGTAGCGCGGAACCTTGCCAAGGTTCAGGTCGCGGGTTCGACCCCCGTCGTCCGCTCGAGGTTAGATTTTCTAATGGGAAGAGATCTGGTGGAGTGGCCGAGAGGCGAGGCTCGGGACTGCAAATCCCGCTACACGGGTTCAAATCCCGTCTCCACCTCGAATGGACGATTAGCGCAGCGGTAGCGCACTTCCTTGACATGGAAGGGGTCACTGGTTCGATCCCAGTATCGTCCACCAAAATTGGCGTCAACAAACTCTCGAAAGAATGCAGAGGGAAATGAATAAGACGCAGATTCAGGGAATCGGTTTCGCATTCTTTGCTGTAATTCTCTTTTCGCTATCCCTTCCGATGACCAGATGGGCGCTAGAAAGTTATTCGCCGCTATTTACGGCTACTGGTCGAGCGGTGATTGCGGCGGTTCTGGCGATGCTTTTTTTGAAAATTGCGGGCGAGAAACTTATTCCGCCAGGACATTATCGTGAGTTCCTTTACACACTCTTAGGTGCGGTTTTTGGTTGGCCAATTTTGATTGCACTAGCTCTTATGAGAACTGATACAGCGCCGGTTGCGGTAGTTGCTTCGATAATGCCACTAGTTACCGCTATTTTCGCGGTTCTTCGCGGACACGAGAATGTCTCAAAGCAATTCTGGATTGCTTCGGTTGTCGGTACATTGATCTTGATTTATTTCACCTTAAGTAGAGGCAATTTCAATAGCGAAGACCTTGTTGCTGATCTCTTAGCGCTTGGCGCGGTCTTAGCTTCTTCATTCTGCTATGTACAAGGGGCGGAATTGACTCGTATATATCCGGGTTGGAAAGTAATTTCCTGGGTTGTTGTATTGGCGCTTCCTGTCACCCTTACCGCTTCCATTTTTCTCTGGGTTACAGTCGAATCTGAGGCGGTAATAACCACTAAGGCAAATATTGGATTACTAGTTATCGGTCTTTCTTCCATGTATCTCGGTTTCATTCCATGGTATCGCGGGCTGAAAGATGCCGGAACGGCTCGCGGTGCTCAAGTTCAACAGTTACAAGTCTTTCTCACGCTGGGATTTTCAGTTCTCTTGCTTGATGAGATAGTGCCACCAAGCACCTTGATATGCGCAATTGGAATTGTGGCCGCTGTGACCTGGGCGATTTTCTCGAGGCAACACCCCAAAACTAAAGCGTAGGCGGAGCCTTTCGATATTCCGCTGGGGTTTCCGAGAGCTTTATTGGATTAGCAACTGATTTTGCTCCAGCAATATCCACGATTGGATTTAAACCAATAGATTCCGCAAATATAAAGGCTTCAGGTATCGTGTTTATTGGACCGGCAGGAATTTGATTTTTTCGGAATAAATCAATCCATTCTGAGGCGCTTTTACTCTGCAATTTTTCGTTTATTAGGTCTATAAGTGGATTTCTATGCTTTACGCGTTCGGAATTCTCATTATATTTTGAATCATTTATATCAAGGAGTTCTGCAAATTTTGAAAACTGTCTATCGTTACCAATTGCTATGGCAATCGACCGATCTTTAGCAGTAAAAATCCCGTAAGGAACAATTGATGGATGGTGATTACCAAGCCGTTTAGGATCTACGCCGCCAGCAACATAGGCGCTGGATTGATTTGTTAAGGCTGAAAGTGCGGATGAGAAAAGATCAATTTCAATTAATTGACCTATCCCCTGTTCGTCACGCGCCCTTAAGGCGGCCAGAATTCCGGTGGAAGCATGGAGACCTGCAATCACATCGATCACCGCGACGCCCGCTTTTGTCGGTTCTCCTGACGGATCGCCAGTTACATGCATCAAGCCGCTCATTGCTTGGATCAACATGTCGTAGCCTGGTAATTGAGCAGCTTTATCGCTTGAGCCAAACCCTGTTATTGAGCAGTAAATCAACTCGGGTTTCAATTTCTTGAGCGATTTGTAGTCCAATCCAAATTTCGCCATGCCTCCCGCTCCAAAATTTTCAATAACTACATCTGAGGAGAGAATTAAATCGCGGGCACGGGTTTGGTCGGCTGGGTCTGTGAGGTTGAGAACTAAACCAGTCTTGTTTCTATTTACGCCAAGAAAATAGGTAGATCGACCTTCGCTATCTACCGGCGGTTTCCAGTCGCGCGTCTCATCCCCGGTTTCGGGGCGTTCAACTTTTATAACCTCAGCCCCAAGATCGGCGAGCAACATAGTGGCATATGGCCCGGCAAGGACTCGAGTGAAGTCAGCAATCTTTACCCCGGATAGCGCGCCTCTCATTGGGATAGCCAATCAGAAATAACGTTCGTTAAATGATCAACCTGAGAATTATTAAGGATTAGTGGAGGTTTAATCTTTAAAACATTGTTATCGGGACCGTCGCAGGAAAGGAGAATCCCTTTTTTGAGTGCAAACTCCATTAAATCTGCGACTTCGGAAGTTGCTGGAGTTTCTTCATCTCTCATCATCTCTACCCCGATAAATAAGCCGTGACCTCTAACATCTGCGATTATGGAATGTTCTTTACCTAACTCCCTCATAGCGTTCATTAGATAACTGCCTGTATTTAGCGCATTGAGTTGAAGCGATTCATCCATCACAATATCGAAGACAGTCTGGCCGATAACTGAGCTCACTGGATTTCCGCCAAAAGTATTGAAGTACTCCATTCCATTGTTGAAAGAGGAGGCGATTTCAGCAGTCGTAACGACTGCAGCTAACGGATGTCCATTTCCTAAGGGCTTACCCATCGTAACGATGTCGGGAATAACTTCTTGTAGCTGAAATCCCCAAAACTGTTCCCCGACTCGACCGAGACCTATTTGAACTTCATCACTAACGCAAATTCCGCCGCGATTGCGAACTTCCTTATATACAGAAGCCAGATATCCCGGCGGCAAAACTATTTGGCCTGCGGTACTGACGATGCTCTCTGAAAAGAAAGCCGCAATTGGTTCGGTTAAGGTATCTAATTGAGTAATTGCATCCTGTAAATATTTTTCGGTTGCACCCGGGCCTCTAAAGTCACCACGGAATAGATTGGGAAGCTTTGCAACATTTACATTTCTTGGTTTACCTGCGCCACCTTTTCCAAAAAACTTATAAGGACTGATATCAACGACGCTATCGGTATGTCCATGATACGCATGATTAAGTGAGAGAAATCCACTTCTCTTTGTATGAGCCTTTGCGAGCCGAATAGCCAAATCATTGGCTTCACTTCCGCTATTCACGAAATAGACAACTGAGAGCGGATCGGGAAGGGTGCTTATTAGTGACCGGGCATATTCAATAATTGATTGATGCAAATATCGCGTGTTTGTATTTAAAGTTGCCATCTGCTTAGCGGCGGCGGCTACCAGCCGCGGATGGCCATGGCCAACGTGAGCTACGTTGTTTACCAGATCTAGATAGCGATTACCTGATTCATCAATTAAATAGGCGCCTTCACCAGCGACAATATGCAGTGGTTTCTTGAAATTAAGTGAGAGATTTCGGCCAATTGCAACCAATCGCTCCTCTTTAATGGAGCTCTCGCTAATTCGACTATGCGCGTCGACCCCTTCTGGGATCCGCAGTATCAAATTAGGATTTAATGAGATGCCGCGCCAGAGCGACACTTCCTCTCGTGGAGCCACGCCATAAATATCGATTCCCATCCCACATAAGTCGGTTAGCAGTTGGAAGTGAACATGAGGAGGCCAGCCAACATTTTCACTCTCATCTCCCATCCAGCCAATAAGTTCTCCGGCTTTGAAAACTTTACCCACCTGCCAATTCGCAAGTGATTTTTTGGAGAGATGGCCATACAGAGTCCAAAACGGAGTGCCGTCATCACATTTGTGGCGCAAAATTACAACCGGTCCATAATCCAAATGCTTTGCATTATCGTTAAAGAGTTCAACTTCGCCATCTAGCGGCGCATATACCGGCGCACCTACTTCCATCCAGAGATCCACACCGAGATGAAAGGTTCGAGCGTTTGAATCGGCGTTATCGAAATCTGAGCTCTCGTAAACCCACCGATTCTCGCAATATCTACCGATGCCAACAGTTGCTCCGGATTCCTTAAGAATTGACGCAATCTCGGAGCTGCTTCGAGGAAGTTTAGGATTATCAATCGACCAATCAATCCAAACTTTTTTCGCCTTCTTCAGAGGTGGGGCAACTACATCGTGAATTTCGAGTTTTCGACTCAAGTAATTGCGAACCTTCTTGGCGTTTGGATTGGCCTCTAGCCCAATTGCATTTCTGAGGCGAAAGTTAGAGTAGTGCTTATCTACAGTCGCTAGTCTCGCTAAGGCGCTCGGTGTCTTACTCTGACTGATGCCGAGATAGGCATTATTCGGATCTTGCGAAATTTGTAGAGCTGCATTTGCGATGCTCATAGCGATACGCATCTTTGTTAGGGGTACCAGTAAATCCAGCTCTTCCAGCGATAGTGGAGCAATAGAGTGATATCCGCGCACCAATTTTGAAATTTCAAACACGGGATCATTTGAGTCAAGCGCTAAATATGAAGCTGCGACAGCAAGACCTACTACTCGAGGCGCAAGAATCATGTCACCGAAATCGATTAGTCTAATTTTATCTCCACATACGATATTCCAGTCATTTGCATCGTTATGAATCAATTGTGGTTTCATCTTGTTTAATCTAGGCAGTAACTTCTCTTTAAATTCAGAGATTGCTGACGCCACCTGATTCCGCAATTTCTCATCCGAAATTAATTGGATACGAGATTGTATTTCTTCTGCTTGCAGCATATTCCAGATGAAATTTCTCTTAAGAATTTCAATCTCGCGATTCGATAATTGAAGCTGCGCTAAGTGTTTATCAACTAATGCGACGCTCTTTCCAAGTTCCGATATGTCTCGCGAGGATGCTTCAGCCCACATCTCGCCTTCTAGCCAAGAGAGAAGGCGTACTGCACCTAATTGAACTTGAATCGTCGTTGCCCCAGAATCGGAAGGAAGTGGCACCGGTGTAATTCCCATACCCGCCAATGAAAGGAGCGCTCTATCTTGCAATCTTAGAAACTCTACATCCTCTGTTGAAGCGTTTGGGTATATTTTCAAAACTCTCTTCGGATCACTTTTTACTTCGAAGTTCAGATCGCGCTCACCAGTCAGGGGTGAAACATCCGAAGAATTTCTCCAATGCGAGGTAAGGATTTCTTTAGCTTCGTTTATCATCAGAGTCGCTCCAAGATTAGTTCGACAAGCGCAGCGTCTTGAATTCCTAAACCTACACTGAAGAAGAAAATCCGTTGATTTTCGTCAGCTCTAGACTTCCCCGAAAGAATTATGTTCCCGAGTGATTCGACTTCTAATAGATCATCCTGATTTGCATTGATAATCGATCCGCATTGGCTCTTAGAAGTTAATACATCATCAACCACTATAAGGTCTGCGCTCTTAACCGCCTCGACACTAACTTCACTTCTATTGGGTGCAAATGAGCCAATTGAGAGCGCGGTAACGCCGCGATTAATCTCGCGCATCACCGGATTTGTAGAACTAGTCGCTAATAGAACTAATTCAGCATCTTGAGTTTTCTTGATATCAGTTGTGACTTCATCAAATACATCATTGGGCTTTGCTTCTTTGCTAACACCGATTAATTTAGTATGAGGATAAAGTTCTCGAAAAGCCTTCGCATGCGCGAGGCCTTGATGGCCGAGCCCTACGACTGCGATTGAATTTAACTCTGGGCTTGCTAGCACTTTTGCCGCGACCATACTCGCAGCCACCGTCCGCAATTTCGTCACAGTCTCACCATCAAAAGAGTATTCAACTGATCCGTTTTCAGGACTCAAGACAAGAATTGATGTCTGAACTACGGGAAAACTACTGCCGGCATTCCCTGGGAAAACTGTTCCAAATTTCACGATAGTTGGGCCAGCACTTGAAGCTCTCGCTAGATATGAGAATTGCGCATTTTCTCCTTGGGAAAGCACGGCTCGTGGCCCCAAGAAAGCTTTACCTTCTGCAAAATTCTTAAAAACCTTGGACTGCGATTCCATCACGGCCTTAAGGTCACAGAGTTCATTTATCTCTTCGCCTGTGACGGTTCGCACCATGCTTCCTATTCTATGGCCACCCTTAAACTATCCAACTATGCCGATTCGAATTGGTGATCTCGCGACTGATAAGCGTCGAGCTGATGAAGTATTGGACAATTTAGTTTCTATACTGCGTGATTCCATCACAAACAACTACTCAATCGGCTTTCTTGCCTCCGATAGCGATGCTTCGCTTCGAGATTTCTGGGCGAACGAAATGCAGAGGCCTAATAACTTAATTATCTGCGCTTGGGATGAAAATGAAATTGTCGGCACTGTCATAATAACAAGAGAAAGCCGTACTAATGGCCTGCACAGAGGTGAATTTCGAAAACTCTTAGTTCATTCGAATAATCAAAGAATGGGAATAGGCACCTCATTAGAAGCTTATGCCTGCGAAGCTGCGAGAAATATGGGTTTAAATCTTCTTTACTTGGATTCTGCGACTGACTATTTGGTAGAAAAAACATATGAAGATTGGGGATGGCAGAGAGTTGGATCGATACCAAAATATGCTGCCGAACCCTCCGGAAATCTCGTGGCAACGACTATTTTTTATAAAGAACTCTAAATTTTAAGGTAGGTTCATCCCATGAGAAGTGGTTTTATGTTTATTTGGGCCGTATTGGTTGCGGGATATATGGTCTTCACTTATCGCAATAAAGTTAAATCAGATAAGAATCTTGCCAAAGTGAATTGGGATACCTATAAGGTCAAATTGAGCCAAAGTTGGTGGAGCGGATTTCTTTGGGCTTCTGTTGCTTTGACTATTTATTTCTTCGTAGTTCAGGCCGGTTTAACTAATTAACCTCGCGCCATCTCGGAGAGGTGCTTCGAGGTGGATATAGCTTTTCTTTCAAAAGAATGAGATTTGGCTTTCTTGACTTCTCGCCCTGTCTAATCGCATTAGCTAAGTTAGCAAGAGTGGCTTCCTGAAATCCTAGCTCGAAACTTTCAGCTAACTTTTCCCAATTTGGATTAAACAAATCCACGCCGCGTTCTGGATGGTGCATTATTTTTTGATCGTAGCGGAGCATTCCGTAACCACCATCATCATTAAGCAGAATAGTTATCGGAAGTTCTTCTTGTTGAATTGTTGCTAACTCGCCAAGTGCGAACGCAAGTCCGCCATCGCCACACACAACAAGAGTCGGCGATATTGTTGCTGCGCCAATCGCTGCTGGTAGAGCGAAACCCAACGTTCCCCAACCGACCGGATAAGCGTTTCGCTTCGTCCTTAGGTGAGATCCGTAAACACCGACCCAGTAGCCACTTACGGCCATATCGCAGAAAACAGGATGCTCTTGGCTCCAACTCTCGTCGATCGCTGTAACGAGCGAAATTCCATCCTTCTCCAAATCGCTTTCCTTAAGGCGTGACTTAACAGCGCCACAAATTTCCGAATAATCTCGCCAATTAGATTTGGAAATAACTTTTTTGAACTCTTGACAGATCAATTGAAAATTTGCAGTTTTAAGGTATCGATTTGTTTTGGCATTTAACGATGGCTTCTTTGGCGCGGGATCAATTACTACTACTTCTTTAGGAAGTTCCAGGGACCAATTTTTAGTATTCATCCCATCTAATTCGCTTCCAAATACCAATAAAAGATCACATTCTTTTAGAAGTGCTGCAATCTCAGGTTCATGGACTGGAGCGGTTAGATAATTTTTGCTCTTTGCGCCGACTCCGCGTCCGGCAAATGATGTGAATATTGGCGCTCCTAAATGTTCTGCAAGCGCAGTAAGTGCATCTGAATGTTCGACGGCTCCCCCGCCTGCCCAGATTGCGACTCGTTCTGCTAATTCAATCGAATTAGTAATTTCCCTTAATTGGGATATGTCCTCAAGTGGTACGGAATCTGAAACTTTGGAAGTCATCGTTGGAGCTGGTTGACTCAAAACATCAGCTGGGATACCTAAATACCCGCAACCTCTCGGGGCTTCTTGCAATTTCTCAATTAAGTAAATTGCAGCGCTGATTGCAGATTGTGCGTCAGTTACAGATATGGCAAGCGGTTTTCCATCAATTTTCTTGGCTAGTGGCGCAAAGAGTGCGCTTTGATTGCTCATTTCATGCAATAGTCCACGCGACATCTCCGGATTACGCAGCGATATCGGCGCTTCAGATGAAATTACAAGGACCGCTGAATTTGAGGTTGCTGCTTCGCCAAAGGCGCCGAGAGTATTTGCAGCCCCCGGTCCAGTGGTAGTCACGGCTACTCCAAGTTTTCCAGTAACTCTAAAGTTTCCATCAGCTGCGTAAACTGCAGTTTGTTCATGTCTTACGCCAACAATATTTGGTCGATTAGCGCTTAATGCATTCCAAAATGCGAGGTTGTGCACTCCTGGAATTCCAAATGCAACCTCGATTCGCTGTGTCGCTAACATATCCAAAATTGCTGCAGCAACCGTGCGCTCCTGATTCACATTCTCACAATAGCCCATCACCCGCATCCATCTCTTGTGTATGAAAATTGCTAGGTTTTTCTAATTCTTTAGTGTTAGATATTGGAATGGATTTCATCTCGAAGAACCCCGCAAATCTCTCTGAAATCGTGGCCAAGACTTCGGGCTCAACGAGTGCTCAGATCATTTCCGCGCTAGAACGCGCCAAAAGCGCGCAGCGGAAATGGGCTGCGATTCCTGCGCCAGCGCGCGGCAGAGTAATTGCAAATGTGGGACGGCTGGTAGAAAAAAACAAGGAGAATCTCTCGAAGCTTGTTACTAAAGAGATGGGGAAGGTATTCAAGGAAGCGCTAGGTGAAGTACAAGAGGTAATCGATACCTGCGATTTCTTCCTTGGCGAAGGGCGCAGACTTTATGGTCAAACCGTCCCAAGCGAAATGCCGAATAAGAATCTATTTACCTATCGAATGCCTGTTGGCAGCGTCTTCATAATAACCGCTGGAAATTTTCCAGCAGCAGTTCCTTCTTGGTATTTAGTACCAGCCCTACTCGCTGGAAACTCTGTAGTTTGGAAGCCCTCTGAATTCACTCCAGCGGTTGCACAAGCTCTCACTAAGTTATTTCATGCCGGCGGAATCCCGGAAGATCTTTTAATTACTGTGGTTGCAGATGGGGCAACGACATTTGAAGCAATGGAGTCAGGATTAGCTAAAGGTCTAATAAACAAAATTGGTTTTACTGGTTCAACTGAAGTTGGCAGAAGAATTGGCGCTAAAGCTGGGGAATATGTACAAAGCGCTTGCTTAGAACTAGGCGGAAAGAATCCGATGGTTGTTATGCCTGATGCAAATTTGGATCTAGCGTTAGATGGCGCTCTCTTTGCCGGGTTTGGCACCGCAGGTCAACGTTGTACTTCACTCGGAACTCTCTGGCTGCATGAATCTATCCACGATGAATTTCTCGCTCGCTATTCAAAAATTGTCGAATCTGCCAAAGTTGGCGATCCCTTTGCTGATGTGCTGTATGGACCCATGATTAGTGAAAAATACTTAGAAAATCATCTTAAACACCTTGAAATGATTCAGAGTCACCATAAGGTTTCAGGTTCGACTTCAACCGGCCGTATAACTAAATCGAATCCTCGAGCAGGTTTTGTAGGCGATCCGGAAAGTGGCGTCTTTGCGCATCCAGTAATCGTTTCAGGTTTGAAATTCGAAGATGAGCTCTATCGGACCGAGACTTTTGGTCCGCTTGTTACCGTCGGTAAATTTAAGAATTTAGATGAAGCCTTAGATTTATCCAATGGGCATGGCTATGGGTTATCTTCAGCGATCTACACTCGAGATCCCGAAAATGTCTGGCGATTTAGAGAAGGTATTTCCGCTGGCATGGTCTCAGTTAATAATTCAACATCGGGAGCAGAGGCTCATCTCCCATTCGGTGGAAACGGAAAGAGCGGTAATGGTTCACGCCAGAGTGGAATCTGGGTATTAGATCAATTTACTCGTTGGCAATCAATGAATTGGGATTGGTCGAACAAATTGCAGAAAGCGCAAATGGACACTGTTGAGTTAGCGCACAATCCTGATTTCAAAATATAGATGTCACTACCTAAATCTGTAGACGTAGTTATCGTTGGCGGCGGAGTCATGGGCGCCTCCACAGCATTTCATTTAGCTGAAGCCGGCGTGAGCGTTCTACTCTGCGAGCGAAATGAGCTGGCTAGCGGTTCGACATCAAAAGCTGCCGGAGGTGTACGAGCAAATTTCTCTGACGAATTCAACGTAGCTCTGGGCGCACGTTCACTCGAGCTTTTTTCCAACTTTAACCAGCGCCCCGGGTATGAGATAGATCTTCATCGCCCTGGATACCTTTTTGCGCTTACTAAACAATCCGATGTTGAACTCTTTGAATCTTCGACCAAGATTCATCATCAATTCGGGTTACGTTCGCAGATGTTAACTCCGCAGGAAGCGAAACGAATATCGCCGCTATTGAATATTGATGATGTTCTAGCATGTTCATTTACTCCAGATGATGGTCACTGCACCCCCGAATCAGTTGTTATGGGTTATGCAATTGGAGCGAAACGCCATGGCGCTGTTGTGCTAACAAATACTGAAGTTCTGTCGATTGAAATTATTGGTGATCAAATTCGTTCGGTAACAACAACTTTGGGTAAAGTCGAAACGGGTACCGTAATTAACTGTGCAGGAGCATGGTCCCCACATGTCGGCGATATGGTCGGTTTAAATCTTCCCGTAACTCCTTATCGACGCGAACTTGTCATCACAAAAGAACTCGGCGTTGATTTTGCAGATTTACCAACATCTATGCCAATGACTATTGATTATTCGTCAACTCTTTATTGGCATCGTGAAGGCAAAGGCCTATTGATGGGGTTCTCTGATAAGAGTAATCCTGCAGGATTTGAAACTCCACGCGATCCCGATTTTCTTCTAAAACTTGGTGAAATAGCTAGCGTGCGAGCTCCTCGCTTGCTCGATATTGGCGTCGGACGTGGCTGGGTCGGGCTATACGAGGTGACGCCTGACCATAATGCAATCTTGGGTGAATATTCGAAAGTTTCTAGATACTTCTATGCAACAGGTTTTAGCGGTCATGGATTCTTGCAAGGTCCGGCTATCGGTGAAATTCTTCGCGATTTATATTTAGGTCGAGAACCATTTATCTCGGTAAGTGCCCTGAGCGCAGATCGATTTGAGCGACCCAATTCACTCCGTCCTGAGTACAACATCGTTTGAACACTCCAGCGCGCAGATAGACTTCGCTCATGGCTAAAGAGGTAAATGCGCGAGAGCTAAATGCGCTTATGGCTCTTGATACTCGATTGAGTAAAGAGCAGCTTGCGATACGAGAAGTTGTGCGAAATATCGGAGATAAAGAATTACGACCAAATATCGCTTCGTGGTATGAAGCTGGTGATTTGCCGGCGCGAGAAATCGCGAGAAAATTAGGATCACTCGGTTTGCTCGGCATGCATCTAGAGGGTTACGGATGTGCCGGTACAGATGCGCTCTCTTATGGACTTGCTTGTTTAGAGCTCGAGGCTGTCGATTCAGGATTGCGATCACTCGTCTCGGTGCAAGGTTCTCTTGCCATGTTCGCTATTCATGAATACGGAAGTGAAGAGCAGAAAGAGATGTGGCTACCGAAAATGGCTTCGGGTGAAGCTATCGGTTGTTTTGGATTAACTGAAGCTGATTTCGGCTCAAATCCCTCCGGAATGCGAACTTTTGCAAAACGTGATGGCAGTGACTGGGTAATAAATGGCTCCAAGATGTGGATAACCAACGGTACCGTCGCAGATGTAGCAATTATTTGGGCCCAGAGCGATGAGGGAATTCGAGGATTTTGTGTGCCTACGAATACTCCTGGACTAAAGGCGACTCTGATCAAGCATAAGTTATCGCTTCGAGCTTCGCTGACAGCAGAATTAGTTTTCGACGGTATGCGTATTCCAGATGCGTATCGCCTTCCTGGAGCGACAAGCTTGCGCGCGCCACTGTTGTGCCTTGCGGAAGCGCGCTTCGGAATTATTTTCGGTGCAGTAGGAGCGGCTCGCGATTCCTTCGAATCAGCGGTTAAATATTCGAAAACACGTATCCAATTCGACAAACCAATTGCGGG
>JACCED011871478.1_pt1 | contig 17811 bp, 19 predicted proteins | sample 7455021 | NCBI WGS metagenome assembly JACCED01 (sample SAMN15323456, study PRJNA562643) | freshwater metagenome | isolation source: river surface water | place: USA:Blue River Watershed | collected 2017-08-19 | reverse complement strand
GCTTGTTGGCCTTGATGGAGGAGCCGGTCTCGGTGATGTCGACGATCGCATCGGCGAGTTCGGGCACCTTCACTTCGGTGGCGCCCCAGGAGAATTCGACTTCGCAGTCGACGCCTTGGGCCTTGAACCAGCGGCGCGTCGTTTCCACGAGTTCCGTGGCGATGCGCTTGCCGGCGAGGTCCTTGGCCGTTTGGACCGGGGACGCTTCGGGCACGCAGAGGACCCAGCGGGATTTCTGCGCGGATGCGCGGCTGTAGATCAGCTCGCAGACCTGCACGACGTCCGCGGCGTTCTCTTGGACCCAATCCTGGCCGGTGAGGCCACAGTCAAAGAAACCGTGTTCGACATAGCGGGCGACCTCTTGGGCGCGGATGAACCGGCCATCGAGGGTCGGGTCGTCGAAAGAGGGGCGGTAGGAGCGGCTGCTCTTGGCCACCGGGAACCCGGCACGGGCAAAAAGCTGGAGGGTGGCCTCTTCAAGGCTCCCTTTGGGCATCCCAATCATCAATTTAAGGGCTTCCTGGCTCATTAGGCTCTTGAGGAAGCCCACGGACTGCCCCTCCGCAAGCATTAAGGGGTTGACTCGTTTGGTCTCCGAAATGACCCTTTTCGACCTACCCTACTGCCATGCAGCGCTCTCTGCTTATCCTCTCCGCTTCCGTCCTGCTCGTTGCCTGTGAAGGCTCCAAGAGCCCATGGTCCACCTCGTCGCAGGCCACCTCCGGCGTCAGCGACGTCAACGGTAAGCCCGTCGAAGCGGCTGCCCCCGGCGCCAAGTTCTCTTGGGATAAGGATGCTCCGGCCGAAGCCCCGAAGGCCGCCGTCGAAGCCGCCGTCGAAGCCCCGAAGGACGCCAACAAGGCCCGCGTGCTCGAAGTCCGCGAAGGTTCCGGCCTCATTTCCCTCCTCCGCTCCGAAAAGCCCGACGTCAAGGCCCGCCTCCAGCTGGTCAAGGACGGCAAGGCCCTCCTCGTTGAAGTCGTGAAGGTCAGCGACAAGAACGAAGTCATCGCCAACATCATCCCCAACCAGGAAAAGGCCCCGAAGCTGGCCGCTGGTGATGAAGTGGCATGTGGCGTCCTCGCAGCCGCTGCCCAGTAATCGGTCGGGGCGAGACAGCCCCGTGACAGAAGGACCCGCCCGCCCACGCTGGCGGGTTCTTTGTTTTTACGTTCCCCCCATTAAAACACCGAAAAACTGGCTTTTTGGGCTCTGCCGTTGACCCCTCAGGATGGCACACCTATTGCTGATTTTTCAAACGTCGCCCATGCCTCGTGTCCGCTCCATCGCCCGCCCAGGGAACGTCCCCCGCCGGGTCCTCAGTCTTTTGGGTGGGGTCATCCTTTTCATCATCTTGGCGGCCGCCTTGTCGGTGTGGTCGGTCGGTCGCTTTACCCCGGGGCTCCTCGATTCGACGCTGTCGTCCAAGTCGGGCGCCCACCTGGCCGTGGAAAGCAACGACACCAACCTGTTCGTCGGGCGGGTCAGTTTGGCGAACTTCACGGTGACCAACCCCAGTCGCTGGACCGACGCGCGCTTCCTGAAGGGCAAGCGGCTGCTGCTCGACCTGGATCCGACCACGTTCCTCGGCAATGGCCGCCGCATCGTGCACACGCTGGAACTCGACATCGATGAACTCACCTTGGTCGGCAAGGAAGATTACCTGAAGGACAACAACGCCCAGGACATTTTCCGTGGATTGAAGTCCGCGGACACCCCGCCGCCGCCCCCCGGCCAACCGGCCGTCGACACGCCGCGCACGCCGTTCCTGATCGAGAGGCTCCGCCTCCGCGTGGGCCATATCACGGTGATCGCCGCCGACGGCACGCCCCAACGCCGCGTGGTCATCGACCGGCAGTTCGACTTGGTGTTCGAGGCGCAGAACATCACCGACGCGAACCTGGAGGAGACCCTGACGGGGCCCTTGGGCAAACAGGTGGTGGCGCAGACGCCGGCCGCGAGCGCCGGACTCCTGTTTGACCTCACCAAGGACAAGATCCGCACGTCCATCACCGAAAAACTCCTGAACGAAAAATAATTCCATGACCGACACACCCGCTCCCGAACCCGCGCAGCCCGACGCCGCCACCCGCCTCGCCGAACTCGAAGGCGAAATCGCCCGGCTCCGCGACACGGTCCTCCGCAGCCAAGCCGACCAGCAGAACCAGCAGCGCCGCCACCAGCGCGACCGCGAGGAGCTCCGGAAGTTCGCTTCGGCCGCCTTGCTCGAGGAGCTCCTGCCGAGCCTCGACGCGCTCGCGCTCGGCCTCGCCTCGGCCCAAGGCCAGACCGAAGGCCGCGCGGTCGCCGAAGGCTTCCGCATGGCGGTCAACCAACTCCGGAACACCTTGGCCCAACAGGGCCTCGCCGAACTGAACCCGCTGGGTCAGCCGTTCAACCCGTCGCACCACGAGGCGGTTTCCCAGGAGGCCAGCGACACCGTGCCCGAAGGCTCCGTCACGCGCGTGGCGCGCCCGGGTTGGTCGTTGCACGAACGCGTGCTCCGCCCCGCCGCCGTCTTCGTCTCGACGGGCCCCGCGACCAAGTAAGCCCCGCGACCATGGCCGAAGATTTTTACGGTCTCCTGGGCGTCGCGAAAGGCGCCTCGGCAGATGAGATCAAGAAAGCCTACCGCAAGAAGGCGATGGAGTTCCACCCCGACCGCAATCCGGGCAACAAGGCGGCGGAGGAAAAATTCAAGCAGATCTCCCGCGCCTACGAGGTGCTGTCCGACGAACAAAAGCGCGCCCTGTACGACAAGCACGGCGAAGCGGCCTTCGAGCAGGGCGGCCCCGGCGGCGGTGGCGGCCAGCGCACCCATCGCGGGGCCGACCCGATGGACATCTTCAACCAGATGTTCGGTGGCGGTGGCGGCGGTGGTTTCGGCGACATGTTCGGCGGTGGCGGCCAGTCCCAGGAAACCTCGGGCGAAGACCTGCGCTATGAGATCACGTTGACGCTCGAAGAGGCGGCGACCGGGGTCAGCCGCAAGGTGACTTACCGCAAGCACAAGGCCTGCGAGAAGTGCACCGGCACCGGCGCCGAGCCGGGTTCGAAGAAGAGCCGCTGCCCGACCTGCGGTGGCCAAGGGCACGTGGTGCGCTCCAATGGTTTCTTCCAGATGCGCCAGGTCTGCCCCTCGTGCGGCGGCCAAGGCGAACGGATCGAGAAGCCGTGCCGCGGTTGCGCCGGCGAAGGCCGCGTGGTCGGTGACCACACCGTGGACCTGCGGATTCCGCCGGGGGTCGATACGGGCACGCGCCTGCGCTCCAGCAACAACGGTTCCGCGGGTCGCCGGAACGGCGCCGCGGGCGATCTCTACGTGGAGATCACCATCCAGGACCACGAACTGTTCGAACGCGATGGCGATGACCTCGCCTGCGCGGTCCCCGTGAAGTTCTCGATCGCCGCGCTCGGCGGCCCCATCGAGGTGCCGAAGCTGAAGGGGAAGACGATCCTGAAGATCCCCGCCGGCACCCAAGGCGGCACGACCTTCCGCCTCAAGGGCGAGGGCATGCCCAAGCTCCGTGGCGGCACCTGCGGCGACCTCTTGGTGCGCGTCGACATCGACGTCCCCAAGAAACTCACGGACGCCCAGCGGGCGGCCTTGCAGGCTTACGCCGATGCTTCGAACGACGGCGCCACGCCGGTGTCCGATTCCTGGAAGCATAAGTTCCGGAAGTTCTTCTCCTGACCTTGCGGTCAGACGGCTCCGCCCCTACGTTGCCGTCGATGCCACGCGACCCTGGCCAGACCGATCGACTCATCCGCCGTTTACGGTGGGATGAGCTCGATCCGGCTTGGGTCCGGCGCTTGGCGGAAATGGCGCGCGCGGAAGACGTCGCCGGTGGCGGGCTCCGCCAACCGCCGGCTTGGCCGGGCGATCCCTCGGCCGCCTTGCTCGCGGGCTCAACCCGGCGTGCCCACGCGCGCTTGGTCTCGCGCGGCGATTACGCCATCGCCGGCTTAGGCCTGCTCGAGCCCATCCTCGCCGTCTATGGTGGCGCCGCGCACGTCCGCCCGCTCGTCGAGGATGGCGCGGCGGTCACCCGCGGTACGGTGGTGGCCGAACTCACCGGCCCCGCGGCCGAATTGCTGACGGCCGAACGGACGCTCCTGAATTTCCTCCAGCGCCTGACGGGGATCGCGACGCAGACCCGCACGCATGCCCGCGCCTTGGGGGCCGCGACCACGCGGCTGCTGGACACGCGCAAGACGACCCCGGGCTTCCGCATGCTGGAAAAATACGCCGTCGGCCAAGGGGGCGGCTACAACCACCGCCTCGGCCTTTTCGACCGGATCATGGTGAAGGACAATCACCTGGCGGCCGGCGAAGCCACCGCGGCGCAGCGGTTGACGGAGCTGGTGCGGGCGGCCCGCGCCTCGCGCCCCGACTTGCTCGTCGAGGTGGAAGTCGATGCGCTGGATCAGATCGAACCGGTCTTGGCGGCGGGGGCCGACGTGGTCCTGCTCGACAACTTCTCGCAGGTCCAGCTGCGCGCGGCGCTCCCGCTTCTGCGCGGGCGCGCTTGGTCCGAGGTCAGTGGCGGCGTCAACCTCACCACCTTGCCGCTCATCGGCGAACTGAACCCCGACTTCGTTTCCTGCGGCGCGCTGACGCATGCCGCGGCCTGGGCGGATATCGGCCTGGACTGGGCTTGAGCCATGCCGGCCCTCGACAGCAGCATCCTCCTCGCGTTTCTGGAAGCCGGCGATCAGCCCGTCAGTGGCGATCGGCTGGCGAAGGAACTCGGGATTTCCCGGGTCGCCGTCTGGAGCCGGTTGGAGCGTCTGCGCGCCGCGGGTTTCACGTTCAAGGCTTCGACGCGGAAGGGTTATACGTTGACCGCCGTGCCCCGCGAAGTGAACGCGGCCTGGCTCGATGCGCATTTGCGGCGGTGCAAGGTGGCCCCCGAGGTGGAGCTGCTTGCCGAGGTCGATAGCACCAACTCGGAAGCGGAACGCCGGCTCGCCGCGGGACAGGAAGCTCCGTTCGCCGTTCTGGCCCGGGCGCAAAGCGCCGGCCGGGGTCGGCTCGGTCGGCGTTGGCACAGCTCTCCGGCCGGGAATCTCTACATGTCGCTGGCCTTCCGGCCCTTCATCCCGCCGGAAAACCTGAAGCCGTTCACGTTGTGGATGGGGCTCGCGGTCTGCGCCCATGTCGAGGCCGCTTACGAGGTGAAGCTCGGCCTGAAATGGCCCAACGACTTGTTGTCCGCGGACGGGCGTAAGGTCGCCGGGATGTTGACCGAAGCGCGCCTCGACGCCGATGCCGTCCGTGAACTGGTCTTCGGCCTCGGGCTCAACGTATCCGCCAACCTGAAGGATTTCCCGCCGGAGCTGCGGGCCATCGCCGCTTCCTTGGAGCTCGCCGGGTCGCCGCCGCTCGATGTCAGCCGCGTCGCGGCGGAAGTGCTCGCGGCGTTGTTCGAGGCTTGGGAGCAATTCCTCGACGGCACCTGGATGCCCACCTTCCGCGCCCGCTGGCAGCGCTACGATGTCCTGACGGGCCGCTCGGTCCGCGTCGGCTTGCGCGGCGAACCGGTGGCCGGCATCGTCGACGGCATCGATGACGAGGGCTCCCTGATCCTGCGCACCGGCGGCGGCCGCAGGAGCATCGTTTCCTCCGGCGAGGTCACCTTGCGCAAGGAATGAGCGTGCGACCTTGCCCTCCGCCCGCGCTCCGCTAAGTTCCCGCCGTGGCCATCCTTTGTCTCGATGTCGGCAACACCCATGCGCACTGGGGGCTGGTGGATGGACGCTCCGTCCGCTCGCACGGCGAGCTGCCGACCGCCGCCCTGACGACCGAAGGGCTGCGCGCGTTGTTGGCCGCGCAGGCGCCGACGGGCCTCGCCCTCGCCAGCGTGGTCCCCGCCGCGACCGCCACCATCGAGCCCGTGCTGCTCGGGAGCGGCTTGCCGTTCCACCACCTTCGCCACGACACCGTCCGTGGTTTGGGCTTCGACTACCCGCGGCCGGCGGAGGTCGGCCAAGATCGCCTCGCCGATTGCGTCGGCGCACAGCTCGTGGCGGGCGCCCCGGCTATCATCGTGGGCATGGGCACCGCGACGACCGTCGATATCCTGACCGAGCAGGGCTACGCCGGCGGCATCATCGCCCCGGGGCTCGGCGTGATGACCCGCTATCTCCATGAGCGGACGGCGTTGTTGCCCGCCTTGGATCCCGCCGAGCTGCTCGGTGGCCCCGCCATCGGGAAGTCCACGGTCGATGCCATGCGCGCGGGTTGCGCCCTCGGCTTCGCCGGCATGATCGGGGCCTTGCTCGATGCGGTCACCGCCGAGCTGACCAAGCAGGGCGGCCCCGCTCCCGTGGTCCTCGTCACGGGGGGCGCGGCGGTCTACTTGCCCGCCAGCTGGCGCGACCGCGTCCGCCACGAGCCCCACCTCACCTTGCTCGGCTTGGCCGAGTCGCACCGTCGCTCCTGCGTATGACCCCCGAAGAATCCAACGCCAAACTCCGCCGCCTCGTGCCCTGGCTCGGCGGAGCCGTCCTCGCGGTCGTCGTGGGCGGCGTGGCCCTCGCCTTGGCCACCAAGCGCGAAGGACCCTGGGTCCTCGTGGTCGCCGACGTGGTCTTCACGCTCGTCCTGCTCGTCGCCTTGTGGCGCGCGCTCGGACGGAAGCGTTAGGCCTTCGTCATCTTCAGGAGTTCCTTCCGGCGGTTCTTGATCTCCGCGCAGCCGGACTTGGCCAAACGGTCGGTCGAGAAGGCCTCCACGGTGAGCGAGGCCACGGCCGTGCCGTAGACCATCGCTTGGCGGAGGGCGGCGAAATCGGTCGTCCCGGCGGCGGCCAGGTAGCCCAAGAGCGCGCCGGCGAAGCTGTCGCCCGCGCCGGTGGGGTCGCGGAGTTCCGTGACGGGGAAGGCGGGCAGGGTGAAGAGGCCTTCTTCATGGAAGAGCACCGCGCCGTGTTCGCCCTTCTTGATGATGACCGTCCGGCAGCCGTGCTGGCGGAGGTGCTTGCCCGCCACGATGACGTTCGTCTCGCCCGTCAACTTCGCCGCTTCCGAATCGTTCACGACCAAGAGGTCGGAACGCCGCATCACTTCGCCGAGCTTTTCCCGCTGCGTCTCGATCCAGATGTCGATGGTGTCGACGAGGACGAACTTGGGGGCGGTGAGTTGGTTGAGGACGGCCAGCTGCAGGTCGGGGCGGATGTTGCCGAGCATGACGTACGGCATCGCCTGCTGGAGTTCCGTGAGGCGCGGCTGGAAGCGTTCGAAGACGTTGAGCTGGAGGTCCTCGGTGTCGCGGCGGTTGTAGTTCTCGTGGTAGCGACCGCGCCAAGCGAACGTCCGCCCGGTCTCGTCGAGTTGGAGTCCCGAAAGGTCGATGCCGCGCTTGGCGAGCTTCTTGCGGTCGCGGTCGCGGAAGTCGTGGCCGACGACGCCCACGATGTGGGGCGGCGCGAAGTAGCTGGCGGCGAGGCAGGCGTACGCGGCGCTGCCGCCGAGGATGCGTTCGCCCGTTTCGTGCGGCGTGACGATGCTGTCGTAGGCGACGGAGCCGATGACGAGGACGTTGTCGGGCGCGGCGAGGCCTTTGACTTTGATGCGGCGAGGTTGGGTCATGTGAAGAGGGCGGGCTTGGCTTCGCGCAGGCGGAAGAGCGCGAGCAGGGCGAGGCTGTGAGTGTGCGGGGAAGCGAGGGCGTTCTGCAAGGCTACGCGCGGCGAGACGCTGAGGACCTGGAGTTCCTCGTGTTCGTCGGGCGCCTTGGCCCCCGTGGGCCGGACGCCTTCGAGGAGCACGAAATGGCAGCGATTGCGCTGGATGGCGGGGTTGGGCGCGCAGCTGCCGAGGAGCGTCGCCCGCCCACCGGCGAACCCGGTTTCTTCCTCCGTCTCGCGCACCGCGGCGAGGACGGGGTCTTCGCCGGCGTCGATCACGCCGCCCGGGGTTTCGGTCGAGAGGTCCTGCCGGCCGAAGCGGTATTGGCGCACCATCACCAAGCGCCCGTCGTCGGTCAGCGGGAGCGCGAGCACCCAGTCGTTGGCGTGGATGACAAAAAAATCACCCTCTCGTTTGTCGAGAGGGTGACGAGCGTGTTCCTTGTAAACCCGAAAGACCTTGCAGTCGGCATGCAGCGCTTCGTGCTGGACGGACCAGCGGGCGGGCGCAGGCATGGTCCGCAGCTTACTTGGTCTTCAGAACCTGGCCGATCTGCATCCGATTCGCGTTCACGTTCGGGTTCAGATCCTGGAGGGCCTTGAGCGAGATGCCGGCCTTCTTGGCGATGCCGGAGAGCGTGTCGCCCTTCTGCACGGCGTAGGAGCCCGGACCGGCGACGGCCGGAGCCTTACCGTTGCCACCGGTGGTGGTCGCGGCGGTCTTGGCCTTGAGGCCAGCCTGGAGAGCGGCGATGGAATCGGAGAAGGTCTTGTTGTTCGCGTCGATGCCCTGCTTGATGTTGCCGAGTTCGGCGGTGATCGCGGTGAGGTCGGTCGCGTTGGCCTTCTGGGCGAGCGCGGCGCTGACTTCGGCGGCGGCGTCCGTCGCCTTGGTGGCGGCGGTCGTGGCGGCTTCGGCGGAGCCCTTCGCCTTCAAGGCGAGGACGAGGCCGGCGGCGCCAAGGGCGAAGCCGACGATGCCCACGATGAGCGGGAGCTTGGATTCAGAGGAGGATGAGGAGATGCTGTCGTTTTCCATGTTGGAGAGGATGATTCGGGTTGGAACGGTTTGAGATTAGCGGATTGACAGGGACGGCAATACAAAATCAGCATGCCAGACGGGTTTTCGGGCAGTATCTCAATTGGTAGAGTCCCTGCTTTGGGAGCAGGGTGTTGCAGGTTCAAGTCCTGTCTGCCCGACCACCCGGTTACTTTTTGCCGCCCTCGGAGGGTCAGGTGTAGCGTAGCGATACCCCGTCCTTGATGACCGTGACGTGGTTCGACCCGTCCGGCTGACTCGACGCCTCGGTCCGGCCCACGACCCGAGCTTCAAGTTGGAGGCCGGCGGCGACCGCCAGGACGGCCGGGACGTCCGCAGGGTCGACGTAGACCTCCAGGCGGTGCCCCATGTTGTAAACCTTATGCATTTCCTCGGGTTCCGTGCCGCTGGCCTGCGCGATGGCCGCGAAGATGGGGGGTGCCGGGAAGAGGTTATCCTTGATGAAATGGACGCGGGTGCCGAAGCGCTTGCACTTGGTCTGGCCGCCCCCGGAGCAATGGATCAGGCCACGGACGCGGTCCCGGCCGAGGGCCTGGAGGAGGCGGAGGGCAAAGGGGGCGTAGGTCCGGGTGGGGGAGAGCAGGGCTTGGCCGACGGTCAAGCTCGAGCCGGGCAGGGGGTCCGTGAGGCGATAGGGCCCGCAGTAGGCCAGGTCGGCCGGCATGGCCCGGTCATAGGTCTCCGGGTACTTTTGGGCGTAGGTGTTGGCCAAGAGCTCGTGGCGGGCGCTGGTCAGGCCGTTCGAGCCGATGCCGCTGTTCTCCCCCGCTTCGTAGGCGCACCGGCCGCCCGAGGCGAGGCCGACGATGGCCAAGCCCGGGGTGATGCGGGAGGCGTCGATCACGTCGCCGCGGCGGAGGATGGCCGTCGCGGTCGAGTCGACCGTGAGGGTGGGGGTGAGGTCGCCGACGTCCGCGGTCTCGCCGCCGCCGGACCGGATGCCGAAGCCTTGGGCGCGCAGCATGGCGAGGACGTCTTCGGTGCCTTCGATGAGCTGGGCGAGGATGGCGCCGGGGATGGCCTTGGCGTTGCGGTTGATGGTCGAGGAGAGGATGACGCCTTCGGTGACGCCGACGCACAGGAGGTCGTCGATGTTCATCACGATGCTGTCCTGCGCGATGCCGCGGAAGACGGTGGCGTTACCGGTTTCCTTCCACCAGAGGTAGGCGAGCAAGGCCTTGGTGCCGGAGCCGTCGGAGTGCGTGACGACGCAACGCTGCGGGTCGCCCGTCAGATGGTCTTCGGTGATCTTGCAGAAGGCGCCGGGGAAGAGCCCGCGGTCGAGCTTGTCGACGGCGGCGTGCACTTCGTTCTTCGAGGCGGAGACGCCGCGGGCGGCGTAGCGACCGGTGTCGGAGGAGGGCTTGCTATCGTTCGCCATGTCTTTAATCCTGCTTACCCCCAGCCTGTGGACTGGGTCAACGCACTTCTCCCGTGAGCACGCCTTTGCTTCCCGCCCGTCGCTGGTCGATCTTGTCGCCGCTGCCGCTCTGGGCGCGGATCGGGCTTTGGGTCTTCACCGTCAGCATGCTGTTCGGTTACTTCCAGTTGCGGGCCCTCGGCCGCCTCCAAACGGCCTGGGTCTCCGCCCATGGTTCCCGGGATACGAAGGCCTTGGAGTCCATGGTCTGCTGGGACGATGTTTCGCCGGAAGCGCGTCAGCGGATGCGCCTGCTGCTCGCCCAGGAGCTGGAGCATCCGATCCGCACGACGGATATCCGCTTCACGTTCGACGACGCCGCCCAGCCGGGGTGGCGTCCCAACGGCTTCGTCATCGCCCGCTTGGTCGTCGTTTATGACACGCCCGAGCGCCTCACGGTGTCTTTCCCGCTCGGGTTGGCCGGCCTCGCGAGCCATCAAATCGTGATGCTGGTGCCCGAAAAGTGACGGATTCTTGACAGACCGCGTTCCCCGTTCACTTTCCTTTTTCCTCCCATGGCTGACAAAAACGATAAGCGTCCCGAAAGCGTCCCCGGCAAGTTCTACGTGGACTCCCAGTGCATCGACTGCGACCTCTGCCGCGAAACGGCCCCGGCGTTCTTCACCCGCCAAGATGACGGCGGCTACTCCTACGTCTTCAAGCAGCCCGAATCCCAGGAAGACATCGACAAGTGCATGGAAGCCCTCGAAGGCTGCCCGGTCGACTCCATCGGCAAGGACGGCGAATAAGCCGTTGCCTTCCGCGCGAACGAGCCCCGGACCACCGGGGCTTTTTCGTGCCCGCTTGCGGACTCGACCTCCCGGTGAGCCACCGCTTACGGTTTGGCCATGAGCGTGAAGCTTTCCTGCGAATACCTCGGCGACCTCCGTACGCGTGCCACGCATGGTCCGTCGGCCAGCACCTTGTTGACCGACGCGCCGGTCGATAACCAAGGGAAGGGCGAGGCGTTCTCGCCGTCGGACCTCGCCGCCACCGCCGTGGGGTCCTGCATCCTGACGATTCTCGGGATCCAGGCGAAGTCCTTGGACGCCGACTTCCGCGGCGCGCGCGTCGAGGTCGAGAAGCACATGACGACCGTGCCGCCCCGCCGCATCGCCCGCCTCGACCTCCGCATCTCGATGCCCGCCGGCATCCCCGAAGACATTCGCCCGCGCTTGATCCGCGCCGCCGAAGCATGCCCGGTGAAGCAATCGCTCCACCCCGACATCGTCATCGCGATGGAGTGGAGCTGGGGGGCATGAGGGACGGAGGCAGTGCCAAGGTGAAAAAGTGTAACGGCGCAAAAAGTGAAGCGCCGCCTGTATCGAGGTAGGGTTGGCATTGCATGCCAACCTAGCCGCCTACTAGGTCGTGACGCAGTCCCGACCCTACCCAATGCAGGCAGGCTTGCGTCGTCGTTTACGCGCTCAGTGCGAGCAACCGCAGCCACCATTGCCGCAGCCGCCTTCTTTCTTCTGCGCGGCCGGTTCTTCGGAAGAGCAGCAACCGCCGGCGCTCGAACCTTCGGAGGAGCAGCAGCCGCCTTCGGCTTCGCCGGAGCCGCAACCGCCGCCGCCACAGCAACCACCGGCTTGGTGCGGATGGCCATGGGCGAGTTCGGTGAGTTCGGCGGCGCGCACGGAGACGACTTTGACGTCGAAGGTCAGGGTCTTGCCGGCGAGCTCATGGTTGCCGTCGAGGACGGCTTCCTGCTCGTCGACGTGACGGATGACGAGCACGCGCATCCCGAGGTTGGTTTCGGCGTGGAAGCGCATGCCGATCTCCACCTTGTTGCCGCCAAAGCGATCGAGCGGGACGCGCTGGATCAACTTCTCGCTGTATTCGCCATACGCATCGGCCGGCTGCACGACGACGACCTTGGTGTCGCCCGCGGCGAGGCCTTCGAGGCCTTGCTCCAAGCCGGGAATGATGTTGCTGGCGCCGTGGAGGTATTCCATCGGGCCATGGCCGGCCGACGTGTCGAGCACGTTGCCCTTGTCGTCCTTGAGGGTGTATTCGATGCCGACGACGGTTTCTTTGGAGACGCGCATGTGAGTGGGAAGAGCCGGGAAAAGTATGGCACCCTCCCGCGGAGGCAAGGGGAACCCGCCGTTTTTCCCCGCCGGCCGAGGCCCGGGGCCATCTAAACCTTGACCCTCTGGGCGGCCTTCGCTTGCTTGAATGTCCTGCTGTGTGGGGCCGTAGCTCAGTTGGTAGAGCGCGTCGTTCGCAATGACGAGGCCGTGAGTTCGAACCTCATCGGCTCCACCAGCAGGGTTGGCGCTTAGGCCGTCGGCGTGTCCTCGCCCGGCAGTTCCTTGTTCCGGCGCGGGCGCTTCACCTCGGGCAGCGCCTCGTGCGCGGTGACGTCGATCGTGACGCCGTCCGCCACCTGGCGCTCGGCCTTCATCTTCTCGCCTTCGGTGAGCAGCTTCTCGGCGTTGTTGAAGACGCGCGAGCGCAACGTCTCGAGCGTGGCGTTGTATTCCTTCACGGCCTTGTTGAGGCCGCTGCCGGCGTCGGCGAAATGTTCGCTGGCGAGGCGGACGCCGTCCTGCAGCTTCTCGGCGATCTCGATGACCTTCTCCGCGCGCTGCTCGACCTCCACGCGGTCCCAGGAATGCGCGATGGTGCGCAGGACGGAGAGCAGGGTCACCGGCGTGGCGATGATGACTTTCTCGCCCCAGGCGTTCTCGATGAGCTTGGGGTCCAGCTGCAGCGCCGTGCTGAAGAGGGCTTCGTTGGGCAGGAAGAGGATCACGAACTCCGGCGAGGGCTTGTATTGGTTCCAGTATTCCTTCGCGCCCAGCTTGCGCGCGTGTTCGGCCAGCTTCGCGGCGAACTCCGCGAGGAGGCGGCTGCGGTCCGCCTCCGTGGTGGCATGGCTGGCTTCGATGTAGGTCTTCGTCGGGGCCTTGGCGTCGACGACGATCTTGCGGCCGCCGGGCAGCGAGATCACCATGTCGGGGCGCAGGTTGCCCTGCTCGCCGGCCGTCGAGCTCTGGGTCTCGAAGTCGACGTGCTCCTTCATGCCGGTGAGCTCCGCCACGCGGGCGAGCTGCAGTTCGCCCCAGCTGCCTTGCTGGTTCGTCGACGTCATCGCGGCGGCGAGCTTGCGGGCCTCGGCGGCGACCTTTTCGGACTGCTCGTTGCTGGTCTTGAGCGAGCCTTTGAGCTCGTTGTTGGTGCGCGTCAGCTCGTCGAGCTGGCTCTTGAAGGGCGCGAACTTCTGCTCGGCCATGCCGATGAACTGCTCGCGGTTGGAAGTGAGCTGGCTTTGGGCGGCGTTCGCGAACGCTTCGCGCATGCGGGCCTCGGTCTCGGCCAGCGCCTTGGCGTAGCGGGCTTCGGCTTCGGCGAGGGACTTCTGCTGGTCGGCGCGGAGCTGCTCGGTGGCCTGCTCGTAGGAAGCCTTGAGGTCGCCGAGCTGGCGCGCGTGCCGGGCTTCGGCTTCGGCCAACTGCTGGCGGTGGTCTTCGCGCAGTTGGGCCAGCGCGCGGTCATGCGCGGCGCGGTCCTCGGTCAATTGCGTCTGCGCGGCCAGTTTGGCGGCGTCGGCGCCGGCGACGCGGCCCAACGCGTCGGTCTTCGCCGCGCGTTCGCGTTCGGACGTGGCTTGGGCGGCGGCGAGCTGCTGGCGGACTTCCTCCAAGAGCAGGGCGTTGCCGGCTTCGTTGCCCGTGGCGTCCGGGTTTTTCCGGAAGAAGGCCAGGTAAGCCACCAGGCCAAGGACGGCGAAGAGGAGGGCGGGAGTCAGGTAATCCATAGGTTCTAGAAAGGCTACTCTACCCGCGGCGGCCCGCTCCGCAACCCCTTCACCGGGGGTCGCTGTCGATGGCCATGGCGTTGCCCACGTTCCAGGCGGCTTCGTACGCGGCGACGTAGTCGGCCGACGACCACGCCGGTTCGGCGGGTTCGCCCCCGAGGCCCGCGAGGAAGCCGTAACGGATGCCGTGGGCAATCCGCCGGCGCCGCGGGTTGAGCCGCTTGGTCACCCACTGGTCGGCGAGGAGGGTGCGCTCGTTGGGCTCGGTGGAAAAAACGGAACGCCCGACCTGCCAAGCGACGACGGAGGCATGGAGGAGGTCGGAGATGCTGCGGTTTTGCAGGAAGGGGCAGGGCCCCCCGGCCCGTCCTTGCTCGATGTGCTTGCGGATCTCCACGGCCAAGGCGACTTGCCAGCGCTCTTCCATGGTCAGGAGGCCGAAGTCGAACTCGGGATCGTCGGCCGCGGTGTCCTTTAACTCCGCCCGGGCATAGGCCCGCCATTTCGCCAGCCAAGCCTCCCATGCATCGGTGCCGCGTCGCGGGGGCTTTCCAAGCCATTCGGGGATATCTTCGCGCATAGGGTGCCTAGGCTTAAGAAAGGGGGTTTAAGCCCGATTTGTCCACCTTAAAGGGTGAAATAATGTTCACCTTTCCGCTCGCCTACGGTTGCCACAAGGTTTGCCCGGCATCGACCCCCAAACAATCCGCCTAAAACCACCTTTTCCATCGAACTATTCCCCTCCTTTGGTGTTAATCCCTTCAACCCCCCCTCCAGTGAATTGCCCTTCCACCCCTTCTGCACAGCGGACGCTTTCGCCGTTGTTCCTCCTCGCCGCCGTCAGCCTCGCCCTGGCCCCTGTGGGTTTCGCCCAGACCGCCCCGGCGCCGGCCGCCCCGACGGTGGTCGCCGGCAACGTGGCGGCGACGCCCGTGCCCAGCTTGAGCGGCACGGATAAGGTCGGCCCCATGGTCCTGCGCGACGAGACCATCGGTCAGGTGCTCGAACTGCTCCAACGCTGGACCGGCAAGACGGTCCTCCGTCCGCAAGCCCTCCCGGCCAACCTCTACACCCTCTCGCTGCCCGCCACCGCCACGCGCAATGACGCGTTGCTGGCCCTCGAGACGTTGCTCTCCCTGAACGGCGTCGCCGTCATCCAGCAGGGCGACAAGTTCCTCAAGGTCGTCCCGAACCAGGTCGCCAAGGCGGAATCGCCGACGTTGCTCTCCGAAAGCGCGCTCTCGCTCCCCGCCAGCGGCCGCGTGGCTTCCAAGATCTTCCTCCTCAAGCACGCCAACGGCCAGGAGGTCGTCGCCCAAATCCAAGGCATGCTCAACGGCAGCCTCGGCACGCCGCCCGTCTACTTCGGCCGCAACAACGCCATCCTGGTCACCGACTCGATCATGAACCTGCAGAAGATCGAGACGCTCCTCGGGCAGCTCGACCGTCCGCAGCTCGACGTCATCGCGACCAAGATGTACAACCTGAAGCACGCGCTGGCTTCCGACATGGTCAACAAGCTGACCGCCCTCCTCCGCACGCCCGCCTCCAACGGCGCCGCGCCGTTCCGCCTCTCGACCGGCACCAGCTTCACCGCCGATGAACGCACCAACCGCGTCATCGTCATGGGTTCCGCCGACCAGCATACCTTCTTCGACAAGCTGATCGAATCCCTCGACGCGACGTCCGACCCCAACACCAAGACCGATGTGGTCTTCCTGCGTCACGCCAACGCCACCGAGACCGCTTCGCTCCTCACCCAGCTCATCACCGGCCAAACGCGCGCCGCCTCCACCGCCAACGGTGGCCGGACGACCAACGGCACGAACCGCGTGACGACCCCGACCCCCGCCCCGGCCGCCCCGGGCGCCACCACCGCCGCCGCCGGTTCCCAGCAGAACGGCGCCGATGAGTTCAGCTCGATGGTCACGGTCATCGCCGATGTGCGCTCCAACTCCATCGTCGTCTCCGGCACCAAGGACGACCTGCGCCTCCTCCATGAACTGATCGACAAGGTCGACGTCGTCCTCCCGCAGGTCCGCGTCGAGGTCGTCATCGCCGAAGTCACGCTCACGAGCAACGACAGCAGCGGCATCACCGCCCTCGGCATGACCGTCACCAACGGCAAGCTCACCGGCGTCAACGGCACGCTCTTCGGCGGCGCCGGCGGCGTCACCGGTGTCGGTGGTGGCTCGGCCGCCCTCGCCCCCAACGGCACGCTCACGGGCATCGTCAACCTCGGCACCTCCTCGACGCCGACCAAGAACGACCTGCACGTGCTCTCCGTTCCCGCGATCACCACGTCGCACAACAAGGAAGCGACCATCTTCGTCGGCGAATCCCGCCCCGTCATCACGGGCACGCAATCCACCGCCGGGACCGCCGGCCTGGTGGCGAGCTCGACGGTCTCGCAGCGCGACATCGGCATCCAGCTCAAGGTCCTGCCGCTCATCGGCAAGGATGGCTCGGTCCAGCTCCAGGTGACGCAGCAAGTGGAAGATGTCCTCGGCTCCGTGACCATCGACGGCAACGAGCAGCCGGTCATCGGCCGCCGTTCGACCGATTCGTTCGTCAGCGCCATGAGCGGCGAAATCATCGTCCTCGGCGGCCTGCAGCGCTCCAACGATACGACGACCAAGAACCGCCTCGGGCCGATCCCCATCATCGGCGACCTGCTCGGCGGCACCTCGAAGACGAAGACCCGGACGGAGCTGCTCATCTTCCTGCGCCCCTACGTCCTCAACAATTCCGCCGTCGACAACCTCAACGCCATCAGCCGCGTCGATGCCACGCCGATCGCCGAACAGGTGCATAAGCACATCGATAAGGCGCCGGTTCCTCCCGGTGCCGGCCCGACCGCCGCTCCGGCGAGCCCGTTGATCAATGGCCTGCCCGGTCCGACGCTCGAAGTCGGCGGTTCCTCCAAGTAAGCTTCCCGATGTCGACCGCCGTTAGGCATGGTTTGCCCGCCGCTTTGGCGGATCGTCTGACGGACGAGGCGCGCGCTTCGTTCGCCGAGGCCCCGCGCGATGCCCGCTTCAAGTTGCTGTGCCAAGCGCTCAGCGTGACCGAAGCGGTCCTGCTCGATGAGTTGTCCAAGGCCACCGGCCTCGAAGTCCTCGACGAACCCGCCGTCGATCCGGAGGGCGTCAAGGTGCTCCCGGCCCGCATCGCCACCGAATCCCAGGTCATCGCCGTCATTCTGCCCGGCTCCGAGGAGGGTCGGCTCAACCTGATCTCCCCGCTGCCGCCCGATGCGGAGACGGTCGATTGGATCGCCACCTTCGCCGCGCGCCGGCCGAAGTGGTACCTCGCCCCGCCCGAACGCGTCGCCCAACTGGTGACCGACAATTACGGCGTCGGCGGCGGTAGCCTCGACGACGAAGGCGGCGATCTGCCCGAACTCGAAGCCGCGAACCAGGACGTCGAAGCCGACGCCGATGCCGCGGTGGTGCGCTTCGTGACCGACGTGCTTTCGCAGGCGGTCGCCGAAGGCGCGACGGACGTCCACTTCGAGCCGCAGGAAAACAACCTGCGCATCCGCTACCGCGTCGACGGCATCCTCATCCCCGTCCCGCTGCCCGACAACCTCGCGCGCTTCCAGGACGCCATCATCTCGCGCCTGAAGATCATGGCGCGCCTCAACATCTCCGAGCGCCGCCTCCCGCAGGACGGCCGCATCAACTTCCGCGACGGCAAGAACGTCCTCGATATCCGCGTCTCCACCATCCCGACGATCTACGCCGAGTCCGTCTCGCTGCGCCTGCTCAACCAGCGCAAGGAGGCCTACGACATGGACCGCATCGGCATGACCGCCGAGGACCCGGTCGAATACGACATCGAGGGCCTCATCCAGTGCCAGGTGAACCACGAGCAGGAGCTCACCTTCGCCAAGCTCCTGCGCAGCTTCCTCCGCCAGGACCCGGACATCATC
>JACCED012090132.1_pt1 | contig 17812 bp, 24 predicted proteins | sample 7455021 | NCBI WGS metagenome assembly JACCED01 (sample SAMN15323456, study PRJNA562643) | freshwater metagenome | isolation source: river surface water | place: USA:Blue River Watershed | collected 2017-08-19 | reverse complement strand
TGCTTTTGACTGAACTTGATGCGGACGCTAATTTGATGGGTGAATTCCTGAGTGCACTCAATGAGACAGTCAAAGGCCAAGTGACTGATCAAGATTTAGAGTTGATTTCTGGCGGGCAAGCGACCGCAGTTGAGAACTATGCAAAGTATCGAGTTCATACAAGGCTTGAACGTAGCACGAGCATTCCCAAGGAAGTCAAACGGCTTCAAGGGTATAGCTGTCTCGCTTGTGGATTCAATTTCGAAACTGCGTATGGGGAACTTGGCAAAAACTACATTGAGGCTCATCATGTAGTCCCAGTTTCAGTAAGTGCAGGTCAAGAGAAGCAAGTGAACTTCTTAGACGATTTTTTAGTGCTCTGTGCGAATTGTCACAAGATGATTCATCGGCTTGGTGAACCTTGGACGCGAGATCGATTGGATGACTTGAAGGCTGTCCTTGGCGTTAAAGTTGGAAGAAATTGACGACGGCTATTCTTTGGAAAATGCCTGCCAGATTCGGACCATTGAGTAAGTGTCGAGTTCACAGTATTTGCGCAATTGCTGCTCAATTTCCATCTTGCGATCACTGGTTGTCTCGGGTGCAATAGCCTCCAAATAAGCAGCGATAGCCATATTGCCGTCTTGAACCCCGTCTAGGTCTGAATAATTGAGTTCAGGAACCAGTGCAGGTAGCACTTTCTTGATGCTCCAGCTCCCTTCTTGCGACGGGTGATAGAAGCGATTTTTGGTGATCGGCATCAGATCAACGATGCGATTGTTGATACTCTGCAGATTGGCTTTGAGAGCCGGTAACTTGCCAGCCAATTCCGTAATCCTCGTCTTTTCGAAGGTGGCATTGAAGACAAAAATTGTCTCTTTCCCATCACCGCAGGCCTCAATCAATGACTTCGCAAAGGCTTCAGATGGATCGATACCAGAGAGATCAAGAAACTCTGTATGTTGCAGGATGTCATCTGCGCCGAGACGGTGAAGGCTAAATTGAAAGCAGATTTGTTGGTACGGCCTGGTGCCAGCCCAGATAGGTACGCCAAACTGCACTGACTCAAAGTCCAGGAATAGGCATGGGCGTGGATGATTTGACAGATCCTTGATAGCACCTTGTACGTCAAAGTACGGCTTTCCAGAAACTGATGCATCTTTGACGCGAAGTTGGAGCTCGGTCAGCTTGCTATCTGGAGCCTCACGGAGATCGTAAATTCCGGCAGCTTCCAGTTCTGTAATCTTCTTGGCGCTGATGTGAGGTAGCCACTTGAGTGGGAATTCAATTGATTCAGAACCCTGGGAGCAATGAGAGATGAAGCCGCACTCGAAGGGGGATATGCACTGATTTCCCATGCATGTAGTCGGCTCAGCGTTCGATTTAGCAATTGATTGGGCTTGTTTGACCCATTCAGCAACCTCGTCGTGTCTACTCAAGGCATCTTTGGTCAAATCATTGACCTTGAGCAGTCCGCTGTAGTCCTTATTGCCGGGGTATGTCCAGGAACTGTCAATGTGAGCCAGAGATACTGATTCAATTTCCACACCACTCGACCTTGCCGCATAGGTTTGGATGGCTATGTCATCTCGATGGTAGTCCTTGACTGAAGTGGACGACTTCACCTCAATCATGTTCCAAGTGGCAGTGCGTTGGCCTGGAAGCATCACATCTGCGAATGCAAAGACGCCTCCTCCTGTCAGGCCCGCCTCAAAGATGGGGTCTGCACCACGAAGTAGTTGCTGACTTCGAAAAAAAGCCTGTTCATAGCCTTCCTTCTTTATGTCGATCAAATGTCCAATACCCTTGGGATCAAAAATATTCCTGGCTAGATCGCCAACCTGATTTCCCGTACGAAATTTGAGTTCAGTCTGTTGACTGTCATGCTTCAAATCAGGACGAAACACCTCGAGCCAGAACCTGCGGGGGCACTGAAGCATGGAAACGAGTCTTGATTTGGAGAAGCTTTTCATCTCTGCTCAACTTGATTCGTGCACAAAGGTTAGGGCCATCTGATCCGGATGACTCATCTTGAGAGGGATCTGGAGCATGGACTGGAGCACAAACTCCATTGACCTCAGGTCCAGGTCATTGTGTTTAACGATGGCAACCCAAGAGGCACGTGCCTTAGGAGTCAGTTCTGGATATTCACGGCCTTCATGCAATTGATTGCGGATCAGGCGCAGGCCATGTCCAACCTTGCCCGTGCCGTACTTCTTGGGAATTGGAAAGCCCAATAATTGGCAGAAATAGCTCAGATCACCCATCGGTGCACGTTTTTCCATAGCCTTGTGGTGCCATGACTTTGCAGTTGTGATCGCATTGCGATAACGCGAAGCAAGTCTAGCCTGATCTTTCGCAGAAAGGACTTGATTGATGACCCTTAGGTCATATTCACTCCAGCTGACGATTACACGGTCTTCATCGCACGACTGAGCAAGAAGATCGCTGGCCAATTGCTTGTGGGCTAATAAATGAATGTCTTTAGCCCGGTACCGATCGCTGCAGGTCGCAAACTCATTTTCAAGGATCGCGGCATGGGATTTTCCGTCGAGTCTCCACCCCAGCAAGGTCGGTTCTCTGTCTATGTTGCCTTCATAGTCAATGAAGATAGCTCGGACAAGTTCTTCAGCAATGATCTTGGGCTTTAATGACATTGCGTTAGATCAATCAGTAGGTAGGGCTGTGCGCAGCACAGTACTAGCGTTATCAGCCCAGTGGGAACACATGCCATCGGCTTTGACTGCAGGGTAATGGTCAAGGCGAACAGGTTTCCGCTCTGACGGCGGTCTCTGGAAATATTCAAGGCCACACCTGAGAACAGTCGCTGAATCGGCTTTAATGCAGTAGGCGCAAGTTTGACAATGTTTTTCCATGGGGACCTCTAATGCCTGGAAGTTGTATCAGAAATTCCTGATAACAAGCCAACTTGCTGCTGCCAGACAACTGGAAATGCTTTGCGTTTGAGTCCGTCCAGACTCACATCTGGATGAGCTACCAAGTACTGGACGATTTCAGGTGACAGAAGTGCCAGGCGGAGAATTTTTCGAACCTTAGTAGGGTTCATTTTTTCGCGGTGCGCAATTTCGTCAATCGAAGTCATACGACCCGTGTCGATCAATTTGCTCCAATGGATTGCCAGGGCAAGTGCCTCGATTGTTTTAGAGACGTTTTCTCTTTCTGGCTTTGACGAGCATTTCACCGGATCTGGAAGCGAGACAAGTTTTATTTCACTGCCGTCTGGTGCGAGAACTCTAGGGCGCTTGGTTGGTGTGGAAATCTTGAGTTGGATAAATGATTTCGTCCCGGTCGAGTGATCGGGCATCAGATATTTCTGAACGATCGGCGATAAAGGCATGCGTGAAATTTGCATTACTGGCAAAGATTGATTTTGAAGTCGTTCATCAAGTTACGTTGCTCTTCCCAGCTCAGGGGGAGAGGATTGCGCTGAAACCAGATTAATGAAAGATTGGCAGGCTGTTGTCCATCAATGATCGATTGGACAATGTCTGGTGCCAACAGGGTCAGCCGTATGATTTCATTGACCACAGAGGGATCAATTCCTTCAGCCTTAGCGATCTCAGAGCCGCTTTCAGCTTGACCAGTGTCGATAAGGTTCTGCCAGTAATGGGCCTTGGCCATTGCACGGTTAAGAACTGGGTCCAGGTTGATGACGCGGCCCGCCCCTCTGAATTGCCCTCCTTTTTTGACCAAGGGGAGTGGAATGAAAGTGCGATCGAAACCCATCAGGCCACCTCTGCTTCCATTGCTGCTAGTTTTTCGTTCAGGAAACTGCGACCAGAGTGTTCACGAACTAACTCCATCCAGCCGATTTCATGCCATTCGACATCCAGTCCAAACTGCCCCTCCTGGTGCATGAGGGTCACACGCTTGACTAGCAATTGCATCAGACGGTATTGCTCTGGAAATTGGAGCATTTCCCAAGCTTCATTGAGGTTGGACAGCGATTGAACAATCTTGTCTTCTTCAATTGCCGGGTGAATTTGCCGAGCTTCATTGATAACGCACTGAATCAAGACGGGATCTCTCAGCGTGTGGCGAATGTGAGCGATCACGGCCTGCTCAATTAGATCACCCGGAAAATTATTTCGCGGATGGACCCTTGCGCCGAAGCGAGCCGATGCACGGGATTTATAGTAAAGGTGAGGCACTCCACTTTTAGGGGTGGTTACAGACGGGTACATAGGATCACCATTGGCATCGAATAGGATTCCGCGCAGCAATGCCTTCTTGGACGAGGGATTGGCCAGGCTGTTAGCGCGACGCCGAGTGTTTCGACTGATTGCATTGATGCTTTGGACATGCTCCCAGGTATCTAAGTCAATGATGGATTCATGGTTCCCCTTGAACCAGTCATCCTTCAGCGATATCTCTCCAAGATATATCCTGTTGCGTAGGATCTGATGAAGTAGCTTTTTGTCAATCGGGCCGCCAACATGGTGTTTGCCCTCCTTAGTGATCCATGACTTTGCAGTGATGCCTTCCCTGGACAGAGTGTTGCACAGCGTGGTAGTTGAGCCGCAGTGGAGGAAGTCGTCGTAAATCCGCCTCACCAGTTCAGCTTCTTTTGCATTGACGACGAGTCGCTTGTTGATAACGTCATAGCCTAAGGGAGGGACGCCGCCCATCCACATCCCTTTGCGTTTGGCCGCGCCGATTTTGTCGCGAATCCGTTCAGCGGTGTTTTCGCGTTCGAATTGGGCAAACGATAAAAGGATGTTGAGCATCAACCGTCCCATGGATGTGGAAGAGTTTATTTGTTGTGTAACCGAACTGAAGCTCACATCGTGAGCTTCTAGCGTTTCCACCATGTTCGAAAAATTGGCCAACGAACGGGAAAGTCGGTCAATTTTGTAGAACACAATCATGTCAAGTTTTCGTTCAGCGACAGCCTTGAGCAGTTGAGTCAATGCCGGACGGTTGAGATTGCCTCCGGAGAATCCGGGATCAATATACGGTGGTTGTGCTTCGATCCAGCCCTCAGATCTTTGGCTTTGAATGAATGCTCTGCAAGCTTCAACTTGCGCATCAATCGAGTTGAACTCCTGGTCTAGGCGTTCGTCGGTGGAGACCCGTGCGTATATGGCACACCTTTTAGTGAATTTGACGTCTTCTTTGACGTTGGTAGTAACGGCGCTATTCATTTTTCTGTTTCCGTTGCGTGTGTCTTGTTTTTGAGTCCAAAAAATGCGAGACCCGACCAACGTGTTCCGGTGATGCGATTGGCAACAGCCGAAAGACTCTTGTAGGTGGTTCCCAGATAGAGGAATTCGTTGACGCCGTTGACCAGGACTTCATGCCGCTTCCCTCCCCAGTCCTTGGTCAATCTGGTTCCTGGAATCAACTCAATGGCTGCTTTGGGCATGTGCGATCTGGATTTGAAAACGGACAGTTCAGATCCAATGGCTTCAAGCCGCTTTTGGGTTGATTTCGGCAGTCCACCAAATGCAGCCACTTGGATTTGATAGCCGATGCGGGCTTCCAGGTATTTCCGATTCGGAAATTTCGGACGTATTGGGTAGTACCTGTCCCAAAGAGACCAGATCTCTGACATCGTCAGTGTCGGGAGCTCCGAGATCTGAGCGGAAGGAGTTTTGTTTGCCAAGTGCTCTTTCATGGATTCATTGACTGTGGGCATCGCTGTCTTTTGAAGTTGCGGGGCTCGAATTAACGCGCTGGTTGAGCAATAAGCCAAGCTCAATTTCGTCGCTGTAGTTTTGTGGGAGGAACTTGTAGGCTAAAAAGCCACGGACCTGTGCCTTCGCGAGAAGGCGGGCAATTTCGCGAGCTCTATTGGTGATGTCATGTTGGGTGATGTTTGTGGACTGATCTGACACGATCTGGCTTTCTGCATTAGGAATTTTGAGGAACGTTGTCCAAGAGGTATGTTCACCCAAAACCTCATCCCACCTGAGGGAAGTAGCGGAAGAGCTGGCCGTTTTAGGATATGATTTGCGCGTTGACGAAACAGTTAACGACTTGCGGACGTGATTCTTTCATCCACTAAGGAAATTCCATGGGATTTGGAAGTTACATACGCCAACTGCGTGAAGAGAAGGGCTTCAAGCTCAACGAATTTGCGCAAAAGTTGGAGATCTCACCGGCCTACTGGTCGAGGATCGAGCGCGAAATGGAGAAGGCGCCCAAAGACGATTTGATCGAGAAGGCATCTGAGTTGCTAGGAGTGACTGCAGACCAGGCATTTGTAGAAGCGAAACGCCTGCCTCCAGACATGGTTGAAGACCTCCAGAAAGTCGTGGCGATGTATCGCCGTAAACGCATCTGAAAGACGGGACAGTGAAGCTCAGGATCGACTACAACCATTGCCAATACATGCGTCCCAGAGCGCTAAAGCATCTGACTGTGCAGGAGCATGCGTGGTTAGCTCGTCAGCAAATGGGACTTGCAGGATCATTCGGGGTGAGTCTTGAGCAGATCAAAGGCCTAAAGTCGCTTGCAATTAATGGAATTGAATTCGATGTCTTCATTGATGCGGACAATGAGGTGCGCGATGAGCACGACCAATTGATTCTTGGTGTGTGTGAGGTTGACCCTGCAAGTCCCGACAGTGCCATGATTTCAGTCACCAAGATCGGCCCGGACAATCCGGAACAGCTGGTTTTGAGTACCTTGGCACATGAAATTGGACATGCAATTTATGACGCTCCTTCCTGGATCGTAGATGCCAATCGCGGCCCTGATCTCTTCGGGGGATCAGAATCACTTGAGCCAAGACGCGCCTCAAGGACAGTAACCTTAGACCGAGCTCATCTTGGGAAATCAAGTCCCGAGCCCAAAGATCTTCCTAGCCGTGATGTTTATTTTTCAGAGCTTCGGGCTAATGAGTTTATGGGCTCCTTCCTCGTGCCGTACCGACTTTTGAGTGCAGCTGTAGAGGCGAGAGCAAAAAATTTTGGAATTGACTGTCGTCGCCCATCACTTCACGAGGAGTTCAAGGGTGGACAACTTGAAATCGTAACCACTCAATTTTCTGATCAAGATGCAATTGAAGAACTTCAATTGGCACTGTCTGAAGATTTTGGTGTCCACCAGCGATTCATTCAAGTTCGTCTGGAGCGCTACGGGATTATTTCGAAAAGGTGATGATTTGAAGAAGCAGAAGTCGTGACGACAAAGTTTCACCTCCGATCGTTGATCGGATTTTTTTAGGGATAAAAATTAACTAAACGCGCAATCGCGCAAATTGTAAAAAAAGATCAAAAAATGAAAAACAAAATTGAATCAGATACAGAAAGTGCCATCCTGGTTGAAATGGCCTCAAAACCCGTTCACAGAAGCCGAGATAGTGGCGGAGTTCACGTTCCTCATATGGAGCAATACATAAAACTGATCCGAAAGGTCAGGCACGGGAAATTGGTGTGCCAACTAATCGAGTCCATTGACGCAGTCAAAGTTCAGTCTCTAACGCAAGCTATTGGTGATGTCAAAGAAGGTTTGAGTCTCAAGCATCGGAACTTAGTGTTTCAAGAGACTTCCAAGCTCAGCGAGCAAATTCAAGCGCAACTTGAATCAACGGCAGAAAGGGTAAACCTTTTGTGCGATGAGTCAGGGGCGCAAATCGTCAGTGAGATGCTGGATCCACAAGTACAAGCAGATACAACAGTACTGGGACCGGACTCAAATCGATACACAAGAGCCCTCTATCTGTATCTGCGCCAGGAAATTTCTTCAGTTGAGTGGCCTAAAGACAATCGATTCGAGCAGGCGGAGATTCGCCATGTGCTTGTTCAACAGGCTGGACAGCAGCGGTATTCAAGTCACTTCATGGGGCCCAAAGGGGTCGTTCCGGAGCTCGACGATGAAAGGAGAAATCTAGTCATACAACGGTTGTTGTCGATGTATCCGAACGTCAAAGAATCTGACATCGTTGTCGAAGATTTTGAAACATGGACCATGGTAGAAGGTTTGAAAGTTCCGGATTCTGTTGTCTGGACAATCACATTCAATTGCAAAAACGTCCACTACCAGTTCGTTGCAAATGGTGAGGTGGAGGAAGTTGATACTGCGGCAGCGTCCTGTATCCGATTTAACTGGTCAGTGAATCGTGGAACCCTGGGTGTGTATTGCGAAGAGATGGAATTGCGCAGCGAACTCGCCATGATGTTCCGAGATATTGGAATGAGCGGTCAAGAAGACATCAAGCAGATGCCGATTTGGGAGTTCGATCTCTCGGGATTTTCAACACCTGCCATCTTGCCCAGGATGAAGATTCATAGGATTGAAGGCATCGATGCCATCGAGATCAGGTCATTGACGTTATACAAGCCTGAGGTGCGAAGTTGCGTCAGTCAAGGTCGGGAGATCAACAGACGTATAGAAAATTCACTGGTCATCAAGCGTCACAGGTACGAGGAACGCGACATTTACGAAGTGGCCAGGCAAATTCACCGAATTGCTGATCTCTCGGGGTATGTCGTGTCACAGGTTAAGTTGGGCGTACGTATAGCCAAAACCTCCAAGAGATCAGCACATAGTGTGTCGGTACAGGTCAGCATTCCCAATGGATTCGCAGATGAAAGCAAAACCAAGACCGATTCGACGCTGATTCTTCAGCAATTGCTGGCAGTCGGATGCGCCACTCAGTTTTGAATTCTTCCAATGAGTGATTTTTTCCAATTTCATAAGGCAATTGAGAGACTGCCAATCGGAGTCTCTCGAGTCATGCCAGATCAGATCGGTGCCGCGCACACTGACTTCAAGAAGCGCAATTGGTTGGTCGCGGATGGCTATGTGCAATCCAGAACAGTGTCTTGCTACGGGATTGAACTGGACGAAGACATTGTCGTCGATGAGGATACCGAGAACTATTCCTTTCAGAGAAAGAATTCACGCATCAGGATACGTCCCAGATCGATGGAAGAAATTACTGTTTTCACTCCCAACATATCTGGTTGGCTACGTGATCTCACTGACGTTCTTGAATTTGAGGACAGCAAGCGTGCCAAGGTCCAGGAACTCATTGCTGGTCACTTGTGGCACCTCGGTGATATGAGGGTTCCCAGATCAAGCAGAACCATCCCGGTTTACATCGCTTGCCAGTTGATGCATGTGAAAGAGTTGGTGGATCGAGCCTTAGAGAGCCGTGTACGACCAGACTGTGGCATCGTGTTCGTGGCCAGGCGTGAGGATCTGTACTCCCCTTTTAACCTTCCAAGGGGCCATCAGATCGCTGGACTAGATGAAGTCTTTTGGCAAGACGGTCTTAAACCTGACAAAGAGGTCATTGAGAGGATCTCGCTTCCTCAGGAGCAGGGATATGGCTCAGCCTACTTCGAAGAACGATCGGGTGTCCTTCTCCTTGCCCATTTTCACCAGCCCAGATCCTTCAGTGGAAAGCAACGCAAGGTCATTGCGTATTTTTGGAAGCACCGCGCCATTGATTTCATGAAATGGTCTGATGTCGTTCGTGAAACCGACTGTGGGAAAGATCCTGGGTCAGTTTTCGGACCAGATTGGCTTCAGTACCTTGAACGAAGTGACGAAGGGCGGGGGCGTTACAGGATTAGAGCATCCAAATCCTGATTTCCGGAGAAATTTCCGAAATCCAATCCGACTTCATTCCGGAGGTTCATACGAACCATAAGCAGTGCCCATTTAACGCAAAGGAGCACTTCTCATGGGAAAACCTTCCTCACCAGGAGCAATCAGGAAAACGCCTGAATGCCTCCAAAAAAACGGGGTCACCCTCGAATCCGAACCGCAGGTCAATACCAGCTTGGCCTTGACCGAGACCGAACTGGCTATTCGGTGGAATCTGTCCAATAAAACGCTGCAGCGCTGGCGCTCAGACGGCATTGGTCCGATTTTTTGCAAGCTCGGTTCACGCGTCATGTATCTGGTGCGAGACATCCAGAACTATGAGCGCGAAATCTCTCGCTATTCAACATCTGCCCGAGTTGCACTTTGAAGGGGTAGAGATGAATGATCTGACAATTTATCCCAATAACCTGGCTCAAATGACTGTTGCCGATTTGGCCGCTCTACCGCCAGGTCAAAAACACGAAGTTGCTTCTAACCTGAAAGAAGCCATGGTTTGGCTCAAGCAGCAGCAGGCGAAATTCTCCGCCGCACTGGAGCAATCCTATGGCGCCCAGGGGCGAGAAGCACTGCGTGATTCTGGCCGTGACTTCGGCACGGCGCACCTCGAAGATGAAGCTGTGCACGTCAAGTTCACAGTTGGCAAGAAGGTTGTATGGGATCAAAAGAAACTGGCTCAAATCGCGCAGCGCATTCTTGATTCTGGCGAATCACTCAATGGCTATATGGAAGTCCAGTACACGATTTCCGAATCCATGTACCAGAACTGGAACACTGCCAAACGCAGTCAGTTCGATGAGGCGCGAACCATGACGCCTGAGACAGCAAAATTCGAGTTGACCCTTCGGGAGGATTCGAAATGAACCGTCTTCCCATTGTTTCTGCGCAAGAACGCATGGCAGAAAAGCGAGGTGTGAAATTGCTGATGCTCGGCAAATCCGGCATTGGGAAAACCTCGCGCTTGAAGGATCTCGATCCCAAGACCACCCTTTTTCTGGATGTCGAAGCGGGTGATCTGGCTGTTTCGGACTGGCCAGGTGATGCCATTCGACCCGGTTCCTGGCCTGAGTGCCGTGATTTTTTTGTCTACCTGGCCGGGCCTGACAGATCTCTTCCGGAAGGGACCTCGTTTTCTCAGGCTCACTTTGACCACGTCGTTGAACGCTTTGGTGAGCCTGGCCAGTTGGACCGCTATGAGACCTTTTTCCTGGATTCGATTACGCAACTGTCACGAATGTGCTTTGCCTGGTGTAAAGCACAACCTGCGGCAGTGAGTGATCGATCGGGGAAACCGGATCTCAGGGGTGTCTATGGCTTGTTGGGCCAGGAAATGATCTCAGCACTCACCCATTTGCAGCATGCGCGTGGAAAGAACGTGATCTTTGTTTGCATCCTGGACGAGCGCCTAGATGACTTCAACCGCAAGGTGTTCTCACCTCAGATCGAGGGCTCAAAGACCAGTCTTGAGTTGCCTGGAATTGTGGATGAAGTGGTCACGCTTACCGAGATCAAGGCCGACGACGGCACCTCGTACAGAGCCTTTGTCACGAATGCAGTCAATCCCTATGGCGTGCCAGCCAAAGACCGCAGTGGGCGGCTTGACCTACTTGAACCGCCAGATCTGGCGCTTCTGATTGCCAAGTGTGCAGGACAAACGTCCCCAGTAGCAATACCGACCTCGAGTCAACAAAAGCCTCAAATTTCAGAGGATGAAAAATGATTACGAATAACTGGACCGATTTCAATGACGCAGAAGCCCAGCAAGGCAGCTTCAATCTGATTCCCAAGGGAACTCTCGTCTCCGTGCGAATGACCATCAAGCCAGGTGGCCATGACGACTACAGCCAAGGATGGACTGGTGGCTATGCGACGCAGTCATTTGACAGTGGTGCCGTGTACCTTTCTTGCGAATTTGTCGTGACTGCGGGTGAATTCGCTAAACGCAAGCTTTGGACGAACATTGGCTTGCATTCGGCCAAGGGGCCTAAGTGGGGACAAATGGGGCGCAGTTTTATCCGAGCCCTTCTCAACAGCGCTCGCGGCATCCTGCCTACTGATGTTTCGCCTCAAGCGGTTGCTGGCCGCCGTATCAACGGAATCAATGAACTCGATGGAATCGAGTTCATTGCCCAAGTTGATATCGAAAAGGATGGCAAAGGTGAGGATCGAAACGTAGTCAAGCATGCGATTGAGCCTGACCATCCCGCTTACGCCACTCTGCGCGGCCAGATGATGAATTCTTCGCCAATGTCTACGGCGCGTACTCCGGTTCAACAACCACAGGCGCAACCTCAGTCCGGATATCCACAAGGTGCATCGCGCCCCGAGCAGTCAGGCAAACCTGCCTGGGCTCAGTAAGGGGGAGGCTTGAAATGCTGGGTCTGCTCAAGACAGGCCCGGGGTTTCATCCATACGGATGTACGCCATCCGGTTGGAAGGCCTCGGCGCTATCCCATCGATTGGGTGTTTTGCTCATCGCGATGTCAAAAAGCTTTTCATGCCATGTACGGCAATTGGGTGAGTGCTCGAGATGGGCGCTATTCCCCGAAGGAGGCCGACATGGTTGATCCCTCTGAGGTTGAAAGCCAGGCGATGAAGGCATGCCTGAAGTTCTTCGCAGAGGCTGCTGGCGAGATTGGATTCGACAAGCCCCTCGGAGCCTATTCACAGAAAGAGGCATTGCAGGTGATCGAAGCCATTGTCACCGGCTACACCGAAGCCATGTGTGCACACCATGAAAGAACCAAATTTCCTCCAGTGCGAGGGTTGCCTGAAATGGCAGATCCGATGGCCAATCCATTCGCAGACATGACAAATGACTTGCCCTAAGAGGGCGAATGAACAGGAATACAAAGTGATTGATTTCAATTCGAATTCGACTGTCTCCGGACAGATCGAACATCTGATAGATGCGGGCCTGCACAAGGAACGAACCAGCCAAAAGCCCAGGGAGTATCTGGGCGCATCTCGACTGGGCGTCTCATGTGAAAGAGCCTTGCAATATGAATTCGTGAAAGCCCCCGTGGATCACGGTCGTGAGACGAGTGGACGAATTTTGCGAATTTTCGAGCGCGGTCACAACATGGAAGACCTCATGGTCGAATGGCTACGAGCAGCTGGATTCGATTTGCGCACCCGCAAAGCCAATGGCGAACAGTTCGGATTTTCTGTAGCTGACGGAAAACTGCGCGGGCACGTCGATGGTGTCATCGTTGATGGTCCACCTGAATATAAGTACCCCGCACTTTGGGAGAACAAGTGCCTGGGTTCCAAGTCTTGGCGGGATTTGGAAAAAAACAAGCTGGCCGTTTCCAAGCCTGTGTACGCCGCTCAGGTAGCAATCTACCAAGCATATCTGGAATTGCACGAGAACCCTGCCTTCTTTACAGCCATCAACGCTGACTCGATGGAGATTTACACCGAGCTTGTGGCATTTGATGCTGCACTTGCTCAACGCATGTCTGACCGGGGTGTGAAAGTCATCACTGCTTCGAAAGCTGGAGAGTTGCTTCCCAGGGCCTACAACGACCCCACCCATTTCGAATGCCGTATGTGCACCTGGCAAGACCGTTGCTGGAGGAACAAGGTATGAACAGTTATGAAAGATCCCACTGCCCGGATCCTGAGCCCTTCTTTAATTCAGAAAACATGATTGACGGTCTGACTGCGTCGTCAATTCTGAAGCTGCCCTATTTCTGGTTCAAGAACCCAACGCAGCGTCGCCTGCATCGAATTCCTCACTACTGCTTTCTTCGTTTCGTGCGGTTCCGCACCAGCGAGATCACGCTGTGGGCCCAGGAGTACCGCAAGGGGAATTTCAAAGAAGCATCGGTGGAACCGAACGCGGGAGGTATTGATGCTTGATTTCAATGCAAATGATGAGAATCTCGAAGGCCCCATGCCTGCTGCGCTGGATGAAGTCCGAGCCCAGATTCTTGGAAAGCTTGAAGGTGTCTTGGGAGGCATATTTCCGGCGGGGAAAACGCGCAAGGGTGTTTTCCTGATTGGAGATGTCTTGGGCAGTCCTGGGAACAGTCTGGAGATCGTCCTGACTGGTGAAAAAGCAGGATTGTGGACAGACCGTGCCACAGGGCAGGGGGGTGACATTTTCGACTTGATAGCAGCGCACATGGGGCTTGATGTCCATCGCGACTTTGGGAAGATCCTGCAAGAAGCGCGGCGCGTGAGCGGGCAAGCGTCAACGCGCCCAGTTAGAAAAGAGTCTAAAAGTCCCAACCTGGATGAGTTAGGACCCGCAACCGCCAAGTGGGACTATCTGGATTCTGAAGGCAAGCTGCTTGCGGTGGTTTACCGGTATGACCCACCGGGGGGACGCAAGGAGTTTCGTCCTTGGGATGCAAAGCGCAGACGAATGGCGCCACCTGAGCCCAGGCCATTGTTCAATCAACCGGGCATGCTGCATTCGGATGTGGTTGTTCTGGTTGAGGGCGAGAAGTCAGCTCAAGCCCTGATCGAGTGCGGTGTTTGCGCCACCACTGCCATGCATGGTGCCAATGCACCCGTGGACAAGACCGACTGGACGCCGTTGGCTGGCAGGGCTGTACTGATCTGGCCAGACAAGGACAAGCCTGGTTGGGAATACGTGGATCGTGCCTCACAAGCAATCCTGAAGGCAGGAGCTCGCACTTGCCACATCCTCTATCCACCAGAAGATTGCCCTGAGGGCTGGGATGCAGCAGATGCCCGAGACGAAGGCTTTGACTTGTCTGGATTCATCGCAAACGGGCCACGAATGCAGATGCATCTGGTCGATGATGATTCGCAAGATCTGGCCAATGCGTCCGGTCCTGAGGAGGCTGTCTGGGGAAGTGATGATGGGTTGGCGCTGTCCTTCACTCGTCGCTATCACAAGGACTGGCGCTACGTAGCCGGATGGGGAAAATGGCTGGTGTGGGATGGCCAACGCTGGCGCTCGGAAGATACGCTGGCTGCTGCGGACCTTATACGCCATGTCTGCCGCCATGCTTCTCTGAACACGCACAACCCTCGCATCGCCTCGAAGCTTGCCGCATCAAGCACCGTGGGCGGTGTGGAACGCCTGGCCCGAGCGGATCGGCGTCACGCCGCAACCACCGATGAGTGGGATGCCGATCCCTGGTTGATCAATACCCCCGGTGGCGTAGTCGACTTGCGCAGCGGGCGCTTGCGCCCTCATGAGCGTACGGATCGGATGACCAAGATCACGACATCCACCCCCAGAGGGGAGTGTCCCCAATGGCGAACATTTCTTCATGATGTGACCGGTGGAGATCAGGGCTTGCAGGACTACATGCAACGAATGGCTGGTTATGCACTGACTGGTTCCACGCAAGAACACGCCTTGTTTTTCTTGTACGGCACGGGTGCGAATGGCAAATCGGTTTTTGTGAATACCTTGGCAGACATCCTTGGGGAATACGCCACAAACTCTCCGATGGAGACGTTCATGGAGGCACGCGGAGATCGGCACCCTACCGACATGGCCGGGTTGCGAGGGGCGCGATTTGTTGCTGCCATCGAGACGGAGCAAGGCCGTCGTTGGGCGGAGTCCAAGGTCAAGAGTCTGACGGGTGGCGACAAGATAGCAGCGCGGTTCATGCGCCAGGATTTTTTCGAATTTTTCCCACAATTCAAATTGTTCGTGGCTGGAAACCACAAACCAGCCATACGCAACATCGACGAGGCCATGAAGCGGCGACTTCACCTGATCCCGTTCACGATAACAGTTCCGCCCGAAAAGCGGGACAAGCACTTGCAGCAAAAGCTGCTTGCCGAGCGGGACGGAATCCTGGCATGGGCGCTGGAGGGTTGTCTGGCCTGGCAACGTCTGGGCAGGCTTGATCCTCCACAGCAGGTTGTGGACGCCACAGATGAGTACTTTGAGGCGGAAGACGCTCTTGGACGCTGGCTCGATGAGAAGTGCGTACGCGTTGCATCAGCCAAGTCGCTGACCGTGGAACTTTTCTCGGACTGGAAGCAATGGGCTGATGCCTGTGGCGAATACGTGGGCGCTCAGCGTCGGTTTTCAGACCTTCTAATCACTCGGGGGTTTGAAAAGTGGCGTAACGGGTCTGGTGTTCGCGGTTTCCAGGGCATTGGTCTCAAAGCGCCAGCGCCTCCCGCTTACACCCCATACACAGATAACTGACGGACATAGACGCACCGACTGACGCAGTCGACACAGACAGGGATTAGTTCTCTACGCGTGCGCGTGACGCGCGCGATATGAGGATTCCGAAGTGCTGCGTCGACTGTGTCAGAACAGAAGAAATAAATAGGAAAAATGATGAGCACAACTATTCTCGCCTTGGACCTGGGCACACAAACGGGCTGGGCACTGATCGGTCGTGATGGAACGACCAGCAGTGGCAGTCAATCCTTTAAGCCCCAGCGGTTTGAGGGCGGAGGCATGCGGTTTTTGCGCTTCAAACGTTGGCTGACCGAGATCAAGCAGTTTGGCAGCGGCATTGACCAGGTGGTCTTTGAGGAAGTTCGCCGACATGCAGGCGTTGATGCCGCCCACGCGTATGGCGGTTTTCTGGGGCAATTGTCCGCCTGGTGCGAGCACCACCAGATCCCGTACCAGGGCGTTCCGGTGGGGACGATCAAGAAGCACGCCACCGGCAAGGGAAATGCCAGCAAGGAAGAAATGATCCTTGCCGTCCGTGCGAATGGCCATCAACCGGCCGATGACAACGAAGCAGACGCTCTGGCGTTGCTCGCTTGGGCCATCTCAAACAATCCGTCGGAGGCAGCATGAAACCCGGAAGTGAATGCATTCGATCGTATTTCGAGGGACTTACTCAGTGGCACTGGACCGAGGTTGCTGATGAGGCGCGCCAAATGTGGGAAGTCCTCTTTGACGATGAGTTGAACGGCAATGGCGAGGTTATGGCACTGATTGATGGTGCTTGTGCCAGGAGTTACTACGGGGCCATCGAGGCTGTCGCCTCTGCCATTGGTGCCAAACCCGGTGACTTGGCCAAAGCGGTTGCTATTTGGAGTGAGCGGCAAATTCATTTGCCTGGTACAGCATGTGAGGAGCAATGAAATGAAAACGCCAGGAAGTGCATACCGCTGCCCGTTGAGCAAGTTTCAACCAACCACCATGGATGTCGAGTCTGTCAAACGAAACGGATGGAGGGATGACCAAATCCTCGTCATAGCCCAAAGCGATGAACGGCTGGACTTTATGGAGAGGGAGTTCGTTCGCCGGATCGGTGAGCGCCTTTACGGTAATCAAGGAGGAAGCGATGGAAAAAAAGTACGCTAGAACTGAATGGACAGAGGAGCAGGTCGCCGAGAGGTTTCGTCTGGCTGCCATTACGGCGGTACGTCTGCCTCGGGCCGGACCATACGGATTTCCCAATCAATGGGGGATGCTGGGTTTGCCCTCCATAGACAAGTTTCCAGACACGTCACGGACTTACCGGAAATTGCCACCTTCACCTCAGGACATCACTGAGATGCTGGAGGTCATGAAGTGGGTCCAGTGCCTGGACGTTCCTTCCAGACAAATGATCTGGATGAGGGCAAACCGATATGAATGGCAGCAGATCGGTCGTAGGTTTGCTTGCGACAGGAATACGGCTTCACGCAGATGGAATCGGTGCATTGAATTGGTTACCTACCATCTCAACGTTCAAATGAGCAATGCCCGCTATGAGGGAAAGAGCGTGAGACCTGGCGGTTATGTCCACGGAATTGTCTGAAAGACTATTTGAGGCCACTATAGACATAGTGCATGGAGCCCCTGTTTCGGGTACATTTTTCAGTAATGTGAGTCGATTTGTGTGGGGCCGAGAAATGCTCTGATCAAGACTCCAAACAGCATCTATCCTTTTCGAACCCGCCTTTGCAAAAGTCAGGGCGGGTTTTTTATTGTCGATTTAATTCATGCCAGAACTTCAAGTCGAGTACCGATCCGTTGACTCACTGATCCCATACGCCCGCAATGCACGAACTCATAGCGATGAGCAGGTGGTTCAAATTGCTGCCAGCATCCGCGAGTTCGGGTTTAACAATCCCGTTCTGGTGGATGGACATAAAGGGGTGATTGCGGGTCATGGACGACTCCTCGCCGCGCGTAAGCTCGATCTTTCATCTGTCCCTGTGATCGAGTTGAGCCACTTGAGTGAGACCCAAAAGCGCGCATTCATTCTTGCAGAGAACAAACTCACGGAACGTGGAGGCTGGGACAGCGATCTTTTGAGTATTGAGTTGGCAGAGCTTCAAGAAGCCGGATTCGATCTTG
>JACCED010058251.1_pt1 | contig 17815 bp, 22 predicted proteins | sample 7455021 | NCBI WGS metagenome assembly JACCED01 (sample SAMN15323456, study PRJNA562643) | freshwater metagenome | isolation source: river surface water | place: USA:Blue River Watershed | collected 2017-08-19 | reverse complement strand
GGGAGGAAGCGGGCGCCGTTTCACCGCGGCGGCGCGCTCCTTGAAGCGGGCAATCATCTCTGTGGGATCGAAGGCGGGCATGCACCCAAACTAGTTGAGCGCTACTTGAGGAGCGGGTCGATCGGAGTGCGACGAGGTCGCTCGTCATCCGTCGGCGTCGACGTTCGTCGAGGAGGAACTGGCCGCATACGGGGTTCCCTCGGAGCGGGTCGTTCGCGCAGGGGTTCACGTGCAACTCCAGTGGCGATTTCCCTGGCTATCTGCAACAGGTCTCGGCGAGTGCGATCGTCGCCGTTGATGTAGGCATCATCGCTCATCACCTCGAGCGGAGCGAGCGCCGGTGACTCGGGGCGCGCCTCCCTCCACAGCCCGATGGTGTAGAGACACAACGCGATCCCCGAACCGAGGCAGATCAGCCCGATTGCAGCAGTGCGCAGCTCGATCAACCCGATGACGACCCTCATGGCGTCACCAACTTATCCCACTCCGCAATACTTGGAACGTGGTTGACGCCGTCATCAATGTGATCTCCATCGTCGCGTTCGTCGGCGTCCTGGTGTGGCTCATGCGCCAATCGCGGCGATCCCTCGTGGGCTGGCATTCTCCCGACGGCTTCGACTTCGTCGCTGCCGCCCGAGGGGTGGATGATTCGGGGACACCGACGAAATGGAAGGTCGTGCGCGCACATCTCGATCCTTCGACGAAGAAGATCTCGCTCCTTCCACGAGGCGTCCGCTCGTCCGACGTTCGTGGAACCTTCGACGTCGTCGGGCGACCACACGAATCGATGACGAAGGGCTTGAATCCTCGACACGCTGGCTTCGTCGTGCGACGCGGTGACCACGACGTGATGGTGCGGGTCGAACGAGGCTCACTCCCGTTCGACAGGCTGACTGCAGTCGTCGACGGCGCTCAGTAGTTCTCCGCCAAGAACCGCTTGATCGGCGGGCCGACTTGGTCGAAGTTGATGAGGAATGCGTCGTGCCCATGCGGAGAGGCGATCTCCACGTACTCGGCAGGCACACCGTGGCCGACGAGCATGTCGGCGATCTGACGCTGCTGGTACGTCGGATACAAGATGTCACTCGAGATACCCATCACGAGCGCCGGTGCCTTGATCCTGCCGATCGCCTTGTCGAGCGAACCGCGACCACGCGCGATGTCGTGGAGGTCCATCGCCTTGCCGATGATCAGGTAACTGTTCGTGTCGAAGCGACGAATGAGGCGATCGCCGTGGTGGTCGAGATAGCTCTCGACCTCGAAGCGATCCCACAGTCCGAGCCCGTTGTAGTCGGCGTCACTGTCGGCAAGGTCACGACCGAAGCGCTGGTTGAACACGTTGTCGCTACGGAACGTGACCTGCGAGATCATGCGCGCAATCGCGAGTGACTCCCACGGCCCTTCCCCAGGTGCAGCGTCGTAGTACTCGCCGCCGTTCCACTTCGGATCGAGGCGAATCACCCGACGACCGATCGCACCCCAGGCGATCTGCTGCGCAGTGGACTGCGCGCAGGTCGCAATCGGGATGATCGTGCGCACGCGCTCGGGGTACATGACCGCCCACTCGAGAACCTGCATGCCACCCATCGAGCCGCCGACGACGCTGTGCCAAACGTCGATGCCGAGGAGGTCGGTGAGTCGCAGCTGTGCACGCACCATGTCACGCACCGTGATGACCGGGAATCGCGAGCCATACGGCTTGCCGTCGATCGGATGAGGTGATGCAGGACCCGTCGTTCCCTGGCATCCACCGATCACGTTGGAACACACGACGAACCACCGATTGGTGTCGATCGCAAGACCTGGGCCGATGATGCCCTCCCACCAACCCGGTGATGGGTGACCGTCCTCTGCAGGACCAGCGGCATGTGAATCGCCCGTCCACGCATGACAGATGAGCACGGCATTGCTGCGCTCGGCGTTCAGTTCACCCCATGTTTCGTACGCGACCGTCACGCCGGTCAGATTGACTGCACCGTCGAGGGCGAATGGACGATCGGCCGGAAAATGGGCGAAACGACGCGAGCCAGCGGGCTGCGTGGGATCCCACGCGCCGGTCGCCTGATAGTCGTGTCGGGTCATTGACGTTGTCCGTTCGCTCACCCAACTGAGCCGGCCCGTTGCTTCGCCGAAGCGAAACCACATCTCCCGCTTGCACGGGATGGCACCGTGGGCATTGCCCGGTTGCCGGACCAATTGGTCACTCCTGATGTTGCTGAAAACACTCTACCCCCCGATATGGTGAGTCCACCACAGCGGGCGGAGTTGGGGCTGTGACCTGGTGGCGTGCGCCGTGCGAGGACCCAGATGTTCAACCTTCTGACAAATCTGGCGGAAGCGCGCGAGACCCCTGGCAAGGGGCACGGAAGCTTCGCAGTTCGTCCGATTCCCGCAGGCACCTTCGTCGTGTGCTTCGGCGGGACGCCACTGTCGTTCGAGGAATTCTCCTCACACACTGCCGACCGACGGAGCCGATCGATCCAAGTGGATCACGACCTCGTCATCCTCGGGCCGCCCGAGCGTGAACCGGGTGACTCGATCAACCACTCGTGTGATCCGAACCTCGGCCTCGTCGCTGCGAATCGACTCGTCGCTCGTCGGGACATCGCGGTCGGAGAGGAACTGACCTACGACTACGCCACGAGTGACAGCGTCCCCTACGACGAGTTCGACTGCGCCTGCGCTTCACCGACATGCAGAGGAACCGTGCGCGGAACCGATTGGACTCGAGATGCGATCCAAGACGCCAACGCAGGCTGGTTCTCTCCCTATCTCGCGCGCAGAATCGCGGGGCTGAAGCACGCTCGTCCACTCACCAAACGAGAGGTCGAGCAGATGCTTGCCTCCTTCGACGACGATCCCGAGCGATCGATCCTGCACGCGCTTCGGATCACCACCGGGCTGCACCACGCCTCATGGTCGACTGCGCGCGCAATTCTGAGAACCGTTGGCGTCATCGTCCCGCCCGAAAGCCCGGAGTCTGACGCCTCGCGACTGGACGAAGCGCTGCGTTGGTTCAACGAGACGCGCGGAGTTTTGCTCAGCGATCCGACGTGACCTTGCACGCCGGGGTTCCACCCGGCAACCGGTGGCGATTGTTCGCGACCGCGCGGTAGACGAGCGAGCCAAGCGGCGACAACACGCGCCAACCAATCACGCGTCCGATGAGCGACCACGGGAAACGACAGGAACGCAGCGCCAGTGCGACCGCACGGTGCCCACTCACCTTCTCGGAGCTCGGAACCACAACGCACTGCAGTGCCTCTGCGCACTCCGCGGCCGTCAGTCCGAGGGATTCAAGATCCACTTCCTGCCACGGTCGAACCGACACCGACGGACGGACGCGAGCCGCAAGGAACCGAGCACACGACGAGCAGAACGCGCAATCCCCGTCGAAGATCACGTGGAGCGAAGTGTCGGCCACGACCCGAACCTTACCGAACGACTGGGTAACTTGGAGAGCCGTGCTGCGCATCATCACTTCACCTCGCATGATCGCGCTCCATGTGCTCACCATCGCGCTCGTGGCAATCATGCTGTCGTTCGCGAACTGGCAGTGGACACGTCACAACGACCGACAGGATTTCAACGACCAGGTTCGAGCCCGAGCAACCCAAACGGTGCAGCCACTCGAGAACGTGCTCTCCAGCCATCCCGAACCAGATGACGCCCAGTGGTTCACCGCAAGCGTGACGGGAACCTATGGCGAGCCCACGTTCCAACTCGTCAACGTCTCCCAGAACGGCGCGGCCGGATACGACGTGGTCACGCCGCTCACGCTGCAAGACGGGCGCGTCGTCGTCGTCAATCGCGGATTCCTCCCGCTGGCCGAACCAATGCCCACCGACATCGCGGGTCGACAAGTAACCGTGATCGGACGCGTTCGCGTGTCGGACACCAAGCAGTTCGGCGAGATCGACAACTCCGCACAGTCGGACCTCATCGAGATCCAGCGGATCGACCTACAGATCCTCGATGACGTGATCGACGGCGACGTCCTCGACGTGAGCATCGACGCCCTCGAGTCGACACCGTCCGACGATCCGCGTCTCGCCCCCGTTGCCGAGCCGACGCTCAGTTCAGGACCTCACCTCTCCTACACCGTGCAGTGGATCCTGTTCAGCGTCTGCGCGATCGCCGCGTGGGCATTACTCGTTCGCCGCGCGCTCCGCCAGGGAAACGTCTCAGCGCAGCCTGAATAACGCAGTCGGGTTGGTCGAAGCGACCTTCAGTCGCAACGAACGCGGAAGCGTCATGAACAAGCGTGTCATCGTGCGAGCGATCGACATCGGCGGCGTATCGATCCGCAAGTACGACGACCAGTTTTCCTCCGGCAGCGAAAAGAACGCGTCGAAGAACACCTGGATCTCACGCGCACCGAGACGTCCGAGAGTCGCCAACCCGTAGTCGTGGAGCGCACGCGTACGCAACAGTGCCGGTGACCACACCGTCGACCACGCGCGCGACGTCAGTTCATCGCTCGACGAACCCGTCGAGATTCCGGTGACGATCGACTCCGCAAGTCGCGGAGCGGCACGAAGCGATGCCGCCACCGAGTAGCCCGTGACGGGATGGATGAATCCACCAGCGGCGCCGAAGCCGACGACGCGAGTACTCGGCGACGGAGGTGCTCCACCCATCTCGATGTGCACGTCCTCGAAGTCGATCGCGTCGCTGGATGCGTCGACACCGAGTCGCGCATGGAGGAGCTCGCGCAATTCGCGTGCCGAGCGCGGGCTTCGCTCGACGAGCGACGTCTCCTCGACCATCGTGGTCCCATCGCCATAGTCCATGCCGTAGAGGAACGTCGGCGCCGACTTCGAGGAACGACTCTGACTCCAGTCCATCAGCGTGAACGTTCCGGCAGGCACGAGTCCGGCACGCCTCGTGAGGACGCCATAGGCGCTCTGCACACCAGTCGTGCGATGACGCTGACGCGCAAGGAAGCCTGACGACGACCCGCCCGCATCGACGACGATTCGCGCGGCAAGTGAAGATCCCGACTCCAACCCGACCTGTCGCTGATAGCCATCTGCGTCCACTCGATCGACGACCGAGACCGCGCGTTCGGCGATCGGGCGATAACCGATGCCGACGAGATGGGAACGCAGCGCTTCGTTGTCAAAGATCATGTACGAGCGGCGCAGCTCGTGTTCTCGCTCACCCACCACGCGCACCGTCGGCCAGGTCGCACGTGCGAGACCCTTCAACACGATCGCGTCATCGCACGGGTCGAGGTCGTCCACCCACGTTCCGAGTGTCTGGCTCCACGGCCCACCGAGCCTCGGGTCGACGAGGGCGACACTCAGTCCACGTCGGATCAACGAGTGCGTGATCGCCGCTCCGCCGGGACCAGCGCCGAGGACGACGACGTCGAAACGATCGGCCACAGACATCGTCATGACGCGTGGTGTTCGATGACCGCCATCCGCCGGAACTGCTCGACCACGTTCGGCGGCTGATACGTGGGATCGAGACTGCGGTACACGGTGTCGACGTTGACGGCCATGCGACCGAACTCTCCCATCGAGGAGAAAGGCTTCGAGGTGCCGTGCAACATCGACACCAATTCGCGCGCGGCCTCGAATGCATCGACGCCGTCGCGTTGCATCTTCGTCGCGCCGTCGAGGACGCTCGAGAGATAGTCGCGCACATGTGCAACGCCAGCCTTGTCGGTGAGCGGGCCGTGACCGGGAACGATGACGTCGGCATCGAGCGCGGCGATCAGATCACATGCAGCGATCCAATTCTCGAGGGGCCCTGCCCACACGATCGGAGCACCGCCGATGAACAGGATGTCGCCGGTGTAGACGGTCTTGGTCTCGGGACAATGCACGATCGTGTCGCCCTTGGTGTGCGCGGGGCCGACCTCGATGAGTTCCACGACTCGGCCACCGACGTCGATGTCGAGTCGGCCGTCGAACGTGCGCGTTGGCGGTGCGAGTTCGATTCCCGCAAAGTCGAAGTCACCGAAGAACGACCTGAAGAGATCCCCGACGTCACCATCTGCAGCGTTCAACGCCGCCATCATCGTGGGTGGCACTTCGGTCATCTCGTGTGCGGTGGCACTCGAGGCGACGATCTCGGCACCTGACACGAGTTGATTCCCGTAACAGTGGTCTCCATTGGCGTGCGTGTTGACGACCGTCCCGATCGGCGCACCCCCGGTGACTCCCCTCATCGACTCGAGCATCGCCTCGGTCAGGCGCAGGTCGAAGAGCGTGTCGACGAGGAGTGAACAGCCATCCCCGACGATGAGACCGGCATTGCTGTAGCCCCACCCGCCATCGGGCTGGAGGTATGCATAGGCGCCCTGACCAACCTCGTGCAGACCGAGGCTGTAGGACGACGACATCACGACAACCTGGTGAGACCCGTCTTCAAATTGCGGATCGCTTGATTGATGCGCTGCTCATTTTCGATCAAGGCGAATCGAGCGAAACCCTCGCCACCAGGTCCGAAGCCTGAGCCCGGGGAGAGCGCCACGTTGCAGTCGCGCACGAGGTGGCTGCAGAACTCGACGGAGTCCATGTCGCGATACGGCTCGGGAATCGGTGCCCACACGAACATCGAACCGCGCGACTTGGGAATGTGCCAGCCGATGCGATCGAGACCATCGATGAGGGTGTTCATGCGACTCTCGTAGATCGCACACACCTCCTTCGGGTAATCGGAGGCTTCGTTCAGCGTCACGGTCGCGGCAATCTGGATCGGCTGGAAGGTCCCGTAGTCGAGGTAACTCTTCAACTTCATGAGCGCCTGCACGACCTCGGTGTTGCCAGCCATGAACGCACAGCGCCAGCCGGCCATGGAGAAGCTCTTCGTCATCGAATACAACTCGACGGCACACTCCATCGCTCCTTCGGCCTGCAAGATCGATGGCGGCTTGTACCCGTTGAACCCGACGTCTGCGTAGGCAAAGTCGTGCACGGCGATCATGTCGCGCTCGCGACAGAAGTCGACGACGCGCTGCATGAACGCGGCGTCCACTGTCGCGCCAGTCGGGTTGTGCGGGAACGACACGACGAGCACGCGTGGACGCGGCCAGCCCACCTTGTAGGCCTCGGTCAGGTTGGCGAAGAATTCGTCCGCGTACTGCGCGTCATCGATCGTCTGCTGACTGCGCATCGGCACCTGGCGAACGTCCGCACCGGCGAAGAGCGGACCGAAGATGTGGATCGGATAGCTCGGCGACGGCACGATGGCGGCGTCTCCGCGGTCGAGCAACACCCACATCAAGTGGCTGAAGCCTTCCTTGGATCCGATCACGTTCGTGATCTGCGTCTCCGGGTCGAGGGTGACGTTCCAATTCCGCTTGTACATGTCGGCGACTGCTTCGCGCAGCTTGGGCAGACCTCGCGACAACGAATAGCGGTGGTTGCGCGGGTTGTGCGCCGCTTCCGAGAGTTTGTCGACGGCGACCTTCGGCGAGGGGATGTCGGGATTGCCGAACCCGAGGTCGATCACGTCCGCGCCATCGTGGCGTGCCGCGATCTTCAGATTGTTGATGATCGTGAAGACGTACGGCGGCAGGTTGGTGATTCGACGAAATTCCACCCGATCAACCTAGTCACTGACGACCGAGAAGAGCCGCCCCAATTGCGCCCGCCTTCTCACCCAACTGCGCCGACACGAGGCGCGGATGTGGGCGGTGTTGTGGGGCGTATAGCAAGGACGAAAAATGCGAGGCGACCGCCGGCATGACGACCTCCGACGAGGCAATCACCCCTCCACCGATGACGAGGACGTCGGGGTCCGTCGCGTTCGTCAGGCTGACGAGGCCGACCGCGACGTATCGGGCGAAGCGGTCGACGACCGCCACTGCGTCGGCTTCCCCGCGACGCGCGCGATCGATGACGTCCTCGCCCCGTTCACCACCAGCGAGTCGCGACAGCGCGGTCCCGGATGCGTAGCGCTCCCAGCATCCTCGAAGACCACACGGACACAACTCACCATCGATCTCGACGACGATGTGCCCGATCTCGCCGGCAAAGCCGTGCGCACCGCGCTGCACCACGCCACCAGAGACGAGACCACCGCCGATACCCGTGCCGAGCGTGACCATCCACACATCGGTTGCTCCACGCGCAGCACCCACCTTCCACTCGCCATACGCCGCCGAGGTCGCATCGTTGTCGACGGTCACCGGCACGGACAACATCGCACGAAGTTGATCGCCGAGCGGCAACTCGACGGCGCTGCTCAGATTCGGCGACGAGCGAATCACTCCCTGCGGTGTGATGAGTCCCGGCACACCAACTCCGACGGTGTCGAAGTCGCCGAGGGATGCGAGAAGCCCACACAGCGTGTCGGCGAGTTTGGACGCGTGCGGCGTCGGTACGCGCTCACTTGCGATGACGTTGTCGTCGTCATCGAGAAGCACTGCGAGACACTTCGTCCCGCCGACGTCGACGCCGGCGCTGCGCGTCACGACTCGATGCGAGCCTTGAGCTCCTTCAACGTGCTCAAGATCCGCACTTCCGCGCGGCGCTTGACGAAGCCCGGCAACGGAATGATCAACTCGATCGACAAGTCGTAGGAAATCTTCGTCTGATCGCCCTGCGCCTCGAAGGTATATGCACCGTGGATCTCACGCATGATGTCACCGTCGACCATCGACCAACTGAGTCGGCGTGGCGCGTTCGAGTAGTCGTACTTCAACGTGAAGTGCGTGCTGCGACCGAGAGCCGATGCGCGATAGTCAACGATGAGCGCGCGACCCTGTGCGTCACGATCCTTGATGTCTGCCTGCTTGACGTCCTTGGCCCACGCGGGATAGTCCGCAAAGGAGGTCGCCACGGCAAAGCACTTCTCGGGCGAAGCATTCACGAGAATCGAGTCGGATCCTGAATCCACCATCTCCCCATCTTTGCCGATCGCGAGCGACCGCCGATTATTTGCCCTCCGCCCGAGGGGGAAATGTTCCGTTCCTCGACGCCCACCACCCGTTCAATCCGAGCCCGAGCATCGGGACCAGTACCCCGAAGGCGAGCACGCTGCCAGGCTGGCCATCGGTCGATGACCGCAGGATTGCGCCGACGAGCCCAACCACCACCTGCACACCGAGACACGACCACATCACGAGGCGAATGCCTTTCGGGGCGACTTCCCCGGTCAGCAGGAATGCACCGGCGACCGAAATCTCCTCCGACCGACTCCGCCCCACCGCGCCGAAGTACCCGAGGATGAAGCCCACGACACCGACGGCGAAGAGTGCGAGGTCGACGACCACGACGGTGGTGCGCCAGAGGTCATCGAAGACCGCCGTGGCAAGCACCGTGACCACAACGAAGACCGCCGTCAAACCCACGTTCAGTCGTTGCGTCATTCCCCTACCCCCAGTACCTCGCCGAGACGCCGTGAGAGCACCCCGTAGTCGAACTCTGCGACCGCACGCTCGCGCGACGCACGTCCCATCGCACGCCTGCGGTCCTCCGACGACAACAGTTCGCGCAGTGCGGACGCAACGTCATCCACGTTGTCCGGTCTCTTGACGACGAGTCCCGTGACGCCGTCATCGACGGCTTCTGCCGCACCGCCACTCTCTCCGGCGAGTTGCGGCACTCCACACGAAGCGGCTTCAGCGAACACGATCCCAAAGCCTTCTTGTTCGAGTCCTCCCCATCGCGATCGACACAGCATCGCCGAGACGTCCGCACATCCATAGAAACTGGCGAGGTCCTCGTTCGGCACGCGACCGACGAGTCGTGCCGGTGCACGATGCTTGTCGATCACACCGCGCAGTCGATCCGCATCACGGCCCGACCCACCGATCAACACGGTCAACTTGGGAAATTCATCGCGCAATCTCGACGCCGCCTCGATCAAGACGTCGAACCCCTTGCGCGGCACGAGACGGCTCAACCCGACGACGAGCTGTGCGTCGTGCGCGACACCGAAATGCGAACGCGCCGCGATTCGTTGTTCATCACTCAAGGGAACGAAGCGTTGCGTGTCGACACCAGGAGGAATCTGGGTGATGTCAAGATCTGCACCGGCGACGCGTCTCGCCTCCGCGGCGGGATAGCCACCGGCGGCGATGACGTGTCGGGCATTCTTCAACACACGGCGAAGTGCAAGGTTCGAGCCTGGCAGACGACCCGGGACGGTCACCTCCGCACCATGCAGGACGACCATGTACGGCAACTCGAGCGACGGTCCGACGATGCCGAGCGGGACCGCAGGGTCGAGCACGACGAAGTCCGCCCCGACCTCGCGCGCGAGTCGATTGATGCGCTGCACCATGAACGGGTGTGGGAGGAGCACTGGCTCTCGTGTTCGTTCGATGCGAAAGGGTTGCTCGGCATCGAAGCCCTCGCTCCCCGCATACGGCGAAGTGAGCACCGCAAAGGAATCGCTCGGCAACCTGCGCCACCACTCCCACAGCAGGCTCTGGATGCCACCGATCTTCGGCGGGAAATCGTTGGTGACGAGGAGGTGCTTCATGACGGACGCCGAGGCGAGTCCATTGTGTCAGTTCGCCCGCGTCGTGCGCACCTCAGGCAGATCACGCAACTCCTCGATGACGAGCGGTGCGGTGTCGTGCATCGGAATCAGTTCGTGCAAGCCGAGTCGAGCCGCCGCCCACACCGCGTGCGCACGCAGCATCGGGTCGGGATGCTCGAGATACGTCGCCACGATGTCACGTACCCTCGGCGAACCGAGTTCTCCGACGTTTCCGAGCACGATCAGCGCGTTGCGGCGAACCCAGTCGGGGTTGCGCTGCGCGACGTACCACCAGTCGACGGAGTCCAACAGTTCCTCGTCGGTCATCTCCAACAGCGCCTCGACGTCGACCCACGGTCGCGCACCTTCCGGCGGTGTGACCCGCAGTTGTCGACGAGTCGTCGGCGGACACACCTCTTGACAGTCGTCGCAGCCGTACATGCGATCCCCGAGCGCCGCGCGAAATCGTCGATCGAACACTCCCGGCTTCTGCAGCAACCAGGCGAGACATCGACGCGCATCCACGACACCAGGCTCGATGATCGCCTGCGTGGGACACCCGTCGAGACAACGACGACACGCTCCACAGCCGTCCTCGACGATCGAGCTCGTCGCCAACTCTGCCGTCGTCACCACACTGCCGAGCACGAAGAAACTGCCAGCCCCGGGTACGAGGATGTTGGCGTTCTTGCCGAACCACCCGATGCCGGCACGATGTGCCACTGCACGATCGACGATCGAGTTGTCGTCGGCGAACACGAGTGCCCGATGGCCGTCGCTGCGGAGTCGGTCACGCACCACCGTCAGCGCACGACGCAGTGGCTCGTAATACTCGACCCAGGAATATCGCGCGACACGACCGCTCACCGCGAATGGTGGCTCGACGTCGGGTGCCGCATACGAAAGACCCGCGACGATGATCGAGCGCGCGCCGTCGAGTGCATCGTTCGGTGTCGTCGATCGCTTCGGGTTGCGGAACGTGAACTGCATCTCGTCCTGCAGACCACCGTCAATCCGTCGCTCGATCGCGTTTCGCGCCTCGATCAGTGGTGATGCATCGGCGCATCCGATGCGGTGCAGTCCGGCGTCGATTCCGAGCGAGAGCAACTCGTCGGTATAGGGATCCCCCGTGGGTTGGAACGCCTCGAGTCGCTCAGCTTGCGGCACGGTGCCGAAGCGTAGGCACCAAACCGGCTTGAGCGAGCATCTTGATCGCGCGCTGCTCGGCGAAGTCAAAGACCATCGCCTCGTCCTCGGGATCAGCGCACAGCACGGAAACCAGACAGTCGTCGCAGGCCGCCGTGTCGCGCATCACGCAGGTGTCACAACTGATCACGAGCACCGGGTTCGGCGTTGGCTCTGCGGGGAACATTTCCTGGGTGGTCATCTGCTGGCTCCTTGGTCTCTGGCTGTTTGCATGGCTGCTGTCTGGGATGTGTGCGCGAAAACGTGCACGATGACAGCCTGACCCCGGGGTGTAGCGGGATTTGACTAGGAGGCCGAGAGGACTGCGCCGAGGGCGTCGATCTCGAGCACGTGGGTCACCCCATCCGAGGGCAATTGCTGGGCAATCGAGGCCGCAGAGGCCTTGTCGCACATGACCGCAACGGTTGGCCCCGAGCCCGAGAGCCACGCGGCCCATGCCGAGGTCGACAGTGCTGCTTCGAGCGCGGCCTTCGAGGTCGGGGCTGCTGCCAGACGGACGTCCTGGTGCAGACGATCGGTGAACGCCGTGCGCATCACGCTCGTGTCGCCCGAGGCGAGCGCGCCCATGACGAGTGCGGTGTGTCCGATGTTGTAGATGACGTCCTTCAGTGGAATCTGCGAGGGAATCGTCGTGCGCGACTTCTCCGTCGAGGTCTGCGTCTCGGGAACCCACGCGACGATGGCCGGTTCGATACCAAGCGGCAGTCGCACGACCTCACCGGATGCACTCGCCGTCACCCCGCCGTACAACGACGCTGCGACGTTGTCAGGATGGCCCTCCATCGCCGTCGTGAGATGCAACATCGATCGCTTCGCGCGCTCGAACTTCCCCGCATCGATACCTTCGCGCTGCGCATGTGCCGCTACGACGCCAGCGACTCGTGCTGCACCGGAAAAGCCGAGCCCTCGGCCCATCGGAATCTTGGAGGCGACCCACAGCGAACCCGTTCCCCCAGCCTCGACGAAGGCGACTTGGGCGGGATGATGCGCATCGACGACTCGTGCGCCATCGAGTGGAGTCGCCTGACCGTCGATGCCAACGACGAGATAGAGCGAGAGTGCCATGCCGAGCGCATCGAATCCGGGACCGAGGTTCGCCGAACTTGCCGGCACGCGAACATGAAACGACCCAGACATCGCGACCTATCGTGCCACAGTCGAACTGACGCGAACCAACGCATCGAGCGCACCGCGCGCCGCGCCCGAGTCGATGCTCTCACCTGCGCGCACAATCCCCTCGCGCATCGATGCACTGACACCGGCGACGACGAGACCTGCCGCCGCATTCAACACCACGATGTCGCGCACCGCACCCTTCTTTCCGTCGAGCGTCTCGTGCACGATGCGGGCATTGTCCTCCGGTGCACCACCACGAATCGCCGACAGGTCAGCCGGCTCGAGGCCAAGTTCGTGCGGGTCCACATCGAGATGTTGCACACGCCCGTCGTGAACGTCGAGCACGTGGTTCACCCCACTCAGTGACAACTCATCCAATCCGCCGTGACCGTGCACGACCCATGCGCGGGTGACACCGCGACGAAGCAACGTGTTAGCCATCACGTCGGCGAAGCGAGGCTGACCGACCCCCACCACCATGAACGCGACATCGGCGGGGTTGGCCATCGGGCCGAGCAGATTGAACGCCGTCGGGATTCCGAGTTCCTTGCGCGTCGGCCCGGCGTGACGGAATGCGGGATGGAACACCGGTGCGAAGGCAAAGCCCATCCCCGCCTCGACGACACATCGCGCCACACCGTCGCCTGATTGCTCGAGGACGACGCCGAGCTGTTCCAACACGTCGGCGGTGCCGCAGCGCGACGACGACGCACGGTTGCCGTGCTTGCACACCGGCACACCTGCACCGGCGACGACGAGTGCGGCCATGGTGGACACGTTCACCGAGTGTGAGGCGTCGCCACCCGTGCCGACGATGTCGATCGAGCGCGTCGCGACATCACGTGGCAACTCGACTCGACCGGATGCTGCGAGCACCGCATCGAGCATCCCACCGAGTTCTTCACTCGTCTCACCCTTCGCACGCAGTCCCACCAAGAACGCCGCGATCTGCGCGGAGGTCGCCTCACCGGCGAGGATCGACTCCGTCGCACTCTTCGACTGGAGTGCAGACAGATCGCCACGCGCGACGAGATGTCCGAGGATGGACGGCCAGCCCCCGACGTCATCGATTGCACTCACGACGACCCGATCTCAGGCGGTGCGACGACGGATGCGCAACAGCCGACGGCGTTCACGAGCGGTTGCTCCGCCCCATACGCCCTGCTGTTCGCGATTGTCGAGGGCATAGTTCAGACACGCTATGCGCACCTCACACTCTTCGCAGACCGATTTGGCGAAGTCGGCGTGGTCGTCGTTGTCCGGATAGAAGATCTCGGCGTCCAGGCCACAACATGCACCCTTGCTCCGCCACGACACATCCGCGCTCGACATCCACGGCCCCCTTGCCGCACGCAGCGGCCCCGGGGGCGATGGTATGGCACAAATTTGGGTCGATGCCAATTCCCCATCCAGGGCCGATTTGGCCCAAGACGGTGGCTGTGGATACTGCGGTGCCCTACGGGCGCAGGTCGGTCAACAACTCGGTGACTGCAAACGGCGCGAGCTCGACGGCCTCCAAGTAGTTGGAGAGATCGCACGAGACGAGGACGCCACCCTTGGCGAATTCCTCGACCTGCTCCGGGGTGAATTCGAAGCGGATGTAGTGCACGGCCGCCGTGACGTTTTCGCGCGTCAAGGTCTCGGCGTGGCCCTCCTCGGTGATGCTGCGGATCTTGTCGCCGTTGGCGAGCGTGAGCACGATCGAGCGCTCGATGCCGACGAGCTTCGGCAGCCACTCGCGCATCTGATCGTCGCTCGTGAGTTCGATGAACAGCGTCGCCGACAACTGACCTGGCTCGGGGATCAACGGGTTGTAGGCCTTCAGCTCTTCGTGCACGAGCTCGTCGTTGACGACCTTTTCGGCGCGCAGCATCTCGTGGATCTGGTTCAGCATCGTCGCGCGATTCTCGAACATCAGCGTGACGATCGTGCCGAGGCTGACGCGGCGCTTGCGCTTGGTCTCGATGATGGCGACGCGGGACTCCTCGCGCACGCGCTCGTATGCACGCAGGTCGAGGATGTCGTCGATGGTGAGCTTGCGATTCATGGTGGGGGTTGCCATGTCTTAGTTCTCCTCTGGTATGCCGTACGCCCGAGCGATCATCTGCAGCGGGTGGACGGGCTTGTTTCCTGTTTGTTCGTTGATTGCGGTGTTGGCCAAGTGGCAGTCACCGGCGACGACGTCGCCGCCTGCATCCTTGACCATCTGTCCGAGCTTTTCGCCGATCGGCAGCGAGAGATGCGCGTTCTCTGCGCGCAGGCCCCACATGCCGTCGATGCCCGAACACTGTTGGACGAGCTTGATCTTGGCGCCCGTCAACTTCATGAGGTCACGACTCTTCAGGCCGATGTTCTGCGCACGAAGGTGACACGGCGTGTGGTACGTGACGGTCTCGGGGATCGTGCCCGTGAAGTCGGTGTCGAGCGACGAGCCCTCGGTCTTGTGCAGCTTGACGAGGTACTCAGCCGCGTCGAAGGTGTGCTCGGATACGAGTTTGGCGTCCGGGCCACCGACGTAGTCCACGTAGTCCTTCTTCAACACGTAGCTACACGTCGGCTGTGGCACGACGATGTCGTTGCCGCTGCGCACTTCGTCGGCGAGCATCTTCACGTTGCGCACCGCCACCTTCGTGAACGAATCGATGTCGCCCGAGTGCAGGAATGGTGCGCCACAGCAACCCGCGTCGCCGGCAATCGAGCACTCGATGCCGTTGTGCTCGTAGACCTTGACGAGGTCCTTGCCGATGTTCGGATCCTGATACTCCACGAGACAAGTCGGGAACACCGCGACTTGTGCCTGACGCTTGGTGAGGCGAACCTTCGGGCGCTTCTTGAACCACGTGGTGAAACGGGTCTTGGCGAACGGTGGCAACATGCGCACGCTCGAGATACCGGCCGTCTTTTCGACGACCTTGCGCAGCATCGAACCGGGCTTGGCGCCCATCACGACGTTGGTGACCGCCCCGAGACCTGGCGTGGTGGCGACGGTGCCGATCGCATCGGTGCGACCCATGATCGCCGTCGTCGCCTTGTCGCGTGCCGAGACCTGGCCGTTCGCGCGACGCATTGCATCGGCGCGCAACATGAGGCGCGGGAAGTCGAGCGCCCACTCGTGCAGCTCGGGGATGTACGGGCACATCACGTAACACAACTTGCACTGGAAACATTCGTCGACGACGTGGTCCTGCTGGGCCGGGGTCATCTTTCCGGCGTCCTGGTCGTCGTGCTGGTCGACATAGCTGAACAGCGTCGGGAACGAGGGGCAGAACTTGAAGCACAGACGACACCCGTGGCACAGGTCGAACACGCGCTCCATTTCCTTGCGGGTGTCTGCCTCATCCAGATACAGCGGATGCTTCGGGTCGTAGATCGTCGTCATGAAAAAACCTTAGGGAAGAAAGGGGGTGGTGGAATTCGATCGAACGGGGGACTCGAACTCGTCGAAGTCCCCCGTCGATCAACTGCCGACGCCTGGAATCAGGCGATGGACTTGAGGCCCTCCGAGAAGCGGCCAGCGTGGCTCTTTTCGGCACGTGCGAGCGTCTCGAACCAGTCTGCGATTTCGGCAAAGCCTTCCTCGCGGGCGGTCTTGGCGAAGCCCGGGTACATCTGGGTGTACTCGTAGGTCTCGCCGGCGATCGACGCCTTCAGGTTCTGCTCGGTGTCGCCGATGGGCTCACCCGATGCCGGGTCGCCGACCTCTGCGAGGTACTCGAGGTGACCGTGCGCGTGGCCGGTCTCGCCGTCTGCGACGTTCTTGAAGAGCGACGCGACGTCTGGGTAACCCTCGACGTCTGCCTTCTGTGCGAACCACAAGTAACGACGGTTGGCCTGGCTCTCGCCGGCGAACGCCTCCTTGAGATTCTCATGAGTCTTGGTGCCGTGAAGGCTTGCCATGATGTTCTCCTTAGTGTGTTGGGGTTGGTGTACTAGCTGACTTGCTTCTTCTTCACTTGCGGTGAAGGAGATCTTTTGGATGACGACTCGCACTTCGCGCACACGCCGCGAAACACGACGCCGATGTCATCCACGTTGAATCCATCCACGCCCTTGGGGCGAAGCGCCGAAGCGCGCTCGACGTGCACGTCGGTGATCGCGCCACAGGCATTGCAGATCGCGTGGTGGTGGTCGTCCACGTTCGGGTCGAAACGCGTGACACCCTCGCCGAGATCGATCGCCTGCAACTCGCCCATCTCGGCGAGCTCATTCAGGGTCTGGTACACGGTGCGCAACGAGATGCCGGGCATCTTGTGACTCGCCGTCGCATACAGCGCTTCGGCGGTCGGATGCGTCCGGTTGTCGTGGAGCAACGAAAAGATCAGTTGGCGCTGCGGGGTCAGCTTGCGCCCCTGCGCGCGATACGCGGCTGCGAGAACGGACGGGGAATTCACGGGTCTCAACCTAGGGGAAATCAGTCCTAATTTGCAAGTCTTGCAAACAAACAATTTGTGAAAATAAGGACTTCCGTCACATGTGCAACCGATGAGGCACCGCGGCTATTCCCGCATTTAGGGTGTTGCCATGGAATTCCGCCGCGACGCCCACTTGCAGGCGTTGCGGACCAAGGGTTTCGATGTCCTCGTCGTGGGTGGCGGGATCACCGGGCTCGGAGTGGCACTCGATGCCGCCTCACGGGGACTCTCCGTCGCCCTCGTCGAACGGGACGACTTCTCCTCTGGAACGTCGAGCAAGTCGAGCAAGCTCGCCCACGGAGGACTTCGATACCTCCAACAGGGCGAGGTTCGCCTCGTCTACGAGGCACTCCACGAACGCCAGCGCATGCTGCGCAACGCGCCACATCTCGTACAGGTCATGCCCTTCATGATCCCGATCCTCACCAAGGACGGTGTGATCTCGAAGAAGATCGCCCGCGCACTCGGCAGCGCGCTGTGGATGTATGACCTCACCGGTGGCTGGCGCATCGGCAAACTCCACCGTCGACTACGCGCAAAGGCTGCGCACGCACACTTCCCGACCATGCCAGCCGAGAAGCTCTCGTCGGGATACCTCTATTACGACGCGACCGTCGACGACTCGCGCCTGTGCG
>JACCED011649568.1_pt1 | contig 17819 bp, 18 predicted proteins | sample 7455021 | NCBI WGS metagenome assembly JACCED01 (sample SAMN15323456, study PRJNA562643) | freshwater metagenome | isolation source: river surface water | place: USA:Blue River Watershed | collected 2017-08-19 | reverse complement strand
ATGGACCGGGTTTTTAATGAAGTGATGACGTGGCCCGACCTGGCCGAAAACTGGGATCAACCAGCGACCTTGGCCCGCATCTGGGCGGTGGCCGACAAACTGGTTACGAGCAACTAGCTACTGGTTCATCGCGGAGCGAACCCGCTTGAACAAGGCGCTGCGGAAGACGTAGTCCACCACCTCTTGGTCGTTGGACTTGAGGATGTCGGGGCCCGCTCCCTCCCAGACTTTGACGCCGTGGCGCATCAGCACCACGTGGTCGCCGATTTCAAGTACGGAGTTCATGTCGTGGGTGTTAACCACCGTGGTCATGCCAAACTCGTGGGTGATTTCTTGAATCAACTGGTCAATGACGATTGACGTTTCAGGATCGAGGCCGGAGTTGGGCTCGTCACAAAATAAGTACTTGGGATTGAGCACGATCGCGCGCGCAATGGCGACGCGCTTTTGCATTCCGCCCGAGAGTTCGGCGGGGTTCTTTTTGAGTGCGGACTGGGGAATACGCACCCGGTCCAGGCAAAAGGCCACGCGGCGGTCTTTTTCGTCTGCCGGCATTTGGCCAAAAAAATCCAATGGGAAGCGCACGTTTTCTTCCACACTCAGGCTGGTAAACAGTGCCGAAGCCTGAAATACCATGCCCATTTCTTGGCGGAGCACCTTGCGGTCTGCTTCGGCCATCGCGGTCCAATCGCGGCCGTCGAGCAGCACCTGGCCCGAGTCCGGCTGAATAAGTCCGACGATGGATTTGAGCATGACCGTTTTGCCCGAACCACTTGAACCAATGATTAGGTTGCACTGCCCGGGGGCAAGGACCATGTCAATTCCCTTGAGGACCTCTTGGTCCCCAAACGATTTTTTGATTCCGCGTACCTCGATCACCGATTACTGAAGCATGACATCCGTGAGGATGTAGTTGAACAAGATGATGCTGAACGACATGGCCACCACAGCTTTGGTGCTGGCCTTACCCACTTCTACGGCTCCGCCCTTGACGTGGTAGCCGTACCAAGCCGAAATCGAGCTGATGATGAAGGCAAATACTACGGTTTTGGTAAGGGAATACACGACATAGTACGGGCGGAATTCGTCAAAATACCCCGTGAGGAAGCTATCGGGATTGACCAGGTGAAGCCAGTCGCCGGCGAGGTATCCGCCTAAAAGACCCATGAAAATGCTGAATATAACGAGGACCGGAAAAAACAGCAGGCTCGCGCCAATCTTGGGCAAGACCAAGTAGCTGGCGGGGTTAATGCCCATGACCTGCAGGGCATCCATTTGTTCGGTGACGCGCATGGTTCCGAGCGAAGAAGAAATGTTTGAGCCCACCTTTCCGGCAAGTATGAGCGACACGATGGTCGGCGCAAATTCGAGGAGGATTCCCTCGCGGACCGCGATCCCGATGTACATGTCGGGAATGAAGGGGTCGTCGAGGTTAATGGCTGTTTGGATGGTCAGTACCGCGCCCATGAAGAGCGAGATGAAGACCACCAGCGGAATGCTGCTCATGCCGAGCAGTTCGGTCTCGCGAACAAAGGACTTCAGGTATTCGCGCCACGATTCCGGCCGGCGGAACACCGCACCAAGGAAGAGGAAGTAGGACCCGAGGCCACGCAAAAATCCACTGAGCATCGTGTTCAAAGGTACGCTACCTTAGGGGCATGAAGCGACGTATTTGGATTATCCTGCTCGCCCTAGCGAGCGCCGGTGCAGTTACCTCCTGCGGTTCGGGCCGCGGCTGCGACTGCCCTAACTTTCGCAACTAATCGATGGTGAGGCCCCAAGCCGCCGTCGCGTAGCTTCCGAGCAAGATCAGCGGAACCGCCAACTGCCCGACGGCAATAGCCACAATACGACCCAGTCGGGGCCAACGAGGCTCAGTCCACTCCGCGGCAAGGAGCGAAACACCGGTCTGCGCTAATACCATCCACAAAAGCGGCAGCAGGCTGCGGGGGCTGTTCGCCGAAATCCAATGTGTTCCGTGTTCGTACAATGTAACCCACGTAAAGGTCAGTACGGCGTTGATTGGCAGGTGAATGAGTCCGCGCTTAATCCATGCCTGGTTCAAAATATGGGACATTTTTAGGGGAGTTTAGGGATGCAAGTTAGTTCGCGTAGTTTTACATCTGTGGAAGGTGGTGAGCGCAACTGGCGGCGATTGGCAGGGCGGATTCCGGCGGCGGCCGAGCCCGAGGCGGCCCGGATTGTTCGGGCTTTTCGCGGTGAGGTTGCGTTGACTCCGCCGCGGGCCAGCAAGTGGGGCTCGTACCGTTGGCGTCCGGACCTCGGCGCCAAGATTTTTCTCAACCGCGACCTGCAGCCCGAGGCGATGCTCATCACGTTGCTTCACGAGCTGGCCCACGCTCAGGTCAAAGCCTGGGACGGGCTCGGCTGCGCGCCCCACGGCCCAGGATGGCAGCGCCGCTACCGCGATCTTTTGGTACCGTTCTTGGGGATAGACGGGGTGTTTAGCCCGGCTGTAGCGCGCGCCCTGCAGCGCCAACTCCACAAGCCCAAGGCGTCGTGCGGCGCGGCGCCGGATTTGCTTCGCGCGCTCCGCGCGGATTCCGATGCCCTTCGCGTCGAGCAGCTCCCCGAGGGCGCTTGGTTCAAGCTTCAAAACGGCATGGAATTCCGCAAAGGCCCCAAACGGCGTACCCGCTTCGCCTGCACCGAGAAAAAAAGCGGCCGTACCTTTGCCGTGCATCCGCTGGCCGAAGCGGTGCGCACCGACCAATGAGTTCAGCCCTCGCTAACCCCGACTTTGAAATTGCCCTGCTTGGGGGCGGCCAACTTGGCAAAATGTTCTTGGCCGAAGCCCAGCGCATGGACGTGGGGGTGCGCGCCCTCGACCCCGACGCCGAAGCGCCCTGCCGCTGGGGAGTGCGCCGTTTTCAGGTGGGCGACTTCAAGGACTACGCGACAGTAATGTCGTTTGCCCAGGGGGCCCAGGCCGCCGTGATCGAAATTGAAACGGTCAATGTGGACGCGCTGGCTGACCTCGAAGCCGCCGGAGTGCGCTGCTTTCCGCCAGCCTCCGCCCTGCGCATCATTCAAAACAAGGGTGCGCAAAAGGATTTTTGGGCCGCCCACGGACTTCCGACGTCGGACTACGAGCGCTTTGACGGCGCCGCTGGGTTGCGCGAGGCCGTGGATTCCGGACGCTGGACCCTGCCGCTGGTGTGGAAGCTCGCCCAAGGCGGCTACGACGGCTTTGGCGTGTCGGTAGTTCGCGAGCGCAGCGAACTCGACGCCTTGCCCGAGCAACCCTGCGTCGCCGAAACGCTGGTTGCGATTGCCGAAGAAATCGGCGTCATTGTGGCCCGCCACCCTGACGGCAGCACCGCGGTTTTTCCGCCTGTGGCCATGGAGTTTCACCCGGTAGCCAACCAGGTGGAGTTTGTGGTCTGCCCCGCCCCGCTGCCCGCCGAGGCCTTGGCCGAGGCCGAACAGCTCGCCCGCCGCGCCGCAACCGAACTCGGGGTACTCGGCCTGCTAGCCGTAGAATTTTTCTACACCCGCGACGAACGCTGGCTAATCAACGAAGTGGCACCCCGCCCCCACAATTCGGGGCATTTAAGTATTGAAGGCTGCGAAACGTCGCAGTTCGAGCAGCTGCTGCGCTGCGCCACCGGGCTGCCGTTGGGTTCGACAGCCTTGCGCCAGCCGACCGTAATGGCCAACGTGGTGGGTGCCGAGGGATTCCGCGGCCCGGTCGCCTACGAAGGCCTGGATCAGGCCCTGGCCGTGCCCGGAGCCCACCTGCACTTGTACGGCAAAACCCAAACCCGCCCGTTCCGCAAACTAGGCCACTGGACCGCCGTCGGAAGCAGCGTAAACGAGGCCCGAAGCCGCGCCGCTGCCGCCCGCGATGCCTTGAAGGCCCAAAGCACCTCGAAACTATGAGCACACCGAATTCCGCCCGTGTGGGCATTATCATGGGCAGCCAAAGCGACCTTCCCGTCATGCAAGGCGCTGCCGACCTGCTTAAGGAGCTGGGGGTTCCCTACGAGATCACCGTGGTTTCGGCCCACCGCACCCCGGTGCGCATGCTCGAGTACGCCCAAACGGCCGCCGAGCGCGGAATTCAAGTGATCGTAGCCGGAGCCGGCGGTGCCGCCCACCTTCCCGGCATGGTGGCCAGCGCTACACCGCTTCCTGTGATCGGCGTTCCGGTGAAGAGCAGCAACTCCATCGACGGTTGGGATTCCGTGCTGAGCATCCTCCAAATGCCGAAGGGCGTGCCGGTGGCGACGGTGGCACTCAATGGCGGAGCCAACGCCGGCATCCTCGCCGCCCAAATCCTGGGAGCCAGCGATTTGGCGCTTCGCCAGCGCATTGCCGACTACAAAGAAGGCCTGCGCCGCGCCGTGGAAGACATGGCGAAGTCGGTGGAAAATTCGTAGCTTTCATGTATGAAGGAAGTTCATCGTACTGAATGGGACTGGGATGCGGTAGAAGCTGCCGCTCACGAAGGACGAAAAACCGATCTCGTTCCCATGCCTAACGTGAAGCAGGTGCTTCAGCAAACCCGTGAGGCAGCGGACCATTAGGTTCCGACTTGCTGCACGAAACGACCTTTTCGACCTAACTAAATATTCGTTTGAAACGTTTGGCACGCGCCAAACGGAGCGTTATGTGCGTCGCATTTTTGCTGCGATTCATCAACTTGCCAAATTCCCATACTTAGGTACAAAATCCAAGCATTCATCGCTACGGATTTTTCCGGTAATGGAGCACGTTGTTCTGTATAAAATTGATTTCGAACACATTGAAGTAGTCCGAATTGCGCCAGCAAAAGCGCTACGAAAAAAACTATAGCGCCTTCAACCGCGCCATCACCACATCCTTCTTGCGGTTGGCCACGGGCACGTTGGAATCGTCTTCCAAAATCAGGTAGCCGCCGTCGCTCGGCACGTAGCGCTTGACCACGTCCATATTGACCAGGTGGGACTTGTGGACGCGCTCAAAATCGTAGGGCGCAAGGATGGCTTCGTAGTCTTTGAGGGTGCGCGAAGCGAGCAGTTTTTTGCCGCCGCGCATGAAGAACTGAGTGTAGTTCGAGGTGGATTCGCACCGGAGTATCTCGGTAATTCGCACGATGTGCATGCCTTCGGTGCTCGAGATTACGAGTTTTTTGTCTCCGCGGTCGCGGAGGTTGTCGACCAGCGCTCCAATTTGGGCGGCAGGCAGGGCCGCTGTGGCTTTTTTGACGGCGCGGGCCAGCTCTTCGGGGTCCACCGGCTTGAGAAGGTAGTCGACCGCACTCGCTTTAAACGCTTTCAGCGCGTAGCTGTCGTGGGCCGTTACAACGATAACTGATCCGTTCCATTCCGGATCGTCCGACGAAAGGCGCTCCAGCAAGTCAAAGCCCAGCTCCCCGGTGAGGTGCACGTCCAAAAACAGCAGTTCGGGCTTGTGACCCAGCAAAAGTTCCCAGGCTTCGTCTACCGTGGATGCCTCGTGGATTTCGCGCACTTGGTGGCAAAACAATTCAAGTTTGCCTCGCAGGGCCTTGCGGCTTGGGGCTTCGTCGTCGAGCAATAGGGCCTTCATACCTGCTAACCTACATTATGCGCCCCATACTTCGTCCTTCGGGAGCGCAAGGACCACGCGCGTTCCCTCATCCAAGTCGGCAACGTCAAGGACAAAAGGGCTTCCCGTTGCCTCGGTCAGGGCTTTGAGGCGGCGCTCGAGAATACGCGTGGCCATCGAGCGTTTTTGGCCCTCGTCGCCGGTGCGCTGAACCGACGCGGCATGGCGGCCGATTCCGTTGTCTTCAACCTCGATGCGCAGCCGATTGGGTTCCACCGCATGCAGCACCCGAATCGTGAGGCGTCCGCGCCGGTTGGCCAGGGGGCGGAGTCCGTGCAAAATAGCGTTCTCCACTAAGGGCTGTAGGAGCATGGGCGGAATCGCCAGATCGGCCGGTTCAAGCGACTCGTCTACCTCGAGCACGTGGTCAAAACTTTGGTCGAAGCGCATCTGTTCCAATACCACGTAGTGGGCCAAGGCTTCGAGTTCGTCGCTGAGCGGAACCCGCTCCTGTTCTGCCTTCTCGAGCGTGTAGCGCATTAGCCGCGCAAAGCGATTCAGGTACTGCACAGCTTCGCGGGGCTTTTGCTCCATTACAAACGACGAAATGGATTCAAGCGCATTGAAGGTAAAATGCGGATTCATCTGAAGGCGGAGCGCCATGCGCTCGAGCTCTCCTTTTTCGCGAGCCCAACGCTTGGCCTCGCGGCGGCGGCGGACCACGAATACCCCAAGCAGGCTTGCCGCTAGGGCGAGCCCAAGCACCACGGGAACCCAGAATCGCGGCTGAGCCCACCACGGCCGCGGGAGGAAGAGTGTAAACCGCTGCACAGGAACGGATTCCAGTTCGAATACATGGGTGCCCGACGAAAGCCCCGAGAGCACCAAGCTTCTCCCGGCACCCAAATCCACCCAGTCTCCCGCGTCGAGTCGGTAGCGCAAGGCCCTTCCCTCCGCCTGGGGATCGCCAAGTCGGGCTACCCGAAGGACCACGTTGGCGCCTTGGCGGCTGTCCTGAACTTCCCAGCTGCGCAGCACCCAGCGCGGATGCCCCAGCGGCGCCACACCGCGGGCCGACGATTTCACGAAAAGTCCGCGCTCGCCCCAGTTCCACGCGTACCCCTCTTCAGGCCACTGGTTTCTGGTCAATGGCTTTGGTTGTGGCGGTACGGTGTCGGTCAGCGCCGCACCATCCCAGGCGAGCCAACCTTCGGTCGTTTCGAGCACCGGCGTGGTGCCCGACCAGCCCGCGCTGAGCACCCAATCGCTTCGGCGCGTTCGCCAGGAGCCACCTTGCCACTCAAGTGCACCAAATTCGCCGTAGAGCAGCCATCGCCCATCCGTGAGTTCGGCCAAGCCTTTGGGCACGCCCGAGGACGGCAATGGAATGGTCGTTCGGCCTTCGGGGCGAACAAGCTGAAGTCCGGCGCTTGAAAGGACCGCAAAGCAGTCGGGCGCGGTCCGAGCCACCGAGGTGATGCGGCCCACGTTGTAGGCGGCGGTGCGCACGTCGTACCACTGTTCAGGCCTCGGAATTCGAACCATGCCGTCGCGCCCAGCCAGCAAGAGGCCGCCGTTCCCGTCGGGTGCCAAGGCCACGGCAAGGTCTAGCGGAGTGCCGCCCAAAGCCGCCATGGGTTGCACCTCGTCGTCGACCCAAAAAAGGCCTTCGCGGCTAGCAACCCACCACGAATCCTTGTCGAGCGCGGGGATCCACTGGGCGTCGGTGAGGCTGCGCGTTGCGCGCTCCCAACCTTCGTCGGTGAGCCGCTCCAAGCCCGACTCGGTTTCGGCCCAAACTCCGCCGCCGTCAACCGCCGCCGACCGAACGGGCTGATCGAGCACCCGGGTCCAAAATCCCGAGGCGCCGCGCACCCAAAGTCCCTTGGTCGAGGCGACCCACCACGAGCTTCCACGGCGGCCAAACTGCGTGGCGCCGCCCAAACCTTCCATGGCCTGCTTGGTCAACGACGCAGTCCCGACGCGCATCCACAGTCCGTCGGTTTGGAGAACCCAAAGGGTGTCGCCGTGGGCATCGACGTCGACCACGGTCGCCTTCATTCCGGCTACCGGCGTGGCTTGGCCTTCGAGCGGAATCCAAAATAGCCCGTCTGAGGTCGCCGCAAAAGCGCCTTGGCGAACCGGGGCCACGCCGAGCACAATGGGCGGAACCTTTGGCCACTGAGCTCGAAGCAGCGTAACGCCGTCGTAGCGCAGCACCCCTTCATCTTGGGTTGCAAGCCACCACAGTCCGTCGGGCCCCACGGCAACATCGAGCACCTCTCGGCCGCGTAGCTGCGCGTCCGTCGACCGGACGTCGACCGCAAACTCAAGCTGCTGGCCCCAAAACGGGACCGACGCGAGCAGTAGGACAAGTAGGCTCAGGGTGCGCACGAAGCGAAGGTAGCCCTTAGCCCGAAACATTCGTTTGCACGCACATGGAGCTCGCACCAAAGCAGATTCTTTGCTTCATGAAGCAGTTTTTAATCACCGCACTTGCCATGCTGGCCGCCCAAAGCACATGGGCCCAGATGCCCACCGAACCGTGGCACGACGCCCTTCGCCGCCAACGCTGGAGCGCGTGGACCCAGCATTCCGGACCCAAACCCGGCTTCACGCAGGCCCAGGCTGCTGCATTCGGTCCCAACATATCGGGCGGCCTGCGCCTCAGTCCCATGGATTTCGGCGTGTGGACCTGCGTGGAACGCACGATGGGTTCCGCACCGCTCACCCTACCCGGACTCAAGCGGCGGACCGAAGTGACGGTGCAGCCGGTTCGCTGGTCGGTGGGCCTCGGCTGGGAATCCCAGCGCATGCAGGTAGTGAGCCGCGCCGCATGGGGTCCCTGGACGGTGACTGCCCAGCCCACGGCGGGTCAGTGGTCTGCGAGCTGGCGCCAGCTGCAGACCTCCGGCTGGACGCTGGTCGCCCACGTGCGCCAGGATCTTGGAGCGAAGCAGACGGAGTGGATTCTGGGCCTCGAACGCGAGCATCTGGCCCTGTACGCGAGCTCCCTTGGCCGCTGGCGGTTGGTCCTTGAGCGGAGCGGCGTTCGCCTTGCCGTCGGCGGCGGATCGGCACTTCATAGTGCGGTCGGATTTGGACTTCCCGCACCCGAACGCGCGCCGTGATGAAGGCTTTGCTGAACCCACTCCGCGTTGCCGTAGCGCTGTGTGCCCCCATCAGTACCGCGGCCCAGCTTCACCTTGCGCCGCAGGGTAAGGCATTTGCTTTGCACGGCAAGAATGCCGACGACGTCCTGATGGACCAAGGTTGCCGCGCCACGCACCCCGAGTGGAGCGACGTTCAGCGGGATTCTGCCCGCGCTGCATGGCAGCAGTGGTGGCGCACCGGGCCTCCACGCGATGCGGAAGCCTTGGCGTTTCTATGGCCAACGCAGCAGTTCGCGCTCGAGCGCTACCAAGCCCAATTCGGCTGGCCGCGGGACAGCACGGAATGGCGCGCACTCCCCTTGAGCGGCGCGGAACGGGAACTGCTTCAGCGCCTCTACCACGGACCAAGGCAACGGTTTTCGGCTAGTCGCCACGACGGCAACCGCTGGGAACCCACATGGACAGCCGGATGGAGCTGCTCGGACTGCGCAGAGGGAAGCTGGAGTGCCCACCGCCTCGGTTCCGGTGCCCGGCTAGCTTTGGTGGGACCAACGTCGAATCTCAGCCTCCTTCCGTGGCTGCTTCGAAGCCCCTCAGACCGTCCGATTCGTCTGTGGCTGGGGCCCGAGTCGTTCGCCGCCGCGTTCCAGCCCGGCAAGCTCCCTGGCGGTGCGCCGCCGTGGTTGACGGGAATCGAGCGATTTTCAGTCGGACGGCATCCGACCTCTGGCATCCTGGGTGAAGTGGCGGTGCGGCGCGCCGCCTGGGCGGCCGCCGCAAGCCTGAGTCAGTACGGTTGGTGGTTCGCGAGCGGTACCTGGTACGGCCCGGGGGGCGTGCTTGTGCAGGCCCAACAGGAACGTCGTTCGGAGCCCCGCCATCCGTGGGCGCACGCCGCTGCCGACTCGCTGTGGGTGAGGCCGGCCGCTGGCGCCACGCCGTGGCGCGCGCAGCGCGGGAACCGCGCCACAGCGGCGTTGCCGCTGTGGGCCGGCCGCCTCACACTAACCCACGGCGCCACAGGGCAATCGGCGAGCTGGGCCGACCGCTCAAGCTCCATATCGTGGAGCCCTCACCAGCTGGCACTTGGACGGTATGTGGACGTGACGGCACCCGACCGCCGGTTGGTGCGCAGCGTACGGGTCATGCTGTACGCCGGGAGGGCCCAAGGCGCATCACTCCACCTTCGGGCGGCATCGCCCCAATGGCAGGGGGAACTTGGCTTGGCCGGCATTACGGCGCATGACGCGGTGCTTCCGCGCGCCCTCGGTCCCATGAGCTTGTGGCGGCCAGGATGCACGGGTGAGGCCGGATTGTCGTGGATCCGTGGTCCGAACCGAGCAAGTATTCGCGTTCGGTATGCACCAAGTGGGTGGAGCGGAAGTCTGCGCGTGAATGGGTCGCTCGACTCACGAACGAAAGCGAAGCTGGCCCGATAGGCCCCACTCCGACCAAAAATTCGGAAAGGATTTGGCCACGGCGCCGGAACCGCGCAGTACCACCGGACAGCGCAAGGAAACCAGGGCCGCACAAAACGCCATGCGGTGGTCGTCGTAGCTGTCCAGTTCAAGCCACGACGTGGGCAAGGCTTGTGGTGCGTCCCACTCCAGCCAATCGGAGCCGCTGCGCACACGGCAGCCCAACCTAGTCAATAGGTCGGCGGTGGCATCAAGCCGCGGTGATTCCTTGGCATTCAAGGTTTGCAGTCCGGTAGCACGGCCAGAGCGTCCGCCCAAGGCCGCAGCCACGATGGCCGGCATGGCCAAATCCGGCGTATCTCCAAACGCTACACTCCAGGGCGCACTGGGCCACGGCGCGGAGTGCGCAGCCAATCCTGAGGCTTCGACCTGAAGCGTGTAGCCGAGCTCGCTACCCCATTGGGCACAGCGGGAATCCCCTTGGATGCTGTCCAAGGCAAGGCCAGGGAGGCGGATCGATGCTCCAGTGAGCCCCACCGAGGCGAGCACCACGAAGGCCGACGACCAGTCCCGTTCGGGAGGCCACGACCGTGCGCCGGCCCCATGCATGGCCTCGGTCATGGCCAGGTAGGGTGCGCTCGTGAGCCCTTGAGGAAGTTCAAGCTGCACCGGCTCAGCGAAGCAGGGCGAACTCAGCAGGAGTGCGGAGGCGAACTGGGAACTCTGGCGCGCGTCGACGGCCACCGTTCCGCCGGTAAGGGTAACGCCTTCGATTTGAAAACCCAAGGGATCTGGTTCGATGCGCGCCCCCATCGACTGCAGGGCGTGAACCAGCGGAAGGATGGGCCGGTTGCGCAGCCGTTCGTCGGCGGTCAAGCGCACGCGCGCTCCGGGCTGGGCGGCCCAATAGGCCATGCCAAAGCGGTAGGCTGTGCCCGCTGGACCCGCCGCCGCGGTGCGCCAACCGTCGCTGCCAAGCGTCGGCTCGAGCACCCGCTTCATGGCGTGCATGTCGTCGCTCCACAGCGCGTCGGGTTCCGGCAGTGGTTCGCCGTGCACCGCCTTGAGCAGCAGCGCGCGGTTCGCGAGGCTTTTGGCGTACGGGAGGTTAATGCTTCGCATCCGCTTTCCAGGCCGCGTAAAATTGCGCCGCGTCGAGTTCCCAAACCGCCTCGGGCGCACCGGGCTCGGCGCTCCAGACCATGCGCAGTTGGCCTCCGCGCTTCTTTTTGTCGTGCTGCATCCTCGCCCACACGGCTTCGGAATCCAGACTGCGGTAGGCACTATGATCAAAATCGGCTTCGATTCGGGTGCGGAGCGCTTCGCGTGCCGAAGCACCCGGTAGCGCAAGCCCATCCAAAATCCGCGATTCCACCGAAAGCCCAAAGGCTACCGCGTCTCCATGGCCTAAATCCCAGTCGAGCTCGAGCGCTAAACTTTCGACCGCATGGCCCACGGTGTGCCCCATATTGAGCACGGCGCGGCGGGATCCGCGCTCAAAAGGGTCGGCAGCGACGACGTCGAGCTTGACCTGGGCTGCCTCGGCCATGAGCGCCCCGGCATAACCGTAGTCGTGGCGAACCGCCTCGTTCCAGAGGGATCCGCCGGCAATCCACGCTTGCTTGAGGAGTTCCGCCCAGCCTTGGCGCCACTCGCGCTCAGGCAAGGTTTCAAGCGCACGAACGTCGGCAAAGACGGGCGCCTCTGGACGCCACGTTCCGAGGAGGTTTTTCGTGCCTTCGGCGTCCACGCCGTTTTTTCCGCCCCAGGCTGCATCGACCATGGCGAGCAATGAAGTAGGGACCAAAACCAAATCGATTCCGCGCAGGTACAGGTTCGCGAGCAAGCCCGCCATGTCGCAGACCACCCCGCCGCCCAATGCGATCAGCAGCGCACCACGGTCGGCCCCTTCGTCGCGCAGTCCAAGCGCGAGCTGCTCAATTATAGCCAGTTCCTTGGAGGCCTCACCGGGCTCAATTTCCAGGACGTGGGCGTCACCTAGTGCGTCCAATTCGCCCATAAACTGGGGGAGCACGAGTTCGTGGGTCATGCTGTCCACCAAGATGTGCACCGACGTAAAATGCCCTTCGTGCGCTAAGAGCCACGCATTCAATTCGTTCCAGGCGATGGGGCCGAGCGAACGTACCGGATGAAGTTCCATAGCACAAAGGTCGAGCATCTCGGCCCATATCTTTGCACGAACCTTGAATCCTTAGCCCTGTGAAGCTCGATTTTTCGGATACCGCCCTTGCCTTTCAGCACGCTTCGAACGCCGATTTGCGGCGCGCGCGAATGCTCTTTGGCGTCCTGGCCTCTCCTGCCCTGGTTTCTGCCGGAAAAGTTCTGAGTCTTTGGGCCTTGCGCTGGCGCCTTCCGGTTAAGGGATTGATCCGTGCGACGGTATTCCGCCAGTTTTGCGGCGGCGAAACCGTGGCCGAAAGCCGGCCGGCGATTCAGCGCCTGTGGCAGGCCAAGGTGGGCAGCATTTTAGATTATTCCGTTGAAGGCCAAACCACCGACGCGGCCTTTGACCAGACGGTCGAAGTCGCGTTGCAAACGTTAGCACTCGCCGCCCACGAACCTGGGCTGAGTTTGGGTGTCTTTAAAATGACCGGAATTGCGCCACACCACCTGCTCGAAAAAATGACCGAAGGTTCCGCGCTAAATGCCGACGAAGAAGCCCAGCTGGCGCGAGTTCGGCAGCGCATTCGCCGCATGGCGCAGTTCGCGGCCAAATCCGGACGGGTGCTGATGATTGACGCCGAGGAAACATGGATTCAGGGTGCCATTGACCAGCTGGCCCGTGAAGCCATGATGGAATTCAACGCCGATCGACTCGTGGTGATGACGACAATCCAGTGCTACCGCGTCGGCCGTCAAGCCCAGCTCGAAGCGGATTTGGCCCATGCGGCGGAAAAGGGTTACTACTACGGCGTGAAGCTGGTGCGCGGCGCCTACATGGAAAAGGAACGCGAGCGCGCCGCACAGCACGGATACCCTTCGCCAATCCAGCCCGACAAAGCCGCGACCGACGCCGAATACGATGCCTGCCTGCGCACGATGCTTGCGGCACTCGGATCCCCCGACCAACCCGGCCGCGTCGGAGTGGTCGTGGGCACCCACAACGAATCCAGCACGCGCCTCGGTGCCGAGCAGTTGGTGGCACAGGGATGGACGCCGTCCGAAGCCCCCGTGTGGTTTGCCCAGCTCTACGGAATGAGCGACTTCATCAGTTTTGTGGTGGCGCACCACGGATTTCGCGTCGCCAAGTACTTGCCGTTCGGCCCCATCGTGAACGTGATGCCCTACCTGCTTCGCCGCGCCGAAGAGAATACGTCGGTGGCCGGCCAAACCGGGCGGGAATTGATGATGCTGCGCAAGGAAGCCGCTCGGCGAGCAACCAAGTAACTAGTTGCTAGTTACTCGTTAACTGGACAAGCCACGCACTGTCGCGGCGGACTTCCCAGAGTCCGCGCCAAGCCTGGCCTTCATGGTCTAGATCAATCCAGTAGGCCGGAACTTCCGCGGCGTGGCGGGTGCGCGTGCGGCTTGCCGAAAAATCTACTTCGCCCAAGATTAAAAACGCCTTTAGTACGCTGGAATCAGCGCCCAACTCGGCCCAGGCTGCTGCATCGGCACCGCGCACTGGCTTGCGGTTAAGTTCGGTAAGTACCCGGTCGTTGGGAAAGTAGCTGCACTCGAAGTCGCGGTCGCTGAACAGGGCGCCCACGAGAAGTACCCCAAGGCCCACGCCGAGGGAATACCAAAGGATTCGGCGAAGCAACTTCAAAGCAGCAAGTCTAAATCGGTGAACGGCTGATCCATGGACTGCGCCAATGGAGCGCTGGTCAACTGCCCGTGGTAGAGGTACACACCGCTCCGCCAGTGAGGTTTAGCTCGAAGGGCCTCCTCTACGCCCCCGAGGTCGGCGAGCTCGCGAAGCATCGGCGACGTCAAGTTGTTCAGCGCAAAAGACGCCGTGCGCGCAACCCGTGAGGCGATGTTGGGCACCGCAAAATGGGTCACGTCAAATTTGGTGTAGACCGGCGAGTCCCACGAAGTAACCTCGCTGGTTTCCAGGCATCCGCCGTGGTCAATGCTCAAATCGACGACCACGCTCCGGGGCTTCATTGCGGCCACCATGGCTTCGGTCACCACCACCGGCGTGCGGCCATTGACCGGGCGCAAGGCGCCAATGACCACGTCGCAGCGGCGAAGCGCCTTAGCCAAAATTTGGGGCTGCAGGGTACAGGTGTAGACGTCGCCCACCCGCTCGCGCAAGCGCTGCAAGCGCGTCAACGACGAGTCAAACACTTTAACGGATGCGCCGAGAGCCGTTGCTAACCGAGCTGCGGTGGTTCCCACGGTTCCAGCACCCAAAATCACCACTTCGGTAGGCGGAACACCCGTGACCGCTCCCATCGCGTACCCCTTGCCGCCGGACCACGTCGAGAGGTACTCCATGGCGATCGTAATGGCTTGGCTGCCGCCGATTTCGGCCATGGAGCGCACGAAGGGTGCGCGCCCGTCCTCGTCGAGGATGCTGCCGTAGCTGAAGGCGGTGCAGCGCTTGGCTTTGAGGGCGGCAAGAAACGGAGCCGTGAGCGTACCCGGCTGCAGCGTCGAAAAAAGCACTTGACCTTGGGCCATCAACGGCCATTCGGCCTCAGACGGCGCCTCGACTTTGGCGAGTACGGGGCACCCAAAAACCACTCGGCGGTCGGTGGTGATTTCGGCGCCTGCTTCAGAATATTCTCGGTCGCTGTAGCGCGCAGCAACCCCAGCATTCGATTCCAGCACCACTTCGTGGCCCTGCGAAACCAACAAATGCACTCCTTCGGGGGTCAGCGCCACACGGTTCTCTGCCCAGGTCGACTCCAGCGGAATTCCGATGCGCAAGCGCTGCGCCTTGGCGTCCACCATGAGGCGTTCTTCTTGTGTCTGAAAAACAGGAGCAGCTTCCATAACCAGGGCGTTAACGGTGAGGTCCTACGAAGGTAACCTTTCTGGAGCCATCGTCGCCGACCTCGATGCGCACTTCACCGGCGTCTTCGGGCAGCAAGGCCCCGGCGCGGTCGGCCCACTCCACCCAGCAGGGTTGGCCGCTGGCCGTGTACTCTTCAAACCCCATCGCCGCCACCTGCTCCGGTCGTTCCAGCCGATGCAAATCGAAGTGAAAAATCGGCCCAATCGGCGACGAGTACTCATTCACCAGCGCAAACGTGGGGCTGCTGGCTCGGTCTGTGGAACCCAATGCCCGAAGCCAGTAGCCGACGGCCGTGGTTTTGCCTGCGCCCATTTCGCCCCGCAGCGCCACGACGCCCTGCAGCGCCTCGCGGTGCGCCTCGGCCCAACCAAGCCAGTCCTCAGGCTGAGTGATGGTCGCTTCATCCATGGCGGCAAAGGTCAGCTACGCGGGCGCAGCACCGCAAACGGCACAATCACTTCTTCCATCGAAATGCCGCCGTGCTGGTAGCTTCCGTCGAACTTCTCGACGTGGTGGTGGTACTGACTCTGGTACACAAAGTAGTCTTGCTCGCCGGCAAACAGCACCTTATCGCCCAAATTCGTCGCCGGAATACCGAGGCGTTCGGGTTCTGCGACCAACGCAACGTCGCGTTCTTTAAATTCCATGCCGCGGCCCACTTTGTAGCGCAAGTTGGCCGTCAAATCCCGGCTTCCGCGCACGGTGACCGGCTTGCGGACGGTGACCGTTCCGTGGTCCGTGGTCACCACCAAGGTTACGCCGTCGTGGGCCAAATCGTCGACCCATGCACGCAGCGGAGAATGCGTCCACCACGAAGCGGTCAGGCTGCGAAATCCGCGGTCGTCGCGCGCCAAATCCCTCAAAATCACCTCGTCAGTCTTCGCGTGGCTCATGCGGTCAATGAAGTTGACCACCACCGCGACCAAATCCTTACCCCGCAACTCGCGCCATTTGGCCACGAAGCGTTGCTCGCTGGTAGCATGGGTTAATTTGGCGTAGCCTGGGGTCGGAACCCCGTTGCGCGCCGCCCAGTGACTCAAGTAAAACTCTTCGTGGGCGTTGCGTCCACCTTCGGCATCGAGCACGTCGCGCACCCAGCGGTCCGGGTGGCGCTTCGCGAGCTCCGAGGGCATGGCTCCGCCCAACAGCGCATTGCGGGCGTACTGCGTAGCCGTGGGCAAAATACTGGCATACAGGTCGTCTGACTCCACGCGGTACTTGCCCGTCATGAGCGACTGGATTTCCTGCCACTGGTCGAGGCGCAGGTTGTCGAAGACGAGCAGCACCACTTTTTCGTTGCGGTCAAGCAGGGGTTTGACGCGCACGTCGAGCAGTTGGTGGCTAAACAAGCAGGGCGCCTCGTCGTCGTGGAGAAACCCCGGATAGACTTCGGCCCACCAGCGGGTGAAGAGCCGGTTAGCTTCCTCGCGCTGGTGGTCCAGCATGGCGCGCATCGATTCAGCCTCTCCTCCGGCCAATTCCCGGTCCCAACGAAGCAGCTCCCGGTAAATTTCGGTCCAGGATTCCCAGCTACCGGCGTCGGCGATCCGGCCGCCCAGTTCGCGGAACTCCTGCTGGTAGCGGCTTGCGCTGCGCGCGCCCTGAAGGGCACCCTGGCCTAAAATTCGGGTCAAGGTCGAAAGCACTTGACGAGGCTGGACCGGCTTGAGCAGGTAGTCCGCCAGCTGCGAACCCAGCGCGTCGGCCATCAGCCCTTCTTCTTCGCTTTTGGTCACCATTACCACGGGCAATGCCGGTTTGAGCGCCTTGATTTGGGGCAGCACGTCGAGTCCGCTCGGCCCGGGCATGTGCTCGTCGAGCAGCACGCAATCCAGGGACTCCGTGCGAATCAACGCCACGGCATCGGCCGCGTTGGTGGCCGTAACCACGTGGATTCCGCGCCCCTCGAGGTAGAGAATGTGGGGCCGCAGCGCCTCAACTTCGTCGTCGACCCATAAAATCCTCGAATTTTCCATGGTTTTGTGGTTAAGTTTGGGTATTCAAGCTCGTTCCATGCCGCCTGTTCCCGCGACCAACAAGTTCAAACTTTTTAACGATCCGATCTACGGTTTTATTTCGCTGCCGTCAGCTCGGATTTTCGACCTCGTTGAGCACCCCTACTTTCAGCGGTTGCGGCGCATTAGCCAGCTGGGACTGAGCTACTTGGTGTATCCCGGCGCCTACCATACCCGCTTTCACCACGCGCTCGGAGCCATGCATTTGATGCAAAAAGCCATTCAGGTACTGCAGCGCAAGGGCGTCGAAATCACCGAGTCCGAGGCCGAATCCGCCCAGATTGCCATCCTCCTTCACGACGTCGGACACGGCCCGTTCAGCCACGCGCTCGAGCACACGCTACTCGACGGCGTGCACCACGAGACGGTTTCGCGCCTCATCATGCGGCGCCTCAACGCGGAATTTGGCGGACAACTCGACGAGGCGATTGCGATTTTTGAAGGAACACACCCAAAACGCTTTCTTCACGAGTTGATTTCGTCGCAGCTCGATATGGACCGCATGGACTACCTCAAGCGCGACGCGTTCTACACGGGCGTCATCGAGGGCGCCATCAACAGCGACCGCCTGCTTGAAATGCTGCACGTGGCCGACGGCCATTTGGTGCTCGAGCACAAAGCCATCACGTCCATTGAAAAGTTCTTGATGAGCCGCAGCCTGATGTACTGGCAAGTGTACATGCACAAAACAGTGCTCAGCGCCGAGAACATGCTCGTCGAGGTGCTGCGTAGGGCCTCGATTCTTGCCCAAGGT
>JACCED012433739.1_pt1 | contig 17821 bp, 16 predicted proteins | sample 7455021 | NCBI WGS metagenome assembly JACCED01 (sample SAMN15323456, study PRJNA562643) | freshwater metagenome | isolation source: river surface water | place: USA:Blue River Watershed | collected 2017-08-19 | reverse complement strand
GCACTGCCTAGGAAGGCAGCGTGTCCGAACGATAGCAAACCCGTGAAGCCTAGCAGTAAATTAAACGCGCACGCAAAGAGTGCGTAGCACATGATCTTCATGGCGAAGATCGGATAGATCCCCACCAGAGGGATCGCCGCCAAAAACAATAGAAAGACGATATAGCCGAGCGCTTGACGATTCATTTTTCTTTCCCGAATAGTCCGGCAGGGCGGATAAGTAGGACGATAGCCATGATGATGAAGACCACCGTGCTGGAGGCCTCGGGCCAGAACACTTTGGTTAAACCTTCGATGATGCCCAGACCGAGCCCGGTCACGATTGCGCCCATGATGGACCCCATGCCGCCGATCACCACAACAGCGAACACCACGATGATCAGATTCGATCCCATCAGCGGAGACACTTGGAGAATGGGTGCTGCTAGTACTCCGGCAAAGCCAGCTAGCGCGACACCAAAGCCATAGGTCAGGGTAATCATGAGCGGTACGTTGACGCCGAAGGCTTCAACAAGCTTGGGGTTTTCCGTTGCAGCACGCAACAAAGCACCGAGTCGTGTGCGCTCGATGATGAACCAAGTGATCAGACACACAACCACTGAAGCGACGACCACCCAGGCGCGATAGTTTGGCAACATCATGAAGCCTAAATTCGTCGCGCCACGCAAGGCCTCGGGGGTGGAGTAGGGCTGCCCTGATACGCCATAAAAACTGCGGAACAGGCCTTCGATCAGTAGCGTGATACCAAAAGTCAGCAATAAGCCGTATAGATGGTCAAGCTTATAGAGATGCTTGAGTAGAAATTTTTCAATGAGGATGCCAAAGAGTCCAACGATGATCGGCGCCAAAATCAACATCAACCAGTAGTTGATGCCGAAATAGGATAGCCCCATCCAGGCGAGAAACGCACCCAACATGTACAGCGCACCGTGCGCGAAGTTGATGACGTTAAGAAGGCCAAAGATTACCGCTAAGCCTAGCGATAAGATGGCGTAGAAAGAGCCGTTGACTAAGCCCAGCAATAACTGGCCAAGAAAGGCCTGCAACGGAATACCAAATATCATGATCATGTTCTATCTGCTTCGCATCGACTGCATGAGCAGAACTCGCCTTCGCACACATGAAGTGCGCGAAGGCGTCGTTCTGATTACTTCTTGACCAGCTTGCAGGTCGATTCGGAGAGCTTGGTGAACACTTCTTCACCTGGCAATACAGCGAGCTGCTTGTAGTAGTCCCAAGGACCTTTCGATTCGCTTGGCTTTTTGACTTCCATCAAGAACATGTCGTGAATCATGCGGCCATCTTCGCGAACATAGCCATTTTTAGCGAACATATCGTTTACTTTGTTCGATTTGATCCACTTCATTACGGTGTCGCCGTCGTCGCTACCCGTTTCTTTGACGGCTTTCAGGTAGAAGGACACGGCAGAGTAGTCGCCCGCCTGAATCATCGAAGGTTTGCGTTTGACGCGGGCTTCGAACTTCTTCGACCATTCGCGAGTCTCGTCGTTTTGATCCCAATACCAGCCATCGGTAAATTGCATGCCCTGTGTGACATTCAGGCCAAGCGAGTGGATGTCGTTGATGAAAATCAGCAAGCCGGCCAGTTTCATGGTCTTGCCAATGCCAAATTCGTTCGCAGCTTTGATGGAGTTGATCGTGTCACCGCCAGCGTTGGCCAGTCCCAAAATTTGTGCCTTGGAGCTTTGTGCTTGCAACAAGAACGACGAGAAGTCCGATGAGTTCAATGGAGCACGTACTTGGCCGCGCACCTCACCGCCGGCTGCGCGCACCACGTTGGCTGTATCGCGCTCAAGGGCGTGACCGAAGGCGTAGTCGGCTGTCAGGAAGTACCAGGATTTACCGCCTGCCTTCACGACTGCAGATCCTGTGCCGCGTGCCAGCGCAACGGTGTCATACGCCCAGTGCACGGTGTAGGGCGTGCACTGCGAGCCGGTCAGGTCTGATGCTGCCGCGCCAATGGCAAAGAAGGGCTTTTTGCGTTCTGCAGCGATGCCGGCCAAGGCAAGGTTCACACCTGAGTTCGTACCGCCAATCAACATGTCGATTTTTTGCTGATCAAACCATTCGCGTGCGCGTGCTGCAGCAACGTCAGCTTTGTTTTGGTGATCGGCGAAAACCAGTTCGATTTTTTTGCCGTTGATTTCACCGCCTGCATCGGCGATCGCCATGCGAGCTGCTTCGATGCCGCCGGCGCCGTCGATGTCGGAGTAAACGCTGGCCATGTCGGTGATAAAGCCGATACGGATAACGTTGTCAGAGATGTTGGCTGACGCGGGTTGTGCCATCAGGCCGGCGCTAGCCAGCATCATTGAGGCGCTGAGAGTACGAAGTTTCATATGGAATAGCTCCAGAGAGTCGCTGCAGGAAAAAGGTAATTAAACCCCAAGTAATTCGTTCAGGACAGCTTGCTTGTCCTTGAGTTCGGCAGCCGCGAAGTGTTCGACGATCTGACCGTGCTCCATCACATAAAACCGATCAGCCAGGGGCGCGGCAAACCGGAAATTCTGCTCCACCATAATAATGGTGTAACCCTTTGATTTTAATGTCTTAATCATGCGTCCCAGGGTTTGCACAATCACTGGGGCAAGACCCTCAGAAATCTCATCGAGCAATAGGAGATTGGCCCCAGTACGCAGTATGCGCGCGACCGCAAGCATCTGTTGTTCGCCGCCGGATAAGCGCGTACCTGGTGAATGACGGCGCTCTAGAAGGTTAGGGAACATCTCATAGATCTCAGAAAGAGACATTCCGCCGCCAAGGGCACCGACGGGAGGTGGAAGCAGTAGGTTCTCTTCGCAAGATAGGCTTGCAAAAATGCCGCGCTCTTCAGGACAGTACCCAATACCCAGGTGAGCGATCTTGTAGGTTGGCATATCGATCGCTTCAGTGCCATGAATTTTGACTGAGCCTGTACGTGAGCCGGTAAGTCCAAGAATCGCACGCAGCGATGTCGTGCGACCAGCGCCATTGCGACCGAGTAAGGTGACAACTTCACCTTTCTGTACGGTGAGGTCCACTCCATGCAAGATGTGGGACTCGCCGTACCAAGCGTTCAGTCCTGAAATTTCGAGTGCGGGTGAGCTCATGTGTGCGCTCCTTCCAGTTCACCTTCAGTGGTCCCCATGTAGGCTTCCATGACTGCAGGGTCTCTTGAGACATGCGAATAAGGACCTTCAGCCAGTACGGCGCCACGCGCCAAGACCGTGATCGTGTCAGCGATGGAGGACACGACATTCATGTTGTGTTCAACCATCAGGATCGTACGGCCGGCGCTTACACGTTTGATGAGCTGCGTGACACGCTCAACATCTTCGTGTCCCATGCCCTGGGTGGGTTCGTCGAGCAGCATGAGCTCTGGTTCCATGGCCAGCGTTGTCGCGATCTCAAGCGCTCGCTTGCGCCCATAGGGCAGGCTTCCTGTAATTTCGTTGGCGAATTGGCCGAGGTCCACCTGCTCAAGCAAGGCTTGTGCGCGGTCATTGAGTTGGTTGAGACGTTTTTCGCTGCGCCAAAAGTGAAAAGACAATCCCGTTTCGCGCTGTAGACCGATACGCACATTTTCAAGCACTGTGAGATGCGGGAAGACAGCGGAGATCTGGAACGATCGAATGATTCCGCGCCGCGCAATTTGAGCGGGGCGATCTTTCGTGATGTCGATACCGTTAAAGGCAATCATGCCTCTGGTCGGAGTCAGAAATTTTGTGAGCAAGTTAAAACAAGTTGTTTTGCCTGCGCCATTGGGACCAATCAAGGCGTGAATCTGCCCGCGCTGTACGCGCAAAGATATGTCGTTTACGGCGACGAAGCCGCGAAATTCTTTCGTGAGGTTTTTGGTCTCGAGAATGATGTCGTTCATTCGTTTTTGCATCTGAGATGGTTTTAATTCTGAACAGAATTATCTCTTGGATGCGATACAAACCTCAATTCGGGTTTGTCATAGGGGGTTTAACCCTTGGTCTTCTTGGAGTACTCGCAGAGGTCCGAAATCCCGCATTGCGGGCACTTCGGGGTGCGCGCAACACAAACGTAGCGCCCATGTAGGATTAACCAGTGATGCGCGTCGACTTTGAATTCGGCTGGGATGAATTTTTCGAGGCCGCGCTCCACGGCGAGAACATCCTTGCCGGGGGCGATTTTGGTGCGATTCGATACTCGAAAGATATGCGTATCCACTGCGATTGTCGGTTCGCCAAATGCCGTGTTGAGCACCACATTGGCTGTTTTGCGACCGACGCCGGGAAGCGCCTCGAGCGCCTCGCGTGTGCGTGGTACCTTGCCGGCGTGTTGCTCTAACAGCAATTCGCAGGTCGCAATGACGTTTTTTGCCTTGGTTTTGTAAAGTCCGATGGTTTGGATAAATGGCATCAAACCCTCTACCCCGAGCGCTGCGATGGTTCTCGGCGTGCCATGCTTTGGAAAAAGCTTACGTGTTGCGATATTGACCGACTTGTCAGTCGCTTGCGCAGACAGCATGACCGCAATTAACAACTGAAAATCGGTTTTGTATTCGAGCTCAGTTGTGGGCGCTGGGTTCGCCGCGCGCAGCCGCGAAAATATCTCGTATCGCTTGGTGGGATTCATGGCGTGGCGGCAGCGGCACGACGCGCACGCGCCTTGGCAAGAGCTTGAGCTACCGCGTTTCCGATCTCCTTCGCTGATTCTTGCCGTTGCGGCTCTTGCGCAGGGCGGGCAAGCCGTTCATTGCGTGCCTCAAAGCGTTGTCGGGATGTTTGTGCATCCTCGCGCGTCCAGGTGCGCGCTGGGGAGACGTTGACCATTTCAATACAGTCAACAGGACAGGGTGCAACGCATAGGTCGCAGCCCGTACACGCATGGGCTAATACCGTATGCATGAGTTTGGATGCGCCAACAATCGCGTCGACCGGGCAAGCTTGTATGCAGAGCGTGCACCCGATGCAATATTGTTCATCAATGACGGCGACCTGCAGGGGCAGATGTTGGCCACAGGTTTCGTCAAGTGGCAGCACTTCGGTTTTAAGTAGCGCCGCTAGGGCCGTAATCCCTTTTTCCCCACCGGGAGGGCACCGATTTATCGGAGCGAGTCCCTCAGCAATGGCTTGCGCGTAGGGCGCACAACCTGCGTAACCGCATTTCGTACACTGTGTCTGCGGCAGCAGGTCGTTTATGCGCTCAGCGAGCATAAGGCCCTAAGCGCTGCGAACGAACTCGGCAATTTTCGGGCAAATCGTTGTGCGCCAACGCCGGCCTGAAAAAATCCCGTAGTGTCCGCACTCCGGAGCGGTGTAGTGTTGCTTGCGTTTTGCAGGGATGCTCGAGCACAAATCTTGAGCAGCACGCGTCTGGCCTTCGCCAGAGATATCGTCGAGTTCGCCTTCAATCGTAAACAGCGCAACTGATTTGATGTCGGAGGGCTTGACGAGTTGGCCATCAATGACCCAAGTGCCGTTAGGCAAGTCGAAATCTTGGAACACCGTACGAATGGTTTCCAGATAAAAATCAGCCGACATGTCGAGCACAGCGTTGTACTCGTTGTAGAAGCGACGATGCGCTTCTGCGTCTTCCTCATCACCGCGGAGCAGGTCGAGGTAGAAATCGTAATGAGATTTCAAGTGACGATCAGGATTCATTGACAAAAAGCCTGCATGTTGCAGGAAGCCTGGGTATACACGACGCCCCGCGCCTGGGTACTGAGCCGGGACGGTGTGAATCAGCTTTTCTTCAAACCATTCAAATGGTTTCGTCGTTGCTAGACGGTTCACTTGTGTTGGTGAACAGCGGGGGTCAATTGGGCCACCCATCATCACCATGCTGCGTGGCAGACAAGGATTCTTGCTTGAGGCCATCAATGAGACGGCGGCTAGGGCAGGCACTGTCGGCTGACAGACGGACATCAAGTGGACATCAGGTCCGAGGTGCTCTAGGAATTGTTGGATATATCGAACGTAATCGTTCAGACCAAACTTACCGTCCGCTAGCGGCACCATGCGTGCATCGATCCAGTCTGACACGTAGACTTCGTGATTCGGTAACAGTGCACGAACAGTGTCACGCAGTAGTGTTGCGTGGTGTCCCGACATTGGGGCAAGGACTAATAATTTTGGATCTGCCTTGCGTTGCTTGTCGGAGATATCTCTCTTGAAGTGAATCAGGTTACAGAATGGTAGGCTCAGGTCGGTCTCGATCGTCACGCCAACCGTTTTGCCGTTTACTTCTGTGGTGGTCAAGCCCCACGATGGTTTTTCGTAGTTTTTCCCGAGGCGATGAACGAGTTCGTATCCTGCGGCCATCTGACGCGCGATCGGCGTGTAGGCAAGCGGACTGCCAGGATGCGAAAACAATTTGGATCCCAACTCGGTGAAGTGCGCGAGGGGTGACATGATGGCACGGTGCATTTCATGAAGTTGATAAAGCATGTGCGATTCCAAAAAGTAGTCAGGAAACGTCAATTATGACGCTTTATTGACACCAAAATAGCGAACTTGGGGCCAAAATTGCTGTTGTGCAGCAAAATGTAGCAGAAGCACCACGACTTTATAGGCGAGAACACAAAATATAGGGGGTAATACCTATGCGCGGACTACCTATAGTGCTTTTCTCTTAGTGCCGCGATAGACCTACCAGTAGTTTTCTACGGCAAGATTGCCCGCTACACCGCGGCGGCCTGCCGCAAACCCGCGTTCGGCGAGCAAGGTGCGCATTTCGGTCACCATGGCGGGGTTCCCGCAGAGCATGATTCGGGAGCGATCCGGCACGAGGGGAATGCCGGTACGTTGTTCAAGCTCTCCGGTCGTGAGTAGGGTGGTGAGTCGGCTTGCAGAGAGGTGCTTGGATTGGATAGACGGCGACAGTTCGCTCTGCAATGGCTCTTGGCTCGTGATCGGCAAGTAAATCATTTTCGCTACGCCGTGTTGAGACTGGAGTTGCAGCAGCTCTTGACGGTACGCGAGTTCGGCGGCTTGGCGGACTCCATGCAACACGACGATTCGCTTAAAGCGTTGCCAGGTGCTTGCTTCGCGCAACATCGAAATATAGGCCGAGAGGCCAGTGCCCGTCGAGACCAACCACAGGTCTTCGCCATCAGCAAATTGGTCAAGTGTGAGAAAGCCAAAGACTGTTTTGTTCACCCAAAGGGTGTCGCCCGGGCTGAGAGAGGCGAGAGTCGGACTGAATTTGCCGTCAGGCACGACGACGGAGAAGAATTCGAGCGCATTCTCAGACGGGTGGGACACCATCGAATAGGCACGCCACTCATTGGGAGTCAGAGGGTCAGAGGTCCCGATAGACAAGCCAAGACGTGCGAATTGTCCAGGCGTGAAACGGAATTCAGGGTCGCGTGTGACCGTGAGTGAAAATAATTTGTCGCTTAACCAAACGGTCTTGGATAAGACCGTTTGAGGAGTGTACTTAGCGCTCAAGATACTGCAGTTTGTCGGGTTTGCCGTTCCAGTCGTCAGCATCCGGCAGAGGCTTTTTCGAGCGGCTGATGCTGTCGAACTTAGGAGAGAGTTCAGCGTTGAGTGCGATGAACTTCATTTGGTCTTGCGGGACGTCTTCTTCTGCAAAAATAGCATTGGCAGGGCATTCTGGGATACAGACGGCGCAGTCAATACATTCATCGGGGTCGATTACCAGGAAAGTCGGGCCCTCACGGAAGCAGTCCACGGGACAAACGTCCACGCAATCCGTAAATTTGCACTTGATACAGTTTTCAGTCACGACGTGAGTCATGGGTTCCACCAGAAGGGAAGTTGTGAAAGCGATCGGGCGGGCACTATTTTTGAGCCAGTGAATCGAACGAGGTATTAGTTTAACCAATCTCTCGCTGCCGTATCGGGATATCCCTGATATCGAAAGTGCCTGTGCTAAGGTTTTGGAAACACCTCTAGGCACAGACATGATTATTAAGTCACTGCTCGACACGGATCTCTATAAATTCACAATGATGCAGGTTGTACTGCATCACTTTCCTGCGGCGCAGGTTGAATATCGTTATAAATGCCGCAATAAAGGCGTTGACCTCAGGCCGTACCTTGAGGAAATTAGGGCAGAGATTCATAGCCTATGCCAGTTGCGTTTCTCTGAGGCGGAGCTCGACTACTTGCGTGGTTTGCGCTTCATCAAGAGCGATTTCATTGACTTTCTTGGCCTATTTCATTTGCCGGAAAAATGCATCACCGTCTCTGAGGGCGAAGGTCCAGGTGAGATTGCGATTTCGGTCAAGGGGTCGTGGTTACACACTATTTTGTTTGAAATCCCGGTGCTTGCGATCGTCAACGAGGTGTATTTTCGACGGACTTGTCTGGAGCCCAATTGGGAAGAGGGCCGTGTTCGGCTTCAAAACAAGATGAAGCTGGTGCTTGAGGCAAATGACTTAAGCGAGTTTCGAGTTGCTGAGTACGGAACGCGACGCAGATTCTCGCAAGTCTGGCACGAAGAAGTCGTCACCACCATGAAAGCGCAGATGGGAGAACATTTTGCGGGGACCAGCAATGTTTGGTTAGCCATGCGTCACGGTGTTTTGCCCCTGGGAACGATGGCACATGAGTATTTACAGGCCTGCCAAGCGCTTGGTCCGCGGTTACGCGATTCCCAGGTATACGCCTTTGAGATCTGGGCGAAGGAGTATCGCGGCGACTTGGGTATCGCGCTGTCTGATGTGTATGGCATGAGTGCTTTCCTGCGCGATTTTGATATGTACTTCTGCAAATTGTTTGATGGTGCACGCCACGACTCCGGTGATCCGTTTGAGTGGGGAGAGCGCATGATTGCCCACTATGAGGCAAACCGTGTCGATCCGCGCGCCAAGACCCTGATTTTTTCGGATGCGTTAACATTTCCACTTGCGATTGAGCTGACGCGCAGGTTTGCCGGACGCTGCAAAACAGCCTTCGGCATTGGAACCAATCTCACGAACGACCTAGGGTATGAACCCCTGCAGGTTGTGATGAAAATGATCCGATGCAATGGTCAGCCCGTCGCCAAAGTGTCTGATGCGCCTGAAAAAACCATGTGCGACGACAAAGCCTACCTGACGTATTTGCGTCAGGTGTTTGAGTTGCCACCCGCCTGATAAATCAAAGGAAAGACTATGAGCAAGATCACCCGTGTAAATGTCGGCAAACGACTTTCAGATATGGCCATTCACAATGGCGTTGCCTACTTGGCTGGCCAAGTGGCCGACGACACAACACAAGACATTACGGGTCAGACAACCCAAATCTTGGCGGTCATTGACAAGCTGCTTGCGACTGCTGGTACCGACAAAACCAAGATTTTGATGACGCAGATTTTTGTGGCCAACATGAAAGAGTTCGACGGCATGAACAAGGCCTGGGACGCTTGGGTGGCTGATGGTAATGCTCCGCCGCGTGCCACGATCGAAGCGCGTTTGGCGAGCGCTGACTATAAGGTCGAGATCGTGGTGACTGCCGCGATCTAAATTGTCATTTTGTCTACGCAGCCCACAGATTCAACGCTCGAGTCTCTGGTCGCGGGTTTAACCCCAGACGATCAGGAGCAGGTGCGTCAGACAGCGCGGTGGGCCTGCGCAAAACTCGCTACGCTGCACAATGCAGCGGGCGAGACACATATCGAACACGCGCTTGGTTCGACAAAAATTTTGTCAGATATGCAGGCCGACGCTGCGACGCGTTGTGCTGCACTATTGATCGGTGTGCCCGAGGAGGCAGGTGCAGCATCCCCGCCTGCGACCGGTTCGGACGCGCAAACCTTACCTATTTCCCCTGAGGTCACTCGACTAGTGCAAGGCACTCGCGCACTGCTGCGGCTGGGCTCGATCGCGAAGGGTGCGAGTGACGCAGCCGTTGATGCGGCGGCACAAAAGGAAATGCTGCGCAAGATGCTGCTCGCGATGGCAGCGGACTTGCGCATCGTGTTGATTCGACTGGCGTCCAGACTGCAAACTTTACGCTGGCATGCTGCGAGCAAAGTGCCGTGTGATCCTGTGTTGGCCGCCGAAACGCTTGATTTGTACACGCCTTTGGCGAACCGCCTCGGTATCTGGCAGATCAAGTGGGAAATGGAGGATCTTGCCTTTAGATTCACTGATCCGGTTCGTTACAAAGAGATTGCGCGTTTGCTTGAGGAAAAGCGCGTTGAGCGAGAAGCCTTCATCGCGCGAACAATCGAGGAATTAACCAGTGCATTGCTCAAGCTGGGTGTTGTCGCTGAGGTGAGTGGTCGACCCAAACACATCTACAGTATCTACAACAAGATGCGTCTCAAGCACTTGGATTTTTCCAAGTTATTTGACGTGCGCGCTTTACGCATCATCGTGCAAAACGAACGCGATTGTTACACCGCCCTAGGATTGGTGCACGAGCGTTGGGCCCCTCTGACTGATGAGTTTGATGATTACATCTCGCGTCCCAAGCCCAATGGGTATCGTTCTCTGCACACGGTAGTGATGGACGAAGCGGGTCGCCCTTTTGAAGTGCAAATTCGTACACAGTCCATGCACGAATTTGCTGAATACGGTATGGCCGCGCACTGGCGTTACAAGGAGGCGGGCGCCAAAGGCGGGCAAGCACCCGTGACGTCGAGCGCGCTAGAGTACGACAAGCAACTTGCCTGGATGCGCCAGCTCCTGGCTTGGAATACCGAGGCAGGTAATCGACCTGACGGCCCAGCGCCTGCGCGCTCTCAGCGTACAGCCGAAGAGCGCATCTACGTGTTGTCGCCGCAAGCCCGTGTCATTGAGCTCCCCGCAGGTGCCACGCCAGTCGATTTTGCGTATCACTTGCACACGGATTTAGGGCATCGTTGCCGCGGCGCCCGGATCGATGGGCAAATGGTTCCCTTGCAAACGCAGCTGCAGACTGGGCAAACCGTCGAAATTGTCACAACAAAGTCTGGCGGTCCGTCCCGAGACTGGCTGAATCTGCAATTGGGCTTTTTAGCGAGTCCGCGGGCGCGCGCCAAGGTTCGAGCGTGGTTTAACGCCATTGAGTTGCAACAGCGGACCGTCCAAGGGCAGGCTCTTGTGGAAAAGGAGCTGCAACGCCTGGGTAAAACAGCGGTTAATTTAGAACAGCTCGCTCAGCAACTGGGCTTTGCGCATGCAGAGGATCTGTATGTTGCGGCAGCGAAGGAAGAGTTTAGTCTTCGCCAAATTGACACCGTATTTCAGCCAGCGGTTCCCGAGCAAGAGTTACGGCCGGAGTCATTAGTCTCGCACAGCGCGCGTGCCGATAGTGCAACGCACACTGGTAAAAGTGGGGTGCTCGTGGTGGGGGTGGGGTCTCTTATGACACAGCTGGCACGCTGCTGCCGCCCTGCACCACCAGATCGAATTACCGGGTTTGTGACGCGTGGACGGGGCGTTTCCATTCATCGTGCGGATTGCACAAGCTTTGCGACCCTCGCTGCCCGTCAGCCCGAGCGGGTGATCGAGGTTGCCTGGGGAGGAAACACAGCGGGAACTGTCTACCCAGTTGATTTAAGTGTCCAGGCACAGGATCGGTCGGGCCTGTTGCGAGATCTATCAGAAGTGTTCGCGCGCTTACGCCTGAATGTCGTCGCTGTGAACACCCAAAGCAAGGCGTCCATCGCTTATATGGCATTTACGGTTGAGGTGCACGATGGCGCCGAATTACAGCGCGCTCTGACTGCCCTGAAAGAGGTCACGGGAGTCCTAACCGTGCGCCGTCGCTAAAACCACAGTTTCTGGCGACCAAGCACGCGCGTTTTAAGGGATTTTGTGCGTTTTTTCCTAGCTCACACTGCTAAAATCAGGCTGTTTGAATCGCTACAAGCTGATGCTGAGCATATTGTTGCTCGCGCAGGGCGGTTTGCTCCGGAGATACGGTCTTGAAACCCTACGACTTTCCCGATGCTAAAGGACACTTTGGTCCCTACGGTGGCGTGTTCGCCGCCGAGACATTGATGCAGGCGATTGAAGAGTTGCGTCTGTCCTACGACAAATATCGCAATGATCCAGATTTTCTTGCTGAGTTTGATTACGAACTGAAGCACTTCGTAGGACGTCCGACGCCTGTGTATCACGCGCGCCGCTGGTCAGAAGAGCTCGGTGGTGCGCAGATTTGGTTCAAGCGCGAAGACTTAAACCATACTGGCGCGCACAAAATCAATAACAGCTTGGGACAGGCTTTGTTGGCAAGGCGCATGGGCAAAAAACGCATCATTGCTGAAACAGGCGCTGGCCAGCACGGTGTGGCGACGGCAACCGTATGTGCACGCTACGGCATGGAATGCGTGGTGTACATGGGTATCGATGACGTTAAGCGTCAGTCGCCCAACGTCTATCGGATGAAGTTGCTCGGTGCCAAGGTGGTCCCTGTGGAGTCCGGTTCACGTACGCTTAAAGATGCACTGAACGAAGCGATGCGCGACTGGGTCACGAACGTTGAAAGCACGTTTTATATTATCGGCACTGTCGCAGGTCCGCACCCCTACCCGATGATGGTGCGTAACTTCCACTCCGTGATCGGTAAAGAATCTATTCAGCAAATGCCTGAGTACGCCGGTCGTCAACCTGATTACGTGTTGGCATGTGTCGGTGGTGGTTCGAATGCGATGGGCATTTTTCATCCTTACATCCCCTACGAGAATACCAAGCTGGTTGGTGTTGAAGCCGCCGGGGAAGGGATTGCGACCGGAAAGCATTCCGCATCGTTGATGCATGGCCGAGTTGGTGTCTTGCACGGCAATCGGACCTACGTCTTACAAGACGAAAACGGCCAAGTTCGTGAAACGCACTCTGTGTCAGCTGGATTGGATTATCCAGGCGTTGGCCCAGAGCACGCTTGGCTCAAGGATAGCGGTCGCGCAACCTATGAGAGCGTGACAGACGATGAGGCCCTTGCGAGTTTCCATCACTGCTGCAGAATCGAAGGTATTATCCCTGCGCTCGAGACCTCACACGCTCTTGCCTACGCGGCGAAACTTGCCCCGACACTGTCCAAAGACAAGGTTATTTTGGTCAACCTTTCGGGACGTGGCGATAAGGACATCAATACTGTCGCACAGCGCGCCGGTATCGTGCTTTGAAAAGTTTAAAGGTTTGAAGAAAAGACATGGCCTCACCTACTGACCGCATTGCTGCAGCCTTCGCACGTGCCGCTCAAGAGAAGCGCGCAGCGCTTATTCCTTACATTGCGGCAGGTAATCCCTTGCCTGAGACGACCGTGCCGTTGATGCATGCGTTGGTCAAGTCTGGTGCGGATGTCATTGAACTCGGTATTCCGTTTTCGGATCCCATGGCCGATGGGCCTGTTATCCAGCGTGCTGCGGAGCATGCCATCGCACAGGGTGTGGGGCTCAGGCATGTTCTCGCGATGGTTGCGGAGTTTCGCCAGAAGGACTCGGTAACACCGATCGTCTTAATGGGATACGCAAATCCAATCGAAAACATTGGGCAACAAGCTTTCGCTGAGCAGGCTGAGCGTGCAGGCGTGGACGGTTTGCTCACGGTGGATTACCCACCCGAAGAAATCGATGACTTTGTGTCTTTGCTGGGCAAGCATCACATCGCCCCGATCTTTTTGTTGGCACCCACATCGACCGAGGCCCGTATCGAGGCAGTCGGTAAGATCGCGCGTGGCTACGTTTATTACGTTTCACTAAACGGTGTGACTGGTGCTGGCCATCTTGATACGTCTGACGTGGCGAGCCGACTCAAAGGTATTCGTAAGCACGTGTCTCTGCCCGTTGGTGTTGGTTTCGGTATCAGCGACGCGCAAAGCGCTCAACGGATCAGCTTAGTGGCTGATGCTGTCGTCATCGGCAGTAAGTTGATCGACACCATGACCAAAGCCTGCGCGGGCTTGCCGCTCGAACAGCAGTCCCAAGCGGCAATCACCGCTGGTGCGGATTGGCTCGGGCATATTCGTCAGGCGATGAACGTCGCGCGCACCGGTTCCGAATCCTCTGGCGCTGCGGCTTCTGCCGCTCACGCCGCTTCTGTTGGGCAGGCAAAATGAGCTGGCTCGGTAAATTAATTCCGCCTCGCATCAATAAAAATCAAGCGCCAGAGACCACGACCAAGCGTGTTCCCGAAGGTTTGTGGGTCAAGTGCCCTTCGTGTGAATCGGTTCTTTACAACGAAGATTTGGCAGCAAACTTGCATGTGTGCCCTAAGTGTGACCATCACATGCGTTTGGGTTCGCGCGCGCGTATTGAATCGTTGCTTGATATTGAAGGTCGAGTAGAGATCGGATCGAACACGCGTTCGATGGATCCACTCAAGTTTAAAGATTCCCGGAAGTATCCTGAGCGTGTGCAGGAGGCAGTGCGCCAAACTGGTGAAACCGACGCGCTAGTGGTCGTGAGTGGAGCAATCCGAAGTGTTCCATGTGTGCTTGCGTGTTTCGAGTTCGAATTCATGGGCGGATCAATGGGCTCGGTTGTAGGCGAGCGTTTCGTTCAGGGTGTACAAGCTGCCATCAAACAGCGTGTTCCATTTATTTGTATCGCGGCATCTGGCGGTGCGCGTATGCAAGAAAGTTTGTTTTCTTTGATGCAAATGGCAAAGACAAACGCGATGTTGACCCAACTCTCGCAAGCCAAGTTGCCATTTATTAGCGTGCTGACAGATCCAACGATGGGTGGTGTATCTGCGAGTTTCGCCTTCATGGGCGATGTCGTGATTGGCGAACCGAAAGCGCTGATTGGTTTTGCAGGCCCGCGTGTGATTGAACAGACTGTGCGTGAAAAACTTCCCGAAGGGTTCCAGCGGTCCGAGTTCTTGCAGCAGAAAGGCGCCATTGATATGGTGTTGGATCGCCGCCAGTTGCGCGAAGAGCTCGCACGCTTGATGGCGATCATGACGAATCAATCGGCAGACGTTGTCGCTGCTTAACGACAAGCTCCCTCGATACTAGGTCTATCCCTAGACGAAAAAAAGCCCTGATAAATTTCATCAGGGCTTTTCTACTTTTACCCCCCAGAGTCTTAACCCCGGGAGGTCTGTGCGCAGTTTAGACGCGAGTCTCAACTTGCACGAGTGGTTCATTTGACACTACAGCTGCAGGCTTGCGTGCCCGACCAAGCTGCACAGGTACGACGACCTGATTAGCCTTGGCAATCGCGACGCGCGCTGGGTCACTCTCAATCCATTGCAGACCGGCCGATTGCACAATTGCGTGCAGGGCAGCCGTATCCAGCGCTGGGGTAATCGCAACAGGTTGTGCCGGTGCTGCCGCAACGGGAGCCGGAGTCGGAGCAGCGACTGGAGCCGGTGCGACAATCGGTGCCACTGCCTGCTCGACTTGCGGTGCCGTTACTGGTGCAGGTGTTGCCACCTGAACTGGTGCCGCTGGTGCAGGTGCGACTGGTGCAGGTGCCGCAGCACTTGCAGGCTCGACATATTGCATCGGTGCACTGGACAGCGCAGGCGTAGACGTATGTCCAAAGTTTCTATCGTCATGCTGGTTGAGCTGTGGAGCTGGCGTGACGTGAGTTTGAACCGGTGCAGTGGCTGCCGTGCTGTGATGCTGCACGCTTTGATCCTGTCCCTCATTGTCAAAGCTTGACCCTTCGTCTTGACCACGACGTCCGCGACGGCTGCGACGACGACGACGTTTGCGTTCTGGATCAGACTGATCTCCGTCTTCATCGTTGAAGCCTGCGCCGGGCAGGCCTTGTTGCAGATTGTTTTGCTCATCTGCGGTCGAGGTCTGGCTGCCAGTGGGACGTGGTCCCTGCGGTGCACGACGTTCGCCCTGCTGCACAGTGCCATCTGCTTGTTGACCATCCGCAGCCGACTGCTCGTTGCGTGTGTCAAGGCCTTCGTCACGACGATTGCGTCCGCCGCGGCGGCGGTTGTTACGTCCGCCGTTGCGACCGGTATCGTCACCGGTTTGGTCCTGATTTTCTGCTCGAGGCGCTTGCGTGTTGCGTTCGTCATCGCGCGCGGGACGGCGGCTATCGCTTTGACCACTCGCTTCATGACCACCATTACGGCTATCGCCGCGTGCTTCGTTACGATTATCAGGGCGGCGACCACGACCGCCACGATTTCCACCGCGACGATCATTTTGGCCATTGCGACCGCGCTGCTCGCGAGACTCGGCAGGCTTAGCTTCTTCAGTCTTCTTCTCGGTTGAGGAGCCACCCGACAACCAGCCAAACAGCCGCTTGAAGAAACCAGGCGATGCTTCAGTGCTATCTGCTTTTTTGGCGGGAGTTGATGAGACTGGAGCAGGTTGTGCTGGAGTAATACCCTTCACTAGAGCTTCGGGCTTGCTCTTTATTTCCTGCTCTTTTGGTGCCCAGCTCATATCTGTGGATGGTGCATCCACTAATTCGAAGCTTGTTTTCACGTCTTCCAAGCGCGGATCGTCGTGACGCAAGCGTTCAATATGATGATGGGGTGTTTCGAGGTGACGATTGGGAATCAGGATCAAATTGACCTTGAGTCGCGATTCGATTTTTGTGATGTCTGAGCGTTTTTCGTTCAGTAGGAAAGTCGCCACATCGACCGGCACCTGCGCGTGCACGGCGGCGGTATTTTCTTTCATGGCTTCTTCTTGCAGAAGTCGTAGGACTTGCAGCGCACTGGACTCCGCATCGCGGATCACGCCTGTGCCGTTACAGCGTGGGCAGGTGATGTGCGAGCCTTCATTGAGCGCAGGGCGCAGACGCTGACGAGATAGCTCCATCAGGCCAAAACGCGAGATTTTGCCCATTTGGACGCGGGCACGGTCAAAGTGCAACGCATCACGCAAACGATTTTCCACCGCGCGTTGGTTTTTGGTGTCTTCCATGTCGATGAAGTCGATCACGATCAGACCACCCAAGTCGCGCAGACGCAATTGTCGGGCGACTTCGTCGGCAGCTTCTTGGTTCGTGCGCAGAGCGGTCTCTTCGATATCAGCGCCACGTGTTGCGCGGGCTGAGTTCACGTCGACGGCGACCAACGCTTCTGTGTGATCAATCACGATCGATCCGCCCGAGGGGAGATCCACAGTACGTGAGTAAGCGGTTTCGATCTGGTGTTCGATTTGGAACCGCGAGAACAATGGCACGTCATCACGGTAGCGTTTGACGCGTTGCACATTGTCCGGCATCACGACGCTCATGAACGCCGTCGCTTGGTCAGCGATGTCGTCTGTGTCGATCAGGATTTCGCCGATATCGGGCGAGAAGTAATCGCGGATAGCCCGGATCACCAGACTGGACTCCAGATAAATCAGGATGGGCGCAGGGTTGTCTTTGGCGGCGCCATCAATGGCGGTCCAAAGTTGCATGAGGTAGGACATGTCCCATTGGAGCTCTTCCGCATTGCGACCAATGCCCGCGGTACGAGCAATGATGCTCATACCCGCAGGGATGGTGAGTTGGTCCATCGCTTCGCGCAGTTCTTGACGCTCTTCACCCTCGACGCGGCGCGAAACGCCACCGCCACGTGGATTGTTGGGCATGAGAACTAAATAACGACCTGCTAGCGAAATGAAGGTGGTCAGGGCTGCACCCTTATTGCCACGCTCTTCTTTTTCGACCTGAACGATCAGTTCCTGGCCTTCACGCAGCGCATCTTGAATGCGAGCGGTTCGAACGTCGACGCCTTCTTTGAAATAACTACGTGCGACTTCTTTGAATGGCAGGAAGCCGTGGCGATCTTCTCCGTAGTTGACGAAACAGGCTTCTAGGCCAGGTTCAATGCGGGTAATGACGCCTTTGTAAATATTGCCTTTGCGCTGTTCGCGGCCGGCGATTTCGATATCGAGGTCGATGAGCTTTTGCCCGTCAACGATTGCAACGCGCAGTTCTTCTTGGTGCGTCGCGTTAAACAGCATGCGCTTCATGAGAGAGTTTCTCCATTTAAATGGCGCGCCG
>JACCED010462862.1_pt1 | contig 17822 bp, 18 predicted proteins | sample 7455021 | NCBI WGS metagenome assembly JACCED01 (sample SAMN15323456, study PRJNA562643) | freshwater metagenome | isolation source: river surface water | place: USA:Blue River Watershed | collected 2017-08-19 | reverse complement strand
GAGTGCTCAAAAAACGACTCTGTCCTGAACAATATGTCAATTTGCTTTGACATTAAAAAGTGTAAGCGTAAAATTACACCCACACGAAGTACGGAATAGCAGTTGCCGGACCGGATGTGTGGCGGGTTGTTTGCCATGTGTAACCCTCGTGCGGGTTGAGCACGAAGAGAGGTCTTTCAAAGGAGAAATGCGATGTCAGACCCAAATAAAGTATGGCCAACAGGTCTTACAGAGGCCGAATCAGAAGAGCTCCATCGGAATCTGATTCAAGGGACGCAAATTTTCGGGATGATTGCTGTGCTCGCTCATTTGCTCGCTTATATCTATTCACCCTGGTTGCACTAAAAGGAGCTGATCATGATTTACGGAAAAATGTGGTGTGTGGTCAAGCCTTCAGTTGGTGTACCCATTTTCTTAGCAGCAGTCGCAATTGGGTCGTTTGCGGTTCATTTGGCGTTAGTGACTAACACCACCTGGATCAAAGATTTCCTTAATGGCTCTGCAGCGAAGGTTGCTGTTGCAGCCCCGGCGGCGGCACCAGCTGCTGCGCCAGCAGTTAAGAAGTAATTTTGTCTTGGACCTGAGGGTTCCAGAGTCATTGACCCTGGGCCCTCGTTTTCATTTTTAACTCGAGACTCGAGTTACGCTGTGAATACATCGCCAGCACATCGACCGGGATCTAAGCTCGCCCATTTCTGGGTGAACTTCGGAACACGATTTCTTCCATTTGCTGACGCGGCATCGCCGGATCTTCCGCTACCGCGTCTTCTGCGTCTCTCTCTCTTTCAGATTTCTGTTGGCATGGCCTTAGTCTTGCTGATTGGCACGCTAAACCGTGTGATGATCGTCGAGCTCGGTGTCTCGGCCGCACTCGTCGCCGTGATGGTGTCGCTTCCTTTGTTGTTTGCTCCCTTTCGTGCGCTGATTGGATTTAAGTCAGACATCCATCGATCAGAGCTGGGCTGGCGTCGGGTGCCGTATATCTGGATGGGCACGATGCTGCAATTTGGGGGATTCGCAATCATGCCGTTTGCGCTGCTGGTACTGGCCGGCAAAGGGCATGCAGCAGATGCGCCTGCCTGGATTGGGCAGGCGGGCGCTGCGATTGCGTTTCTGTTGGTTGGAGCGGGTGTTCACACCACACAGACTGTTGGGTTGGCCTTAGCAACCGATCTTGCCCCGCATGAGTCGCAGCCTAAAGTGGTAGGGCTCATGTACGTCATGTTGCTCGTCGGCATGATTGGCAGCGCCCTTATTTTTGGCACGTTACTTGAAGAGTACAGCCACGGTCGTCTGATTCAGGTCATTCAGGGTGCGGCGGTCACCACGTTGGTTCTGAATGTGACTGCTGTGTGGAAGCAGGAGAGTCGTGACCGTACGCGTATGCGTTCACAACAGGCTGATCCGACGTTTCAAGAGTCGTGGGCAGCCTTCTCACAAGGCGGAGACGCGTTACGACGACTGCTCGTTGTGGGACTCGGCACAATGGCCTTTACCATGGAAGATGTATTGCTTGAGCCGTACGGTGGCCAGATTCTTGGGATGACTGTGAGTGCCACAACCTTGCTTACCGCTACTCTTGCTGCGGGAAGTCTCTGGGGCTTTTGGTGGGCGTCACGCGTGCTTGCCCGAGGCGCGGATCCATTCAAAATGGCAAGCATTGGATCTTGGGTCGGGATCCCCGCTTTTATTTTGGTCATCGTTGCCGCACCGCTAGGCTCTCAGGCAATCTTTACTGTCGGGACGTTCCTGATCGGATTTGGTGCTGGCCTTTTTGGGCATGGCACGCTCACAGCGACCATGCAGTCTGCGCCTAAAGAGCAGGTCGGTCTCGCCCTTGGCGCCTGGGGCGCCTCGCAGGCGACTGCGGCCGGTTTGGCGATGGCGCTCGGGGGTCTAATTAGGGATGCTGTCCCCTGGAGCGAGCCGCTTGGGGGCTACCTGGTGGTCTACTCGATTGAACTTATCCTATTGTTTGCGACAATACTGGCCATGCTGCCGTTACTTCGGCATGCCAGGGGACGACTCGGTACAGCAGCGAAGACTGTTAACCGACTGGAATCTTAACCAAGAAGGGCGAGGGCATTATGGAAGTCTGGCAAATTATTCTGGTGTGGTGGTTCGTGGTCGCAATCTTCTTAGTTGCAAACCATTTCAATCGCGGCTCGAAGTAGCCAGTGACACTTCACTACGGAAAGGCTCTGACACGTCAGAGCCTTTTTTCTTTATGCTCAGGGATCCTTCTTTTTTGTAGAGCGTTTTCTCAATGACGTCGCTGACTTCTCTTCAGTTCCATGGGGCCGCAGGTGAGGTCACTGGATCCCGCCACCACGTCTCCTATGACCATCACGGGCAGCGGACTGAGTTTCTTGTCGACTGCGGTATGTTTCAGGGGGGTCGAGACGCGCTTCATCGAAATGGCGAACGCTTCTTATTTGATCCAGCGGCGCTGAAGTTTGTTCTCCTTACGCATGCCCATATTGATCACAGTGGACTGTTACCAAAGTTATGTCGGCAAGGGTTTCAGGGCCGAATTTATTGCACATCGGCCACGCGAGAGCTTCTTGAGATTCTTCTGCGAGATAGCGCCCATATCCAGAAAATGGACTACGAAAGAATCTTGCGACGTCAGGAGCGGGGGCGCTGGCGCGGTGAGGTGATTCCGCCGCTCTATGACCTGGAGGATGTCGATCGCGCGCTCGATCAGCTTGTTGCTGTCCCCTACGGCAAGGATTTTGAGCCGGCCGCTGGGGCTTCCGCTCGTTTCGAAAACGCAGGGCACATTCTGGGATCGGCGATAACGCGGGTATCGATCGATCAGCCTGACCAGGCCGATCCGCTCACGGTAGTCTTTTCCGGAGATCTGGGAATGCCGGGCCGGCCGCTGATGCCGGATCCCACCCCGGTCTTCGATGCCGATGTGCTCGTTATTGAATCGACCTATGGTGATCGGCTTCACAAGACGATTGATCACACCGAAGAGGAAATTGTCCGAATCATTACGCAGACGCTCCAAGGACAGGGGAATGTCGTGATTCCCTCTTTTGCGGTGGGCCGGACGCAGGAGATTCTGTTTCTGTTGATCGATCTAGTTCGCCGCGGGCGTCTCCCGCGGCTAGATATCTGGGTTGATTCTCCGATGGCAACTGCAGCGACCGAACTGACGCATCGCTATTTTCGAGAGCTTGATCGAGAGGCGAAACAGACATTCTCTTGGTTTGAGTCGCACCCGAAGGCACTTAACATTCGGTTTGTCTCTAACGTTGAAGAGTCGAAGGCGCTGAACAAGATCAAGGCGGGCGCCATCATCATCTCGGCAAGCGGCATGTGCGAGGCAGGGCGCATTCTTCACCATCTCTACTGGAATCTTCCCCGTGAGCAGAATGCGGTGTTAATCACGGGATTCCAGGCTCGAGGGACCCTTGGTCGTAAGCTTGTCGATGGCGAGAAACAGGTCCGAATCCTTGGTGAGGAAGTCGCTGTGCGCGCGTCGATCCACACTGTCGGCGGCCTGTCTGCTCACGCAGACCAAGAGGGGCTCCTCGGCTGGTGCCGTCTCTTTAAGCGCCCTCCGAAGCGGACTTTTATCGTGCACGGTGAACCGCAGGCCTCAGAAGATTTCCGAGTTGCGATGAGCGAAAGCCTCCGCTGGTCGAATCTGGTGGTGCCGCACCCGTTGACGCGTTACGAAATCTAAAAGGGGTTGCTCTGACGTGGGCCTGGTCGGTGACCGTCGACCGAGAGTCCGCGCAGCGTGAGCTGCCGATCCCAGAGTGATCGTCCCATAAAGGATCGCGTGATCTGAGAGGTTGTCAGCACGCTGACCATCGAGAGCACCGCCCATTCATAGCTTCCGGTGATCTCAAGGATCATGACCACCGCCGCAATCGGGGCGCCGATCACGGCGGCCATACAGCTTGCTGCCCCGACGAGTGCAAACTGCGTTACAGACCCCGACCCTGTACCGATGAGCTGATCCGCGACTGCGCCAATCATCATTCCGAAGAATAGAGCGGGGGAGACAACGCCCCCGAAAAACCCAAATCCAAGGCAGAGACTGGTCATCATGATCTTCGCAATAATCAGGACCATCAGGAGTCCTAGTGCGAGCTCTCCGGCTAACGCGAGCTCTGCTGAGCTAAGCCCAGTTCCAAGAAGATGAGGAAGCCATGGCGAGATGAGAAAGAGCAAGCTTGCGGGAACAAGCGGCCGAAAAAAGATCGGGATTGCAGTTTTGTTAGCCCATCGTGGCACCGTGGTCACGAGATGAATGTAGACAATACAAGCAAGGGCGCAGGCAATGCCAATCAGCGCCGCCAAGCCGAGCGATGGGGGATCTAGTGAAGGGCTGGTTGAGCCTGAAAAAATTCGGTGGTCTCCCAGGACCTGTGATCCCGCCCAATAGGCCGCAAAGGTGGCCGCTAGAACTGGTGCTGCGCCGAAGTTTCCAAATCGCCGAATGATTGTCTCGTAAGCGAAGATTGCTGCACCAATTGGTGCAGAAAAAACGGCAGCGATCGCGGCCGCTGCGCCCGCACCGAGCATCATGTCGATCGGAAAGTGACGCTGACCTTTGAGAAGGAGCGCATTCAGGCAGCCTCCGAGGTGGACCAGTGGACCAAAGACCCCAACAGAGGCGCCACCGCAGAGATTGCTCAAGGCAAGAAGCGATGAGAGAAAGCCAGTTTTTAGATCTGGCAGACGCCCAGTCTGTGCGGCATGAATAAGATCGGCAGGCCCTTGTGGGCGATGCTGATGGAGCAGCGACAAAATGAACCCGGCGATGAGTGCTGCAGCGAAGAGAGCCACTCCTAAAACTAGGCTATAGCCCGCGGGCGCAGATGCCCAGTCTTTTGGAAGCGCCGGCGTCCATACGCTGGCAGCGCCTTGAACAAGTTCAAAAAAGCCAATCGCGATCAGTCCGATGACGGCTCCTGCGATTGCGGCAAGACTGATGAGGCTTAGTCGTTTTGCGAGGTCCTGGGGCCCATCGGGGGCGGTCAGGGGTTGCATAGCAGAGTTTTCCTTGTCGGGGGACTTCGTTATTATCATTCGTTTAAGGCCTAACCAGGAGCAAGAAAATGAACAGCAATCGCATTATTCGAGGAAGTTTTATCGCCGTGCTGATCTTTACGGTCGCAGCCATCATGACAAAACAGCTTGAGACGATCGCCCCTGCCGTAATGGGGGTTGTGCTTTTTGGTATGTATCTGGTGGCGGACTGGGTTCAGGCCCAGAACCGGCAGAACGTCAAGGCCAGTTCTGCAAAGAGTGCAGTCTCAGCGCTCTCCTCTAGTCAGGGCGGAGCCATTGCTGGTTTGGCCTTTGTGATCGGGGCCGTGGTCATCGCAGTCGCATTTTTTGGCCTGAAGACGGTTGCCTGAGGGAGCTCAGACTGGGCGCCTGATGAGCTGTTCAGAAAAAAGATTCTTGTGAGTAACTCCGAAAACCTTGACGACTTCTTATGATTCCCATCCATCATCGCTTCCCTTACTCCGGCATTGCGCAGCGTCCTAATTTCTCATGGCCTGGGGGAAAGAAGCTTGCGCTCTATGTGGCGCTCAATGTGGAGCACTTTCCGTTTGGTTCCCCGACGGGCATAGATCTTGATCGCGAGACGAAGCCATGGAGTCAGCGAAGCTGGCTCTGGCGCGAGTACGGGAATCGTGTGGGGGGATGGCGAATGGCTGACCTCTTTGATGAGTTTGAGATGAATCTTGGTGTGGTGGTGAATGCGGCTAACTATTCGCACTGCCCTGAACTGGTCGCCCGCTTTCGCGATCGCGGAGATGAACTGATTGGCCATGGCATTTCCAATGGCACACAGCGTCCGATTGATATGGACGAACAGACAGAGCGGGACATGATTCATCAGGTGACGGAGATCATGCATAAGGCAGATGGTCTAAAGCCTGCGGGATGGCTCTCGCCGTATCTCACGCCGAGTGACAAAACGCCAGATCTGCTGGCCCAAGCGGGTTATGAGTATCTTCTCGACTGGGGCCTCTGCGATGAGCAACCCCTCTGGATGAAGACGGATCACGGCAAGATTCTTTCGGTGCCTTATCCGATTGAGTTAAATGATCAGCCCGCGATTGTCGGCAGACGGCTTACCGCGTCGGGCTACGCAGACACGCTTATCGATCAGTTTGATGAACTCATGCGGGTTAGCCGTGATCAGCCCCTTGTCTTCCCGATCTCCTTGCATACCTTCGTGATGGGACAGCCTTATCGAATGGCGCAGCTGCGCCGCGCACTTCGCCATATTCTTGCGCGTCGAGATGAGATCTGGGTTACGCGACCGGTTGATATTGCTCGGTATTACCGTTCGTTACCGAAAGACGTTCAACTACATGCTGCAGACTGACGCGTCTCGAGGCTGGATGCCCTATCCCTGGGTGCCGTTGCCGCACGCAGATGCTGGCCCTCTTTCTGGGCTGACGTTTGCAGTCAAGGATCTGTTCCATATCAAGGGCTACCCCACTAGTGTTGGGCAACCATTGATCTTGGCCATGTCGGGGATCCAGTCCTCCACTGCACCGGCGGTGCAGGCCTGCCTCGATGCTGGTGCAGCGTTTCGGGGAAAGACGGTCACGGATGAGTTCGCTTTTTCCATGAACGGCAATAATGCCCATTTTGGCGCTCCGGTGAATGGTGCAGCTCCCGAACGAATTACGGGCGGATCATCTTCTGGGTCTGCTGCGGTTGTCTCTCATAAGGTTGTGGACTTCGCTTTAGGGACTGATACAGGCGGGTCGGTGCGCGCCCCCGCAAGTCACTGCGGGTTAGTTGGACTTCGTCCAACGCATGATCGCGTCAGTCTGCAGGACTGTTACCCCTTATCACCAAGTCTGGATACTTGCGGATGGTTTGCCAGAGATATTCAGACGTTTCAGCGTGTGGGGGCCGTGCTTCTGGGGCCGGACGATATGCCGGCTTCAGAAAGGGTTCGTCTCTTCGCCCCCCCGGATCTCTGGTCGCTCTTGTCACCAGAGGTGAGGCAGGCCTACGAGCCCGCCATTCGCGTGGTGTCGGATGTTCTGGGGGCGCCGATCGCGCAGTCCATTAGCTTAGAGTCCATTGATGCGATGGTTCTCAATCTTCGAATTGTCCAGGCTGCAGAAGCATGGCAGACGAATGGTGCCTTCATTCAGCAGTTTCACCCGCCCATTGGTCCAGGGGTACGCGAACGACTCGAGTGGGCGTCTCAGATCACGGTGGAGATGGCACGATCCGCCTCGGATTTCCGCGATCGTTTCCGGGCCTCATTACGAGACCTGCTTGCCGGAGATGGCGTACTGATGCTCCCCACCATGCCGGATATCGCACCGCTTCGGGCGACCAGTGAGACAGATCTGGATCGCTATCGAACCGCTTCCGTGCAGTTGCTCTGCACGGCGTCGCTTGCGGGTCTTCCGCAGATTTCTTTGCCCCTCGTGATGCGTCAGGGGGCGCCGTTGGGCCTCTCGCTCATCGGCCCAGCTGGTCAAGACCGGGCGCTAATCGACCTAGCAGAGCGGGTGATGCAGGCCTCGATCAACGGCTAGATCACGTCAAACTGATCCCGTCGCACATTGGCCATATTCTGGCCTTCAATTCGAATCAGGCTCGTCGGCGCGTCACGTTTTGGTGAATGGATCGCCCCTTCTGGATAAATGTGAACGGTTCCTGGTGTTAGACGATACGTGCGTGTGAGTCGGACTTTCCCGGGATTGCCATTGTGCGGTCGTTCAACAATATCGTAGTCCCGCATTTCTGTTTCACCGCGTGCCTGGCCGTAGATGGCCCAGGTGTGGGCATGATCGTGTGGTGCCGCTGTCTTGGGGTCTTTGTAGTTATGGGCTAAGATGCAAAAGCCTAATTCAGGATCTTCGTAAAGAATCTCGCGTTCCCCAACGGCTGGTCCGATGTGGGTGTTAATGAAGTCCTGATCTTGTAGTGCCTTTTGGATGAACGAGGCGACCTGTTGACGACCTTTCGGGCCAGGGTCTGCCTTGAGTGCGTTATGGCACTGCCGAGAGAGTTCTTCAAGCGTGGTGTTCATTGCGGTCTCCCAAAAACTAAACGTTCAGTATGCATTCCAAGACTATCACTTTTCCAGAGCTGCAGCGTGCCCTTCATGATGGCCAAGAGCTCGCCCTGCTTGACGTTCGCGAAGAGGGAGAGTTTGGGGAAGGGCATCTGCTTTTCGCGATACCGCTTCCATACTCTGTGCTTGAACTTCGGATCCCAGCGCTGGTGCCTCGACGTTCGACGCGGATTGTTCTCTGTGATGATGGCCGCTCTGGCGTTGCAGATCTCGCACTGACTCGGCTTGTGTTGCTTGGGTATACCAACTGTCGTGTGCTTGCAGGGGGTCTTCAGGCTGCCGAATCTCTTGGTCACCCGATCTTCAAAGGGGTGAATGTTCCCAGCAAGCTTTTCGGTGAACTGGTTGAGCATGTCTACGGTACCCCGCGTCTGACTGCACGCCAACTGTCAGAGATGCGACAGGCCGGTGAAGACATTGTCGTGATTGATGGTCGGCCGGTTCATGAGCACCATAAGATGACGATCCCCGGGAGTGTCTGTTGTCCTAATGGTGAGCTGCCGTATCGGTTTGCCGATCTCGTCCAGAAGCCGACGACGAAGGTGGTGATCAATTGTGCGGGCCGAACCCGTTCCATCCTTGGGGCGCAGACGCTCATTAACTTTGGAATTGAGAACCCAGTCTTTGCACTGGAGAATGGAACGCAGGGCTGGGCATTGGCGGACTTTGATCTTGAATACGGGTCCTATCGCCGCTATCCCGGAGAGGCGGATCCTGTCGCCTTAGATGACCAGACGCTGACGCATCGGCGGGAAGCGGCCAAAAGGCTGATGGAACGGCATCAGGTCTCTTGGGTCACAGCAGAGATCTTGAATCAATGGCGTCAGGATGCAACACGGTCCACTTATCTTTGCGATGTGAGAACGCCCGAAGAGTTTGCGCAAGGAAGCTACCCGGGTGCCGTGAATGCTCCCGGTGGGCAGTTAATTCAGGCTACCGATCAATGGATTGGGGTACGTCGCGCCAGGATTGTTATCGCTGATGGCGGCGACCACGTTCGTGCGCCTTCTGTCGCGAGCTGGTTACGGCAGCTCGGTCATGAGGCCTATGTGCTGGATATCACGACCGCCCAACGGATCGCTCCCGTTCCTGATCAGTCTTGGTCTGCCGGGGAGGTTGACGGCGTAATTACTCCGTCCATGCTGTCTGCGGCACTCACGGACGGATCGACGCTTGTGTTTGATCTTGGGCCAAGTATGGATTTCCGTCGTGGCCATATTCCCGGATCCTACTGGGTGAGCCGACGACACTTGGCGGGGCGGGTGGATGCTGAGCTCGCCACGAATCATTCTATTCGCAGAATAGTGCTTCTTTCGGAAGACGATAAGAAGACGATGTTAGCGATGACCGAGATTTCCGCGCTGGCAAAGCAACAACAAGTTCTGTTGCAGTTTCTCAAGGGCGGTATCCATGCCTGGCGCACGGCTGGTCTACCCACTCAGGTCACACCCGATCAGCCCTGCGATGCGGACTGCATTGATTTTCTGTTTTTTGTTCACGATCGACACTCAGGTAATCGCGATGCGATGCGTCAGTACCTGGCTTGGGAAACTGGACTGATGGCACAGGTCACCGCGGAAGATAAAAAGTTGTTTACCCTTTACGAGCAGGTTCATGGCTAGCGTTTCTCAACTCAGTCTCACGCCCGAGGCCCTGACTCGGTTATCCCCAAAACGAATTCCGCCAACGCCCTATCAGTTCTTCTGGTCGTTGGTCTGGCGAGAGTTTCGGCTTCGATCTCTTGGGCTTGCGCTCCTTGCGGCTACCGGCATCGGGCTTATGGGGTTTGAGCCAATCCTGATGCGAGACATGATTGATGAACTGAAAACAGGTCAGCCCAATCATGATCGGGTGTGGTCGCTGTTCTGGTGGATCGTGATTGTCTGGTTCGTCTCTTCTGGGGCCAACCGATTGCGTGACTGGCTAGATCTCTATACAGCGCCAGAGGTGCGAAAGCGTGCGCAGTTAGAAGTCTATTGCTGGCTAGAGGGACACTCGACTCAGTTCTTTCAAGACCATATGTCAGGCAGCGTGAGTCAGAAAGTCAAACAGATTGGCCAGGCCATGGTGGCGCTGATGGAGATCGTGTTCAACGGTTTTGTCCGGATGGTGGTGGCGATTCTCATGGCCGCCATTGTGCTTTCAGCGGTCCCCGCCTACTTTTTCTGGACCTTTCTGCTTTGGCTTGTAATTTTTATCTGGCTATCGGCCTGGTTTGCGAGTCGATGCGCACCGCTCTTTCGGGCCTTTGGTGAGCAGGCATCTGCTTCAACTGGGAAACTGGTTGATGCCGTATCCAACATGGATCTGGTTCGGGCGAATGCTAAAAGAATCGCAGAGCGTCTTGGTCTTTTCCGTGTTTTAGATCTGGAGAAGGCCGCGTCAATGAACACTCGCCGTTTCTTGATCTACATGATGTTAGTGCTCTATTCGGCGCTTTTGCTCTTTCAGTGTCTTTTCATTGGGCTGTCGATTGATGCGTATCTGGATGGCGCCATGAGTCTTGGCGATGTCGTGATGGCCATTTCGCTTGCAGCCATTCTGGTACTAAACGTCTGGGGGCTGTCGACGCAGCTGATTCAGTATTTTGAGCAGGTGGGAACGCTGGAGTCAGCGCTTGCCCTGATTTCTCGTCCACATCAGGTGACAGAGGCACCTCATGCCAAGCCGCTGGTCGTCACGCGAGGCGAGATTCGATTTGAGCACGTTGACTACCGGCTCTCAGATGGTCGTTACCTTTTCCGGGACTTCAACCTGGTGATTCGCCCCAATGAAAAGGTCGGTCTCGTGGGCCCGAGCGGTGCGGGAAAGAGTACGTTAACGAGACTGTTGCGCCGGCATTTCGATCTCGCAGGAGGGCGTATCTTGATTGATGATCAGGACATCGCGACCGTGACTCTTGATAGCCTGAATCAGGCGATCGCGGATGTCCCCCAGGATCCTGCCTTGTTCCATCGGTCTCTGAAAGAAAATATTGGTTACCCCTTAACGGGAGCAACCGATGAGCAGATCTGGGAGGCCGCTCGGTTAGCGCACTGCGACGGTTTTATCCAGTCCCGTCCAGAGGGCATCGACTCGTTAGTTGGTGAGGGCGGGGTAAAGCTATCCGGTGGAGAACGACAGCGAATCGCTTTGGCGCGTGCCTTTATCAAAGCCGCGCCAATCCTTGTTCTTGATGAGGCAACCTCTGCGCTCGATAGCGCGACCGAGGCTCTCATCCAAGACGCAATTGATCGTGTCTGTCAGGACAGAACCGTACTGGTAATTGCCCATCGGTTGTCGACGCTTACGCGCATGGATCGGATTGTCGTGATTCAGAATGGCGCCATTCGAGAGCAGGGATCCCACCAGGAACTCTTGGGGATGAACGGTCTCTATAAAGAGCTTTGGCAGCGACAGTCGACTGAGTTCGTCTAAGGCCGATGTCCCTCCGATAGCTCCCGGGTGGATGGCCTTGCTTGCAAATGCGAATAATTCTCATTAATATAGAGCCCATCGATAACCCGGAAACGAGAGCAATGAGAAATCAACAGAGCACCCTGAGCCGAGGTGTATTCGCCCGGAGACTCCTTGCGGTGGGTATCCTGGCGGGTCTCGTCCTGCCGATCTTGATAGCCGTTCCTGCTGGTAAGGCGACAGCCCAGGCGAGGGAGTTAAACCTGTATTCAGCCCGTCACTATCCGAGTGATGCCGAGCTTTACGCTAAGTTCACCCAACAAACAGGAATTCGGGTCAATCAGATTCAGGCGGGTGACGAGGCCATCCTGGAGCGTCTGAAGAGCGAAGGGAAGGCGTCTCCTGCGGACGTTATTCTGCTTGTGGATGCGGCACGTCTATGGAAGGCGGAGAGCGAGGGGTTATTTCAGCCGCTCAAGTCCCCGGTGTTAGAAAGGGCATTACCCAAGCAGATGCGTGTGAACGATCTCTGGTTTGGGTTTACGACCAGGGCTCGGATCGTGGTGTACGACAAAGCGAGAGTGAAACCCGACCAGATTCAGAACTACGCGGATCTTGCGTCTCCGGCAATGAAGGGACTGGTCTGCGCGCGATCGGGCGCACATACCTACATGCTGTCTTTGTTAGCGTCCATCATCGAGCACGAGGGGGAACAGAAGGCAGAAACATGGGCGAAAGGGGTTGTTGCGAACCTTGCCCGGTCACCACGGGGCGGAGATACGGATCAGATTAAGGGAGTGATGTCGGGGGAGTGTGGGGTAGCCCTGGCGAACTCTTACTACCTGGTGAGGCTATTAAAGTCGACGAATCAGGAAGAGCGTAATGCCGCCGCCAGACTTGGTGTCGTCTGGCCGAATCAAAAGACGACAGGGGTTCACATGAACGTCAGTGGCGGTGGCATGGCCCGCTATGCTCCGAATCCCGAACACGCTCGGCGTTTCCTAGAGTTCCTTGCGTCGCCACAGGCACAGGCGCATCTTGCGAACGCGAATAACGAATGGCCGGCCGCTGTGAATGTCCAGGTCGCAAACCCGGAGCTAAGCCAGTTGGGTAAATTTAAACGAGAGTCCATCTCAATCGGCGCGGTCGGCCGTAACCAGGTGATTGCCGCTAAAATCATTGACCGTGTCGGCTGGAAATAAATAAGCTGTTGATGCAAGTGGCCGTTTCACGTGTGCGACGGCCTTTTTTGTGAGAGTTCATGTCAGATCGTCCGGATACCCCTTGTATTGCCATCTGTTCAACCACCAACGGCGATGCTGTCTGTCGTGGATGCGGGCGCACTTTTGAAGAAGTGACCAACTGGGTAATCATGACCCCAGAAGAAAAGGCGATTGTCTGGGATCGGATCGAAACAGAGCGGACTGCGTTGCGATATACGACTTACCGGGATCGCGCCCGTTGATCAATGGCTTCTTGATACTGAGTGGTGAGTGCATCATTGTCGGTGACACTCATCCCTAAGTCCCGTAATCGACCATCTTTAAGACCGTAGATCCAGCCGTGTACGGTCACGGACTGGCCACGTTCCCAGGCGTCTTGAACACTCGTGGTCTGACAGACATTTACGACCTGTTCAATAACATTGATCTCACATAAGGCATCGTGGCGCTCGCGCCGATTAAGGATGTTACCGAGATAGCGCCCATGTTTGTCGCCGACATCTCGAATGTGTCGAATCCAGTTGTCTGCAAGGCCGACACGGGCGTTATCCAGCGCCGCACGGACGCCAGAGCAGCCGTAGTGCCCAACAACAATGATGTGCTTGACCTTTAACAGATCAATCGCAAACTGGATGACGGAGAGTGCGTTGAGGTCTGTGTGGACGACAAGATTCGCAATATTTCGGTGAACAAAAAGCTCGCCCGGAGCGAGCCCAGTAATCTCATTTGCAGGTACCCGGGAGTCGGCGCAGCCGATCCACAGGTATTCGGGCGACTGTTGATTTGCAAGCTTAGAGAAGAACTGAGGGTCCTCCTGCTGCGCGCGTGCAGCCCAGTCAATATTGTTCTGCAGAAGGTGATGAAGAGTGGCAGTCTTCGAAGGGGTCGAATTCATGCCCTATTTTATCTGATCAAACGCCCTGTATAAATTGATTGCGCCCGATAACGATACCTTTTTAAAGAAGGACCCGAATCTCACTAAGGAGCTTGAGACCGGTGAGAAACATTCCAAGGTAAAGGAGCTTGTAGAAACGTTTCTCTGGAATTGTTTTAGCGATCTTCACCCCGATCCAGACACCTAAAGGGGCAAGTGGCATTAAGACGAGAGAGGTCATCAGATTACGGAGATCTAGAAGTCCAAGCATTCCGTAAGGAATCCACTTTGAGAAATTGATGATTCCAAAGAACACTGCAAAGGTAGCTGCAAATTCAATGGGCTTAAGTCCTAGCGGAATGACATAGGCATTGAGGGGAGGGCTACCCGCATGCGCGATGAAACTCGAAAGCCCGCCGAGTACGCCAAGAAATCTTCCCCAATTCCGAGACAGTGGCCGATAGATATGGGGGTAGCGCTCGACAACGAGTCGTTGCGTCAGAAAGAGTAGGGTCAGAATTCCAAGAATTACCGAGAGCGTCGGCGCAGAGAGCAGTCCAAATAGTGCCCATCCGACAAGCGTGCCGACAAGTCCAGCAGGCACTAGCAAACGAACCAAGTCCCAGTTGCACTGCTTAACTAAAAGCTTAAGACCCAGCACATCCATGACCAGCAGAATGGGCATCATGATGGCGGCCGCCTCGGGCACGGTCACGGCCATCGCCATCATCGGGACGACCAGTGCGCCAAAACCGCCGCCAAACCCACTCTTAGAAATCCCCATGATCAGTACAGCGGGGATAGCGATCGCATAAAAAAGAGGGTCGGTAGGGATCACAGCAGTTGAGTTTCCAAGTGAGTTGAGGGGCGCTGTGCGAATCCGGTTTCATACTCAGCGCCTCCGAAGACCGCATTATCTCCGGAATTGATCCGCCAATTCAGTGCGCCAGGGAGTCCTTCAAAGATGGTTAGAACGAGACGGGTGTTTTCATGACAATTGCGCTAGCCCCTCGGGCGTCGACAGGTGAAATCGCGCAGTTTCTTGGCGGCTTTAAGTCCCGATTTATTGCCGTAGCATTTTTCTCAGGGGTCATCAATCTGCTCTACCTAAGCCCTGCAATCTACATGCTGCAGGTCTACGACCGAGTCCTGAATAGCCAGAGTGAAAGTACGCTTCTCGCCCTGACCATCCTAGTCTTTGGTTTGTTTGTAGTACTCGGTGCTCTCGAAGTGATCCGCGGGAACATCATGGCGAGTATTGGGAACGCTGTTGATGAGCAGCTCTCCGGTCGAGTCTATCGGGCCACTTTTATGCGACAGTTCCAGGGCGTAGACGCCCAGGCAAATCAGCCGCTGATGGATCTCAATCAGCTTCGGCAGTTCTTCTCCGGGAGCGGGCTCTATGCGCTCTTAGACCTGCCGTGGCTTCCCCTATTTCTGATCACTATTTTCCTGCTGCATCCGTGGCTTGGCTGGTTTGCCTTATTCGGGGCGGCCGTGATGTTTATCGGTGCCTTTGTATCCGAGCGGCTTGCGCGCCATCCACTGACGGAGGCGGGGCAGTGGTCGATGGCGGCTCAGGGGCTTGCTGCGAGCCAGCTGCGTAATGCGGAGGTCGTCAGTGCCCTTGGCATGCTCGGCGGACTCTCTGGTCGCTGGAAGGCACTTCAAAACAAAGCGCGCGATTATCAGCAGCTCGCGTACGAACGAATGGCAATGACCAGTGGCTCATCACGCGTGGTCCGACTCATGCTGCAGTCGGGTGTACTTGGGCTTGGGGCGTATCTGGCGATCAAGGGCGAGATCTCACCGGGTTCCATGATTGCGGCTGCCATCCTGACGACAAGAGCGATGGCACCACTGGAGTCGGTGATCGGTCATTGGAAGACGCTACTCCACACGCTGGCGGGTTATCAGCGGCTCAAGGATCTGCTGGCTGACTTTCCAGAGCCGCCGACTGGTCTGGAACTCCCAAAACCACGTGGAAATTTATCCTTTGAGAACCTGTTTGTCGCGCCACCTGGCTCTAGTCACTATGTCTTAAAAGGGCTGAGTTTCTCCGTTGCAGCAGGCGAGAGCCTGGGGGTTATCGGTCCATCGGCCGCAGGCAAGTCGACCTTGGCCCGGGCGATGATTGGGATATGGCCTGCCGCCCTTGGAAAAGCACGGATTGATGGTAGCGACCTGAGCCAATGGAATCGTGACCGACTCGGTGGATCAATCGGCTATCTGCCGCAAGACATCGAACTTTTTAGCGGCACTGTCGCCGAAAATATCGCGCGATTTGGCGAACTAGACTCCGCGAAGATTATTGCAGCGGCCTCGATCTGTCTAATCCACGACATGATTCTGCGGCTCCCAAAAGGCTATGAGACGCTGATCGGAGAAGCGGGCGGAATGCTCTCTGGCGGACAGCGGCAACTGATCGCTCTGGCACGCGCCATCTACGGAGACCCTTCGCTCGTGGTGTTGGATGAGCCGAGCGCAAGCCTTGATGACTCTGGGCACCGTGCACTTTTGTCCGCAATGAGTCATCTTAAAAAGAAAAGAACGACTGTTGTCCTGATTACGCACGATATGCGCCTTCTTAAGATCACGGACAAGCTGCTCGTCCTTAAAGATGGGACCCTTCGTGACTTTGGCCTTTCGGCAGATGTATTTGGCCGGTTAAAGTCAAAGGGGGGTTGAGATGACAACTCAGGTCTCTAAGGGTTTCTGGGTTATTGGGTTGCTCTTAACAGGCTTTGCGGCCTGGGCGACTGTCGTCCCACTTGATTCGGGTGTGCCCTCGACAGGGATCGTGTCTGTTGATGGACGTAGAAGGGTCGTGCAGCATCAGACAGGCGGCGTGATCAAGAAGATTCTGATCAGGGAGGGGGCTGAAGTCGGGCAAGGAGACTTGCTCGTGAAACTTGAAGACAGTGCAGAGGTGGCAATGCGCTCTCAGATTCTTGCGGAGCTACGTGCTACCCGGCTAAAAATTGATGCGCTCGAGCGTCTTCTGCCAGGACTCCAGGCGATCGCGGAGGATGGGTTTTATCCTCGCAACCAGATCATTGAGCTAGAAAGGACGCTTCTTGAAGCAGAAGTGCAGGAGCTCGGTCTGATGGATCGTCTTGCTGCCGCGGATCAGGCGCTCCAACGAACCGAGATACGTGCTCCGATACAAGGACGTGTCATGGGCGTCGAGGTGAACACGCCGGGTGCAATCGTGCTCCCAGGTGTGAAGATCATGGAGATTGTCCCCCCCGAAGATCAGATCATTGTCGAGGCGCGAATTCGACCGCACTTAATTGATAAGGTAACACCGGGCACGTCTGCACAGGTCCGATTCACCGCGCTACAGATGGCAAGTACACCGATCATTATCGGTAAGGTCGACTGGGTCTCTCCGGACCGATTTGAGGAGCCCGATCGAAGCGTCTATCCCGAAGGCTACTATCTTGCCCGGGTATCGGTTGCACCCGAAGCCGTTAACGAGATCATGGGCTTTAGGGCCATTCCAGGAATGCCTGCGGAAGTCATGATTAAGACGGGAGAGCGGACATTCTTTCAGTATCTGATTAAACCGATATCAGACCGGTTTGCTCGGGCGGTCAAAGAGTACTGATGGCACAAAGACAACTCTCGTGCAGAGCATTTGTTCTCTCACTCCTTTTGGTACTCAACGGGGTCGCCCGTGCTGAATCACTAGAGCCGAGTCAGACTGAGCAGGCGCTAGCGCTGATAAAAACGCATTATGCGAAGGCCCGCCAGCGAGACGGTGACCATCGAGCGATGGAGGCATCGGCCGTTTCTGCGCGCCAAGCAATCGCTGTTGCGGAGGCTGGCCTTGGGGTGAAGGTCAGTGCGACTGGCGGCTCTTTCTATACGGATCGGACAGAGGCGCAATCGTCGAGTGCTCTCTCGCAAGAATCAGACCGACAGTTCACCTCGTCGCAGATCACGATATCCGCACGTAAACCACTTTATCGCCGAAAAGATCAGCTCATGGTCGACCAGGCACACGCTCGGCTAAGGAGCGCTCAAGCTCTTGTTGAAGCCTCTGAGCAGCGCCTTTTTGCAAAGATCGTCATGGCCTGGATGGATATTCTTGTCTCGAGAGATCGGCTCTTGGTGGCGATCGAAAGCGAACGGCGGGCGATGGTTGTCCGTGAGGAAACAGATCGCCGCTTGCAGGCTGGCGAGATTACCGCGGACTTGCTTGCACTTGAGATGGCCCGCGAGCTCGTGCGGCAGG
>JACCED010979865.1_pt1 | contig 17824 bp, 17 predicted proteins | sample 7455021 | NCBI WGS metagenome assembly JACCED01 (sample SAMN15323456, study PRJNA562643) | freshwater metagenome | isolation source: river surface water | place: USA:Blue River Watershed | collected 2017-08-19 | reverse complement strand
GACGCCGCGAAGGTCTGCAAAGGGCGCAAGCGCTTCACCCTGGCGACCAACGGTGATGCACCCACTCGGCACGACGTCGACGAAACCAGCCTTGATCCCCTGCGCGCGAACGAACTCCACCACCATCACCGAGTCCTGTGCGGGATTGGTGTTCGGCATCGCGACGAGTGCGGTGTAGCCACCTCGAGCACCGGCTCTGCTCCCCGTCAGGATCGTCTCCGCCTCCTCCTTCCCGGGCTCGCGCAGGTGCGTGTGCAGATCGACGAAGCCGGGCATCATCACACAGCCACTCACGTCCACGACCTCGTCCGCCGTCGCCTGCCCACCGACGGAAACGACGACACCGTCATTGACCACGACGGACGCGGCGACGACTCCTTCACGTGTCACCACCGAACCGTTCACGTAGGCGACGCTCACGATGCAACCTCCTTCAGAACCGATGTCGACTCGCTGCCGGCATTCAACGCCGAGAACAGGACCGCCATGCGCACGGAGACTCCGTTGGCCACCTGTCGGTGAATCAGCGACTGCGACAATTCACTCGGATCGACGTGCATCTCGACTCCTCTATTCATCGGTCCCGGGTGCATGATGCGCGCGGAAGGACGAAGCGAATCCACACGGCGGGGCGTGAGACCGAAACGAGTTGCGTACTCGCCGAGATGAGGAATGAGTCCTTGCGACATGCGCTCCGACTGGAGACGCAGCATGTACAACACGTCCACTTCACCCAGGATCCCATCGAGATCCGTGCGCACCTCGACCGGCCAGTGGGCGTAATCGTCGGGCAAGAGCGTCGACGGCGCAACGAGGACGATCCGCGCACCGAGCATCGAAAATGCTTCGACGTTGCTTCGGGCAACTCGACTGTGGCGGATGTCCCCGACGATCGCGATGGTCAGCCCCTTCAAGTCGCGACACCCGAAAGCCTCACGAATCGTGTAGCAGTCGACGAGTGCCTGCGTGGGGTGTTGATGTGCGCCGTCTCCAGCATTGATGATCGAGGCTGGTGTCCACTGGGCGATCTGCCACGGGATCCCCGACGACTTGTGACGAACGACGAACGCGTCAACGCCCATGTCGGTGATCGTCTCGATGGTGTCGCGCAAGCTCTCCCCTTTGTTCACGCTCGAAGTCGACACGCTGAAATTCATGGTCTCCGCAGAGAGACGCTTTGCGGCGGTTTCGAAGCTGAGACGAGTCCGCGTGGAATCTTCGAGGAACAGACTGACGACCGTGCGTCCTCGCAAAGCCGGCACCTTGGGCACCGGACGAGAGTTGATCTCTGCCATGTGCGTCGCGAGATCCAACAGGTGCGTCACGCCGCCAAGCCCCAGTTCTGTGATCGAGCGAACGTGCTTCATCGCGCGACCCCGTTCATCACGACGACACCGTCGGCACTCACGTCGACCTCATCAGTGGGATGTGTCGGCATGTTCTTGCCAACGAAATCTGGCCTGATCGGCAACTCGCGATGACCGCGATCGACGAGGACGGCGAGCTGTACCGCTCGCGGACGACCGAACGCATTCAGTCCCTCGAGTGCCGCGCGAACCGTGCGACCGGTGTACAACACATCGTCGACGAGCACGACGACCGCTCCGGTCACGTCACGGGGAATTTCACTGACCGCTCCGGGCACGACGGGCCTGATCCCGATGTCGTCACGGAACATGCTCACGTCGAGTCTTCCGACGACGACCTCTGAACGTGGCTCGATCTCGGCGATACGAGACCCCAAGAGGTCTGCGATCCAGGTTCCACCGCGCTGCAAGCCGACGAGCACGACGTCATCCACGCCTTGATTGCGTTCGACGATTTCATGGGCAATTCGACTGATTGCCCGACGGATGTCGTCAGCCGACATCACCGTGACCGCGGACGGTCCTGATCCACTCACACTGCTTCCCTTCGTTCGAACCTCACGGGGTTCGATTAACGACTCGCTTATGTCGGGGATGACCCTAGCACTAGCCCCGACGCTCGAAGACAACCCACCACGAGTTTCGACCGACCTCCTCGAACGCCCCCGACTCCCGATCCCACAACACCTGGTCATCTGGGTTGAGCGTGGTCGGCAACATCACGAACTGAACGGTGTCGGCGGCAGCGAGTCGGTCTCCCTTGGCAAACACATCAGGACCGTAGAGGGACCGCTGGAACGGGTTCGGGAACGAATAGATCTCCCGACGTCGGGCGAGCTGGGCAGTGAGCGGGTGGTATGCGGCAAGCGACGCATCTGGCGGAATCAGGGCAAACATCTCCGCCGTCGCCACGACCTGCGGACTCGACGGTGGCCACGACTGATAGTCGACGCTCGTCAAGGGAAGCGGAACCCAGAAGTACGCGCAGACGATCGAACACAGTGCGACGAACCAGACCACCGACCGCCTGAACTCGAGCTTCAGTCGGAACAATGCCTCGGTCGTTGCGAAGGCGAGGCAAGGAACGATGACGAGCGAATAGTGGTATTGCACCTGGTACTGATACCAGAACGTACTGACGAGATTCACGCCGACGACACCCAAAGCCGTCATCAGCGCACTCGGCGCTAGGACCGCGACGAATCCAAGGGGAGCAAACACTTGCCAGAGGTATCGAGGACGAGTATCGCTCACGAGATGCGCCACGACGTCCCATGGTCGAGTGATCACGGTGCGAAAGAACCCTCCGACGCCACCGAAGGGGATGCGCCACGAATTTCGAAACGCCACCCCGGTGAACGACCGCATGACGACGAGAAGCATCACCGCCATCACGCCAAGCGACGCCACAGCGGTCAACACTCCCCGACGCCGGTCGCCGCGCAAGGCCACGAACACACCGATTGGCACGAGGACGAAGGCCACGTCTTCCTTGACGAGGAGTGCCAGCACGACTGCGACCCAATAGATCCTCCACCTCTTCTCCGCCGCAGCAACGAGAACGAGTGCGACGAGTGGACCGAGGAAGGAGTCCGGATGGAAGTTCTCCAGGTTCGTCCACACCACCGCGGGATGAATGAGATAGCCAAGCGCAATCACACTCGCCGCAGCACCACTCCGCAGCCGGCGCTTGGCGTACCAAAAGAGTGGGACGGCACCAAGCGCGATCACCACACTCTGCACGACGAGCAAGAACGACGTCGGCGGGTCGAACCAGTAGAAGGGCACGAGGAAGAGCAAGATGAACGACGAGTGGTCTCCGAAGAGGTTGCGCCCCATCAAGGTGACGAAGGGCGACTCGAACCGCGAGAGCAACCAGACCCCCTGCTCGTAGAGGCCGAAGTCATACGCAGATGTTCCGAGTCCGCGGTGAATCTCGACGGTCTTTACCGCCATGTGGGCCGTATATGCGCCGACGAGGACTGCGCACACCAGCCACCACCTGGGAGAGACTCGCACCTCACGAACCACGAGAGGAACTTACTTGTCTTCGGGACGCACCTCGCGAGCGATCGCCGACAACACCCCATTCACGAAGCGTGGGGATTCATCGGTCGAGAATCGCTTCACCAGTTCGACGGCCTCGTTGATGATGACGCCAGTCGGTACCGCCCTGCGATACACGAGTTCGAAGGTCGCCATACGCAGGACGGAGAGATCGATGACGGGCATTCTCGTCAAGGTCCATCCGACCGCATGATTCGAAATTCGAGCGTCGATCGCCTCGACGTTGTCGTCGATGCCACCGACGATGTCTGCGGTCATGTCGTCTACGGGAAGGACTTGTGCCTCGATGACCGCGCGACCCGAACTCGACTTGGCGCGCGCTTCATAGAGCACGTGCAATGCACGTTCCCGGGCATCCGTGCGCGGATCGTGAGCTGGTTGCCGATTCCGGCGCCCGGGTTCCATCCCTAGACGCGGGTGATGTAATCGCCGGTACGCGTATCGACCTTCACGCGATCACCGATGTTGATGAACAGAGGAACCTGGATGACCTTGCCCGTCTGCAACGTCGCAGGCTTGCGGGCGCCGGAGACGCGGTCACCTTGGATGCCTGGTTCGGTCTGGGCGATTTCGAGTTCGACGGCCGCCGGAATCTCCACGCTGACGATCTCGCCCTCGTAGGTCGCGATGATCGCCACGGCATTCTCGATCAGGTAGTCCGCTGCCTCGCCAAGAGCAACCGGCTTGATGTTGACCTGGTCGTAGGTCTCGGTGTCCATGAAGACGTATTCGTCTCCATCCTTGTAGAGGAACTGCATGTCGCGCTTCTCGAGGATCGCCTGTTCGACCTTGACGCCGGCATTGAAGGTTCGGTCCAACATGTTGCCGCTGCGCAGGTTGCGTAAGCGTGAACGCACGAATGCTCCGCCCTTGCCCGGCTTGACGTGCTGGAATTCGACGACCGTGTAGAGAGTCCCGTCGAGGTTGAGGGTGATTCCGTTCTTCAGGTCGTTGGTGGAGATTGCAGGCACGGGGATTCCTTTGGGCTGTGTGTGAGGACGGTGTGTCCGGTTTGCGTCACGACAAGGAGATCCTCGATCCGCACGCCACCGACACCTACACGATAGAGCCCAGGCTCCACGGTCACCACCTGACCAGGCTTCAATTGGTCCTCGACTCCCGCTCTCAACCACGGTGACTCGTGAATCAACAGACCGACCCCATGACCCGTGGAGTGCGCGACGAGATCTGCGACTCCGAGTCGTTCGAACTCATCCCTGCACCACGAGTCGATGTCGCCGCAGCGAGCTCCGGGGCGAACCATTTCGACGGCTTGTTGCTGAACATCCCGTACCGTCGAATACATCTTCTCAAGCACGGGCGAACACTCCCCGATGAGGAACGTGCGCGTCATGTCGGAGTGGTAACCCTCGACGAGCGCACCGACGTCGATCACGAGCGTGTCCCCGTCCCGAATGGTCCTCGATCCGGGACGGTGGTGCGGCAATGCCGCATTCTCTCCGCTCGCCACGATCGTGTCGTAACTCGGCCCATCCGCGCCAGCTTTGCGCATCACGTACTCGAGTTCGTCGCGCACGTCGCGCTCGGTGACCGCTACGCGCTGCCCAATCAGTTCGGGAACGATGCGCAGCGCTTCGTCCGCACACGTCGCAGCGAATCGAATGCGTTCGATCTCCGATGCGTCCTTGACTTCTCGTACGGAGCCAATGAAGCCGTCGACACGCTGCAACTTCTCGGATCCCCCACCAAGGGATTCGAATTGGGCCAGCGTGAACTCGTGTGCATCGAATGCGACTCTGGAATGCGCCGAGACGACGCGCGAAACATATTGGCTCATCTCGGCGCTCGTCTTGGCGACGTGTATCTCGAGGTCACACCGTGCCCCGTCGAGCTGGTCACGGGCCTGCTGGCCGTATCGCCCATCGACGCACAACACACCACCGCTCTTGGTCACCACTGCGATGCCCGCAGATCCGGTGAAGCCCGTGAGGTAGCGGATGTTCGTGAGCGAACCGACGAGGACCGCGTCGAGGCCAGCCCCTTCGAGCCGCGTTCGAACCGCATCAAGTCGTTGGCCAACGACGATCGGAGCGAACCGCGTCACGTCTAACGCTTGAGCAAGGTCGCTATTGCCGACACGGCAAGCGGATAGGTCTGTGGACCGAACCCGCTGATCGTTCCGTCGGCGACTGGCGCGATCACACTCGTATGCCTCCATGCCTCGCGAGCCTGCGGCTGGGACAAGTGGGCTTCGACCACCACACCGTCGAAAGCACTCAACGCATCGTGGAGACTCCACGCGTAGTGGGTGAACGCCCCCGGGTTGATGATGATCCCCTGCGCCCTTCCGCGTGCAGCATGAATCGCGGCGACGAGCTCTCCCGCCTCGTTCGACTGCACATGCTCGAGCGTGATCCCCGCGTCCTTCGCCGCACTTCTTGCCAACGCCAGATGATCATCAAGGGTCATCGAACCGTAGACCTCTGGTTCGCGCTGACCGAGCAGGTTCAGGTTTGCTCCGCTCAAGACGACGACGATCGGCGATGCCATGGAGTCAGCGTACTTCCATGAGCTTCAGGCAATCGAGCACAATTTGCTCGGGCACGTCTCGGACCATCTCGACACCACGCGTACCGTCGAGCATGAACGTGAGCCCGCCACTCGACTTCTTGTCGCGCTTCATGAGGTCCACCAACTCGGACGCCGGCAAGCCCGCGGGCATTGCGATCGACAGGCCGTACTCCTTCACGATGACGTCATCGTGATACGCAACGCGTGCGGCGTCGATCCTTCCCAGTGAATGGCCAACGAGCGCGGCGAACTTGAGTCCGATCGCCACGGCCTCCCCGTGTGCGAGCGAGAAGTGTGTGGCGATTTCGAGTGCATGGCCAAGGGTGTGTCCATAGTTCAGAACCGCCCGCAAACCACCTTCGCGTTCGTCTTGGGACACGATGTCAGCCTTGATCCGCACACAACGAGCAATCCGCGACGGTAGATCCATCGCCAGCAAGTCGTCACCCGTCAGGAAGTGATACTTGGCCATTTCCCCGTAACCGCATCGGCGCTCACGTTCGGGGAGCGTTGCGAGGGTCGACGTGTCACAGACGACCCCGCTCGGTTGCCAGAATGCGCCAACGAGATTCTTCCCCTCGGGGATGTTCACGCCCGTCTTTCCACCGATTGCGGCATCCACCATTCCAACGAGCGTCGTCGACACGTGCACGACGGCAATGCCGCGATGCCACGATGCCGCTGCGTATCCCGCAACGTCGGTGACCATTCCACCCCCGACCCCGACGATCACGTCACCGCGCGTCATCGAGTGGGTGGCACAGACCCTCATGATCTTTTCGATGCTGGCGAGACTCTTGTGCTCTTCGCCATCACCGATTTCGACCGTGGCGACCTTGAGTCCATGCTCTTCGAGTTTCGAGTGCACGCTGACCGGGAGGTGCTGCTGGGTGACGACCACGGCTCGCCGTGCTGACGAAGGAATCAATTGACCGAGTTCGCTGAGTGCACCGTCACCGATGACGACGTCGTAGGAGCGCTCACCGAGCTCGACACGTTCCCGAAGGAGGGCCATCAGGCGACCGATCCGAGTTGTGTCGCGATGAGTTCGGTGATCGAGGCGATCGAACGCCCCTTCGTCGACACCCTCAATGTGGCGAGCGACTCGTACAGACTGCGTCGCTCTCGGTGCATCTCTTCAAGTTTGCCACGCGCCCCACCGTCGAGAAGTGGACGATGTGTCCCGCTCGACGTCCGTGCGACGAGCTCCTCGACGTCTGCATCCAGCCACACGACGGCGCTCGCGTGACGTTGGATGTCCGCGACGTTCTGTGGAACGGTGACGACTCCACCTCCGGTCGCCACGACACCCGATCCCTTGGATGCGCGCTCGAGCGCGTCGACCAGGGCGTCCCTCTCGTGGCTTCGAAAGACTGATTCGCCCTCTACGAACAACTCACGCACCGACTTCTTCGTCGCCGACGCGACCATCTCATCGGTGTCATAGAAGTCGAGACGCATCGACTGTGCGAGTCGTCGTCCGACGCTCGACTTGCCCGAACCCATCAAGCCGACAAGGACGACCACGCGCGTGCTGTGGACTTGGTCGTGGGACACCCCCATCGACGGACTACCTCAGGCTGTCGGCAAACGCCGCAGCGTTGGCGGAGAATTCGCGAACCGAGTCGCCACCGAACTTTCGTTGCGCTTCTGCGGCAAGCACGAGTGCGACCATAGTTTCCGCCACGACACCCATTGCAGGAACTGCGGTGACGTCGGTGCGCTCCTTGAAGCTCACCGTCTCTTCCTTCGTCGCCGTATCGACCGTCTTGAGCGTCGGGCGATTGAGGGTTGCCAACGGCTTCATCGCGGCCCGAACGACGAGCAACTCGCCCGTCGTCATCCCGCCTTCGGTTCCACCGGCGAGCGTCGACTCTCGGCGATAACTCTTCGTCGACTCGTCCCAACTGATCGGGTCGTGTGCCGCGCTACCGCGTCGACCGGCCACTTCGAATCCATCACCGATCTCGACGCCCTTCACCGCTTGGATGCTCATGATCGCTTGCGACAGCAAACCGTCGATCTTGCGATCCCAGTGCACATAACTCCCGAGACCAACGGGAAGACCATATGCGAGGACCTCGACGACCCCACCGAGGCTGTCGCCGTCCTTGGCAGCTGCCTCGATCTCCGCAATCATCGCCTCTTGCGCACCTTCGTCGAAACAGCGAACGGGTGACTCGTCGACCTTTGCGAGGTCGGCCATTGTCGGACGTGCTGCAGACGTCGAACGAACCGAACCCATCTGGATGACGTGCGACAACACGTCGACCCCGATCTCACGCAACAGCAGTTTGGCGAGTGCGCCCGCCGCCACACGAGCCGCCGTCTCGCGGGCGCTCGCGCGCTCCAAGACGTCGCGTGCATCATCGAACCCGTACTTCTGCATTCCCGACAGATCGGCGTGTCCGGGACGTGGCTGGGTCAACGGCTTCTTCGTCGCCCCGGGCGCAGGCGACATCTCTTCGTGCCAGACATCGCTGCGAAACCACTCGGTGTTCTTGATCAAGATCGAGACCGGAGAACCGAGCGTCCGGCCGTGGCGAATGCCGCCAAGAAGTTCGATCTCATCCACCTCGAAGCGCTGCCGTGGACCTCGTCCATAGCCGAGTCGACGCCTCCCGAGTTCTGCCTGGATGTCCTCTGCGGTGACCTGAAGCCCAGCGGGAAGACCCTCAACGACGGCGACGAGAGCCTGACCATGGCTTTCACCCGCAGTCAGGTAACGAATCATGCTTTCAGGCTATCGCTGGCCTTTCGCCCACTTACGGTCATTTACCGCGATGCCTACAACGTAGGGTCGTTGCCCCTTCGTGCCAGTTCAACGAGTGCGGCGTCGCGCATCACTTGTGCGTCAACCTCGTGACCGAACCAGAGTCGCTGTTGCTCGACAGCCTGATAGACGAGCATCCACAGTCCATCGATCGCCGTAGCCCCCGACGCGCTCGCATCGATGAGAAATCTCGTACGCAGTGGGTGATACACCGCGTCAAGGACGCAGCCCACACCATCGAGGTCCCTTTTGGACACTGGTGAATCGTCGGTCCCCATGCCGACCGAGGTGCAGTTGACCACGATGTCCGAACCCGACACATCATCTGTCGATCCGATACGACACGACGCAAGACCTTCGATCGCTCGCTTCGCATTCGCCTCCGTCCTGTTGACGACGACCACTTCGCGCGCCCCCGCGGCCACAACCGCATCGATGACCGAACGTGCCGACCCACCGGCTCCAAGCACGACACAACGCTTCTCCGCAATGACAACACCGTGTCGCTCGAGAGATCGGACACAGCCCAGGCCGTCGGTGTTGTGCCCAACGACGTCACCGTTGCGAAAGTGAATCGTGTTCACCGCACCAACACGTCGCGCGACGTCCGACGTCTCGTCACACGCTCGAAAAGCCGCATCCTTGTGTGGCATCGTGACAGACAATCCGACATACTCCGAGCGACGAAGTCGATCGATCGTTGCGGAGAAATCGGTCGGAGAAACATCGAGTGCTCCGTACTGCGCATCCATTCCAAGTTGGGCGAACACCGCGTTGTGCATCGCTGGAGAAAGACTCTGGACGACTGGTGATCCAATGACTGCTGCGCGGATCATGATCACCTACGGCAGGAGACCCGCGGCACGCGCCGCTTCGACGTTGGCTTCGTGCTGAGCGAGAGTCGCCGCAAAGACGTGTCGTCCATCGGCGTCCGCAAGCACGTAATAGAGATAGCGGCACGGCTTCGGGGTCTGTGCACAGAGCGGATCGGATGCAGGTGGATTGTTCGCAGGATTCAACGCAGCGCGTATCGATGCTCGACCAGGACTTGCGATCGGCGTCGGCGGCAACCCCTTCTTCAGATACGTGTTGTACGGTCCTTCAACCGCCTTCAAATCAGCGAAGCTCGCACCCTCCGGCGCTCCGTAATACAGCGTCGCATCGATCTGGAGCGGCATCCCGGCTTCCAAACGGTTGTAGATGACTCGGGCGATCTTCGCCCGATCCTCCTCAACCTTCGCCTCTCGTTCGATCATCGAGGCGACGATCAGAACCTTGTACGGCGAGAAACCGACCTTCGACTGCGAGTCCGCGAGACCCTCTTCTCGCGCGACGTCCTCCATCAAGGTCACCATTCGCTGAATGACCTGCGTCGGCGTTTCGTCACCGGAAACGAGATACGTGTCAGGAAAGAGCAAACCCTCGAGCGAATCGACACCATCTGGCTTGAAATTCGCCACGATCGCAGGATCGCTGACGGCGGCGAGGACGTCTGCTTCCGTGATTCTTATCGTCTTGTCCTCGAGTCGTCGCGCGATCTGGGCGATGGTGAATCCCTCAGGGAACGTCACCTTCGAATACGTGATCGACGGCGGAGTGTTGAGGATCGCCATGATGTCACCCATGTGTGCTTTCGCGCGCAACGAATAGAAGCCTGGCTCAAGTTCGATCCCACCATTGCGTGCGACGTACCAGCGGAACACCCCCGCACTGGAAATGAACCCTTGGTCCTCGAGGCGTTTGCTGACCTCTGACAATGAGTCGCCTTGATTGATCGTGAAGGTTGCCGTCGCAGTGGCTTCACCAGAGGGATTGACCTGCCGGAGGTACCACCAGCCAACGACGCCGAACAACAGCGTGAGCGCAACCACGACGACTGCCACCAGTCGCAGGACATCGCGATAGCGCTCGAGGGAAATTGGTTCCGCGATGTCCGTCGACACTCCACCGGCCTCGTTCAGGCGTCGCGGGTCATCCCACGGGTCTTCGCTCCAGTCGTCGACCAGTTCACGTTCTCCACGCGGCGGTCGCAGCAGCGGGTCGATCATGAAGCCGTCTGATTGCGTCGATGGTCGAGCCACGCCTGCAACATGACGGCAGCGGCAACCTTGTCCACCACTCGCCGACGAGCTTGCGCCTTCATCTTGCGTTCCATCAACAGTTCATTGGCCGTCACGGTCGACATCCGTTCGTCGTACGTTTCGATCGGCACGCCAACCACGCTAGCCATCTCCTGAATTTCAGTGAGGACGCTTTGCGCGGCTGGTCCAGCGTCACCAGACAGCGACAACGGCAACCCGACGACGACGACCGTTGCCTCCTCCTCCACGACGAGCGACGCGATCGCACGATGGTCACGCGCGCGATCACCGCTTCGTTCGAGAACCATCAACGGCGAGGCGATCAATCCACTGGAATCGCTCGTCGCAACTCCGATCCGCTTGGTGCCAAGATCCAACCCGAGCGCCCGCATGTCAGGCGCCAACGACCGACCCGACTCGCTTCCGCACCAACTCCAACGCTTCGTCCAGCATCTCTGGCTTCTTGCCGCCCGCCGTCGCGACATCTCCCTTGCCGCCGCCACCGCCGCCGACCAGCTTCGCTGCGTCCTTGATCAATTCGCCAGCGGCCACGTCAACCTTTGGTGTCGTCGCCGCCACCAAGGCCACTCCATTGGTGTCCGTCACGCCACCGAGCACGACCAAGGACACTCGCGCATCCTCACGAATCGCAAGCGCCAGTTCGCGAAGGTCACCAGGACTCATCCCATCGACGCGCTCGACAACGACGCCGGCGACGTTGCGTGCAGCGATCTCCCCCGACCGCGCCCGGGCCTGTGCGGACTTCAGCGACTTGATCTCATCCTGCAACGACTTGATCTCATCCAACTTGCGCTGCACCGCGCCGGCAAGTCCGTCCACTGGGGATCCCACCAACCCAGCCACACCGGCAAGGGTCCGCGAGGACTCCATCAGGTATTCGAGGGTGTTCGTTCCAGTGACTGCTTCAATACGTCGAAGGTTCGATCCGATCGACGACTCCGAGACGATCTTGATCGTGCCGATGTCCCCGGTCGCACGCACGTGAGTGCCACCGCACAATTCGAAGGACGCTCCAGCGCGCAAAACGCGAACGGTGTCTCCGTACTTGTCGCCGAAGAATGCGATCGCACCATCCGCGGTTGCTTGGTCCTTGCTCGTCTCATAGGCCTGCGTGGCGACGTTGTTCAGGACTTCCCCGTTGGCGAGCCGCTCGATCCGCTCGATCTCGTCTGCCGACACCGGCGCATAGTGGCTGAAGTCGAACCGGAGACGATCTGGCGACACGAGCGAACCGGCCTGCTTGACGTGCTCACCCAACACTTGACGAAGGGCCCAGTGCAAGACGTGCGTCGCAGTGTGATTGCGGCGAGTCGCGTTTCTGGCGACGACGTCGATCTCAGCGCGGACACGTTGGCCAGGCATAACCGTTCCCGATTCGATTCGGCATCGGTGGCGACGAAGACCGGGCAGCGCAAACGTGGTGTCGAGGACGGCGAGTGAACCAGATTCACTCGAAATCGATCCGGTGTCACCGACTTGTCCTCCACTCTCTGCATAGAACGGGGTCTTGTCGAGGATCACGTCGAGGAGATCGTCATTGCCCGCGACCTCCACGATCTCGACGATCGTCGCCTCACAGGCATCCTCGTCGTAGCCGACGAACGTCGTCGTTCCATGCCGTTCGACGACCTCGCGGAAGACGGCAGTGGCCTCTTCATCATTTTGTACACCTTTGCGTGCAGCCTTGGCCCGCTTGCGCTGTTCCATCATCTCGCGCTCGAACCCTTCGACATCGACGCCCACACCCCGCTCTTGGGTGATCTCTTGGGTCAACTCGAGTGGGAAGCCATAGGTGTCGTGTAACAAGAACGCCGAACTTCCGGACAGGGTCTTGGTCCCCGAACCCAACTCGTCCTCGAGTATCGACACTCCCGTCTTCAAGGTTTGGCGGAAGCGCTCCTCCTCCTTCGTCAACACACCGAGGATGAAGTCACGGTTCGCCTTCAGATCTGGATATGCAGCCTGCATGATGTCAATTGCGGTTGCCGAAAGCGATGGCATCACCAGCTTCTCGGTACCGAGTAAGTAGGCGTGTCGAACCGCACGCCGAATGATGCGTCGGAGCACGTAACCACGATTCTCATTTGACGGGAAGACGCCGTCGTTGACGAGCATCGTTGCCGATCGTGCATGCTCCGCAAGCACCCGCAAACTGAAACTGTCGCGATCCTCGTAGTTCCCTGCTTGATATCGCTTCGAGGTGAGCGATTGCCCCTGTTCGATCAACGGATAGAGCACGTCGGTCTCCCACACGGAGTCCGTGCCCTGCATCAAGGCAAGGATGCGCTCGAGACCAGCTCCGGTGTCGATCGACGGTTTCGGCAGCGGTGTGCGCGTTCCGTCCTTGTCCTGGTTGAACTGCATGAACACCAGGTTCCAGAACTCGAGGAACCGGTCGCCGTGTGGATCGTGCAAGGGTCCGCCGTCGGGACCGAATGCGGGTCCGCGGTCGATGTGGATTTCCGAACACGGACCGCAGGGTCCGGTTTCACCCATCTGCCAGAAGTTGTCTTTGTCGCCGAGACGTTGGATCCGATCCATCGGCACGCCGACCTGCTCATGCCAGATCGCCTCGGCTTCGTCATCACTTTCGTGAACGGTGATCCACAGGCGATCGCCATCGAATCCGAAGACCTCGGTGACGAGTTCCCACGACCACGGGATTGCGTCGGCTTTGAAATAGTCGCCAAAGCTGAAGTTGCCCATCATCTCGAAGAACACGAGGTGACGCTTGGTACGACCGACGTCGTCGAGGTCGTTGTGCTTTCCCCCTGCTCGTGCGCTCTTCTGCACGCTGACTGCGCGCTTGTACGGGGCGACTTCGTCGCCGACGAAGTACGGCTTGAACGGCACCATGCCAGCCACGGTGAAGAGCACCGTCGGGTCGTGAGGGATCAGGCTCGCGGAAGGAACCAGCGTGTGACCGCGGTCGACGAAGAACCCTTGGAACGCCTCGCGCAACTGATTTGCGCTCGTGATCTTCCCTCGGCCAGCCGCCATCTGCGCCAGTCTAGTTTCGTGGCGCGCTGGACTGATCGTTCTTGGTCAATACCTCTCGCACGAGATCGACGACGTAGTTCACCAACTTCACGAGCAGACCGAAGATGTCGGTAGCCAAGTCGGCGACGCTGAACTCATCGGCGGCGTCCTTCGCCTTGTTCTTTGCGTAGCGAAGACCGAAGATGCCCGCAAGCACACCCATCACGAACCAGAACAGACGCTTCATCATCACCCGACCTCCATCGATTACGCAGTCCCGTCGCTGTCCGCAACATACGGATCTTGGCGACGGGGACGACCTTCAGTGTGCGCAGGGAGATAGTCCTGTTCCACCCTCGGATCGTCATGCGGTGAGACGTAGTTCGTACCGTGTCCGATCTCCGTCGCACCCGAGTAATGAGCGTCCCTGAGGTGTGCCGGCACCTCGACATCTACTCCTTGCCGAATGTCACTTCGTGCGGTCCAAATCGCACGCGACACCGCGGGGCTCTTCGGTGCCCGTGCGAGATAGACGGCAGCGTGTGCAAGGTTCAATTGCGCCTCGGGTAAGCCCACGTGTTCAACGGCCTGCGCTGCGGCAACCGCGACGACGAGCGCTTGCGAGTCGGCAATGCCGATGTCCTCACTCGCGGCAATGACCATCCGGCGCGCGATGAACCTCGGGTCGTCACCCGCTTCGAGCATTCTCGCAAGCCAGAACACCGCCGCACTCGGATCACTCCCCCGGATGCTCTTGATGAACGCAGAGACGACGTCGTAGTGATCGTCTCGCCCGTAGCGCATCGCACTCACACCGAGTGCAGCCTCAACGTGCACGATTTCGACTTGCCCACCATGTGCCAACGCGCACGCCACTTCGAGGGCAGTCAGACTTTGGCGTCCATCGCCACCCGCCCGTGATACGAGCAGGTCCATCGCCTCGGGCGATGCGGTCGTTCCCTCGGCGACGAGGCCTCGCTCGAGCAGACGTGCGATCGCCTTGGTCGACAACGGCTCAAGCCTGAACAACGTGCTTCGACTGCGTAGTGGTGCGTTCACCTCGAAGTACGGGTTCTCGGTGGTCGCACCGATCAGTGTGATCACCCCACCCTCGACGCTCGGCAGAAGTGCGTCCTGCTGTGACGTCGAGAATCGATGGATCTCGTCGACGAACACGATCGTCCCTCGACCATGCAATGCGCGGCGTTCACTCGCATCTTCGATCGCCTGGCGCACGTCTTTCACACCTGACGTCACGGCCGACAATCGAACGAACTCGCGCGCCGTCGACAACGCAACCACCTCCGCGAGCGTCGTCTTGCCCGTTCCTGGCGGACCCCAGAAGATGACCGACGACAGTCGGTCGGCCTCGATCAACGAACGAAGTGGGGCTCCGGGTGCGACCAGATGCTCTTGCCCGACGATGTCGTCGAGTGTTCGCGGTCGAAGTCGTGCCGCGAGCGGAGCCTGTTCGCGCAGACGGTCCTCTGCAGCACTCGTGAAGAGGTCGTCGGCGCGAGCCATCGCGTCGTACTCAGCTCTTGGCGGGAGGCGGCAGGGTTCGAATTCCGAGTTCGAGCAACTGCGCGGGATTCACCTGCGTTGGCGCATTCGTCATCGGGTCGCTTCCCGACTGCGTCTTCGGGAATGCGATGACCTCACGAATGTTCTCCTCGCCCGCGAGGATCGCCACGAGACGATCGGTACCGAAGGCGAAGCCACCGTGAGGCGGTGCGCCGAACTTGAACGGTTGGAGGAAGAATCCGAATCGACGATCGGCGTCCTCGTCGCTGATACCGAGTTGACGGAACACTCGTCGCTGCATCTCTGGATCGTGGATACGAATCGAACCCGAACCGAGCTCCCAACCGTTCAACACGAGGTCGTATGCCTGCGCTCGGACGCTCATCGGGTCGCTCTCCAAGCGATCGATGTCGTCGGGATGCGGTTGACAGAATGGGTGGTGACCCGGCTGGGGCTTACCCGTCGTGGCATTGATGCCAACGAACAGCGGAAAGTCGATGACCCACACGTAGCGATACGGTCCCTCGTGGACGGGCGGTCGACCGAGATCGTTGCGCAACTGTCCCAATACTTCACAGGCCGTCGACCACGTGTCCGCGACGAGCAGGAGGAGGTCCCCTTCGACGGCACCGAGCGCGCCCACAAGTGCAGTCCGCTCCGCATCGGAGAGGAACTTGGCGACCGGTGACTCGAGCGCCTGATTCGCACCGACCTTCATCCACACGAGACCCTTCGCACCGATCTGCTTCGCCCGATCGGTCAGTGCATCCAACTTGTTTCGACCAGAGGCAGCCGCCTCGGGATACGTCGCGGCATCGACGCGAATGGCCTTGATGCACTCGGCCGACGCGAACGCCTTGAACTCCGTCGATGCGAACACCGCGGTGACGTCAACGAGCTCCATCCCGAAGCGCAAGTCGGGCTTGTCGACACCGAATCGGTTCATGGCGTCGTGCCACGTGATGCGCTCGATCGGCGCTGGGCGCTCGCCGAGTACCGCTTCGGCCGCATCCATCACCGCTTCGCTGATTGCGGCGAGGACATCGTCCTTGGTGACGAAACTCATCTCGGCATCGAGTTGCATGAACTCGTACTGTCGGTCGGCGCGCAAGTCCTCATCGCGCAAACAACGAGCAATCTGGTAGTAGCGGTCGATGCCGGCAACCATCAACAACTGCTTCCACAGCTGCGGCGACTGCGGCAGTGCATAGAACGAACCGGGCTCTTTGCGGGAAGGAACGAGGAACTCACGCGCGCCCTCGGGCGTGCTTGGCATCAGGAAGGGTGTCTCTACCTCGACGAAATTCTGGCGTTCCATCGCCGCGCGAATCGCCGAGTTGACCTTGCTCCGAATGCGGAGGTTGCGCTGCATACGCTCGCGTCGAATGTCGAGATAGCGATACTTGAGACGAACGTTCTCATCGACCTCATCGGCTCGCTGGTCTATCGGAAATGGTGGAGCTTCTGCAGCGTTCAACACGACGACGGAACAATTCGCCAATTCAACCTCGCCGGTCACAAGGTTCTGATTGACCGTGCCCTCGGGACGACGCTGAACGGTTCCCGTGATCTGGACGACCCATTCGCTGCGCATGTCCGCCGAGTTGTCGACCACGCACTGCACGACACCCGTGTAGTCGCGAAGGTCGACGAACGCGAGGTGCTCGCCGTGTTCGCGACGGCGTGCCACCCAACCACAAAGCGTCACGGTCGAACCAACGTGTTCGACGCGCAAATCGCCGCAGCGATGCGTGCGCATGGTGGTCGATTCGACAGTCGATGGCTTCGAGTTGGTCATGTGGGGTCAGCTTCCTTGGTTTGCGAGCAGTTGCCGCACCGCGACGACCGCATCGCCATCGGCGATGGTGGTCTGTTCGCCGCTCGACAGCGACCGCATCACGATAGAGCCAGATTCGACCTCATTCGTGCCGATGATCAGCGCGATTGCCGCTCCACTCCTGTCGGCCGCTTTCATCTGCGCCTTCATCGAACGTCCATCGAATGCACGGTCGGCCGAAATGCCCGAGCCACGAAGGATCCTGCAGAGGCGAGTCGCATGAGACCCACCCGTCGTATCGACGACAAAGACGGAGACATTTCCATCTGGAGCAGGAAAAACTCCTTCCGCATCGCAGGCAAGGAGTGTTCGATCCAGTCCGAGGGCGAATCCGATGCCCGCGGTCGCGGGGCCACCGAGCTCCTCGACGAGACCGTCGTAGCGCCCACCACCACCGATCGCCGTATGTGCGGCGGTGAGTGCAGTGCTGATGAATTCGAAGGTCGTTCGTCGGTAATAGTCCAGTCCACGTACGAGACGTTCGTTGACGATGAAGGACACACCGAGACCGGCGAGAGCCCGCTTCACTTCCTCAAAGTGTTCTGCAGCCGACGAACTCAGGAACTGTTCGATTCGCGGAGCTCCCTCGATCACTCCCTGATCTTCGGCACGTTTGGAGTCGAGAACACGGAGCGGGTTCTTC